>Ga0164243_10004852_pt1 | contig 20813 bp, 14 predicted proteins | sample OricompcompostOP_FD_108781 | JGI IMG/M metagenome (GOLD analysis project Ga0164243, IMG submission 108781) | Organic Plus compost microbial communities from Emeryville, California, USA - Original compost - Organic plus compost (OP) | ecosystem: Engineered > Solid waste > Mixed feedstock >...
CGCAACAAAGGAATCATTTAGTATCAAAACCCCTTAAACGACGTGTTTAAGGGGTTTTTTCTTTTACAAGCCTTCCTGATCATTCAATAATTCCCTGTTCCAGCGAGACCCTAGCGAGACCCTAAAAACGGTTGGTTTAGGGTCTCGCCAAACGTCACAACGACATAACTAACAAATAGTTAAGTCAGCAGTAGTCAAGATGAACATCTTGATTTAAGCTGTAAAATGGAATATAATTAGAGACCTAATAGATACCACCATGATCAAGACAGATTTAAACATCCACATTTACCCCAGAGCCGCTAAGGCCAACGCAGCCGGACTTTTCCCGATTTATGTACGTATTACGTTGAATGCGAAACGATCTGAATTTTCTATCCGGAAGTTTATTGATCCCACAAAATGGGACGAAAAAACCATGCGCGTCAAAGGAAACACGGAAGAAGCCCGTACAATCAATAGCTATCTCGAATCCATCCGCAACAAAATCACCCAAATGCAGATCCATTTCCAGTTCCAGGAAAGCGAAGTCACCATTGATCAATTCATGAATTTACTTCTCGGAAAAAAGACCGAACGTGAACGCACCCTGATTCCCATTTTCGAGGAACACAACAAACGCGTCAAATCCCTGTTGAACATCGATTTTGCTCCCGGCACCTACGAACGCTACCAAACCTCGCTGAAGCATACCCAGGATTTTATCAAGTTTCAATACGGCAAGAACGATATCCCACTATCCAAAATAGACCACGCCTTTATTGCGGATTACGATTTCTACCTCCGCACCCAACGAGCCTGCGCGAATAATACCACCATTAAGTACATGAAGAATTTTAAGAAAATCATCCGAATCTGCATCGCCAATGGCTGGATCACCAAGGATCCATTTCTCCATTATAAAATCAAGCTGCAGGAGGTGGAGCGGAATGTATTGACACAGGAAGAGCTCCAAGCGATCATGGATAAACGGATTGCCGTTGAGCGCCTGGCGTTGGTACGGGATATCTTTATATTTTCGTGTTATACCGGACTGGCTTACATTGATGTAAAGCAGCTGACATCAAGTAATATCGTAAAGGGAATCGACGGCCAGTATTGGATCAGCACCCATTGCCAGAAAACGGACACGCCATCCAAAATCCCGTTGCTGGAAACCGCGCGGAAGATTATCGAAAAATATGCTGACCATCCCAAGAGCGACAACGAAGGAACGCTTTTGCCAGTACTGACCAATCAGAAAATGAACGCCTACCTCAAGGAAATAGCCGATATCTGCGGCATCGATAAGCTGCTCACATTTCATTGCGCCCGGCATACCTTCGCAACGACGGTCACCCTATCAAATGGTGTTCCCATTGAGAGCGTGTCTAAGATGCTTGGCCACCGCAGTATTAAAACCACCCAGCATTACGCGAAGATAACCGACGGAAAAATTGCCAATGACATGGACAAGCTGAAACAAGTGCTGAGTAAGAATGAAGCAAACGGGGGTAACGAACAAAATGACCAAACCTTATTTGGCTAAAAATAAACCGTCTTAGCCGCTCATTTCTATCAAAAAGTTAACTTTAGCAGATTGTTAACTTTTGGTAAACCTAAAATGAACGAGACACTGTTAATGATCAACGAGGAAATTAACAATTACATCGATGCCATAGAAGAGAAATACGGGCACGATTATTCCAAAATCAGCGAATTGTCCATTCAGTACATATCGGGCAGATTGGAACGCGTAAAGGAAAAGTTCGAGCATGGCGGAGATATAACCTCGCAAGAGGAAGTATTCTACTTCAAACACATCAAGACCCACCTGTTGGCTTCCATTCAATATTACGCACTGGCACAGCGAATCGAGCTGAAAAAGCCGCCCAGAAAAAAGAAAAACATCAAAAAGTATTATCTGAAAGAGCTCTATAAAATCAAGCGCAAACTCCGTAAAAAGAGTTTCTATTACAATTACTATAAAGCCGACTCCTCCCACCTTGACCACCAGTTGTTTCTCCGCATCGATCAGGATATCTTTTGCACGGCCGGCTCCTATATTCTGGACATCGATAAACGGAACAATTCGCCCGCTGTCCACCTGTTTGCCCAGATCAAAGCATATGAGATGCTCCGGCATCACCTCAAAAAGAAAATCAAAGCATTTGCGGGTAAAGTGAAAACACCGGTGGATAAGGCCGGCAATCCGTTGAAATGGACTGCCGCCAAAGCGGACTTGATCGAACTCATTTATGCACTGCATGCTGCCGGCGTATTCAACAATGGCCGGGCAGATATCAAAGAAATCGCAAAACGCCTCCAAGATTCCTTCGATGTGGATCTCGGTCAGTATAACCGGGTGTTTTACGACATCCGCGCCCGCAAGATCAACAAAACCAAATTCCTCGACGCATTGAAAGATGAATTGAAGAAGCGCATGAATGAAACAGATAATCAGCTTTTTATCTAAATATTTCGCCCAACTTGTGGGCAAGTTGTGAAATAAATACCATATGATTTTTCAGCTTTGCAAGTCACCAATATGACTTGCACTATGGCAGTAGAAATCATCACACGAGAAGACTTAATGGCGTTCAAAGCAGAGCTGTTAAGCGAACTGAAAGCAATCCTGCTAAACACGTCGGCCGAGCAGAAAAAATGGTTGCGATCCAGGGAGGTAAGGAAGTTGCTTCAAATCTCTCCAGGAACCTTACAAAACTACCGGGTCAATGGAACCATACGGTATTCCAAATTCGGCAACACGTTTTATTATTCGCTGGAGGAAATTGACCGGTTGCTTGAACAAAGCAGTAGAAACATCCATTAGTACTTCAATTTATCTCACTAAACAGTTTATTATGAATTACATCAAACGACTAACCTACTTTTTTGACAAGTCGGTAGCAGATCCTCATTTCACGCCCACACACCTCAGTTTGTTCATGGCGTTGTTCCAGCTGTGGAATCAATCCCGATTTTTACCGACCATTCAGATCGTCCGCGACGATGTGATGCGGTTGAGTAAAATCAACTCCAAGGCCACGTATCACAAAGCCATGGGTTATTTACACAAGCACCGGTACATCGATTATGAGCCTTCTTACAATCCCTTCAAGGGAAGTAAAATCAGCTTTTTCCCGACGACTACAATAACATCCGCTGAACCTGTTCAAATCCTGACAGCAAGACCAATAAACGAGCCTAATATAAAACGGGATAGTAATTCTATTATTCACCATAATAGAATTACATCATCACTATCGATTGATCAAAAAAGAAAAATTAGTGCGATTAGTTCATCCACTGGTCAGCCCTGGCACGTTGAAAAAGAAAAAACTTCCGCGCAAAAAGAAACCTTCATGGTAGCGGCATCTAACGCAAAAAGCAACGAAAATGGAGGTTCCATGAGACCGATAAAGAACAAATTATTCTCGAATGAAAAGGGTATTCCGCCGCAGCCGGTGCAGGTTGAAACTTTTTTCATCGCACAACGATCCACCGCTGCGGAAGCGCAGCGGTTTATCAACCACTACACGGCTAATGGGTGGTTGGTTGGCGGCAAGAGTCCGATGAAGGATTGGAAGGCCTCCGCAAAAAACTGGATTTCAAACAGCATCAACTTCAATGGCCATGCACGATACACCAAACCAAACCGAGCACAACAACTCAACGCCGCCACCGTCAAAAGCTACATCGAGCCGTTATGATTACAACCAGGTGTTTGGCTTCCTGGAATCAAAAGGAAAAGAACGATACGGCGAACGGTTTCAGTTGGATACCGAAGATGAAGTTATTTCGCTGAAACTGGCCGCTTATTTCTTACGGGACGAGGCACGCTGCCGACAGCATGGAATATTGCTCGATAAAGGAATTATGCTCACCGGTCCGATCGGCTGCGGGAAAACTTCGTTGATGCAACTCATGCGTTTCCTCACGCAGCCCAACAATCGATATGTAGTCAAAAGCACGCGGGACATCACCTTCGAGTTTATCCAGGAGGGTTACGAAATCATCCATCGGTATAGCCGGGGAAAATTGTATGCTGCGGAACACCGTCATTATTGTTTTGACGATCTGGGCATTGAGAATAACATCAAATATTACGGCAATGAATGCAATGTCATGGCGGAAATTCTGCTGTCCCGGTACGATTTGTTTATTGGCCATGGCGTGATTACGCACATCACGACCAACCTTTCGGCTACGGAGATTGAGGAAGTCTATGGCAACCGGCTACGATCCCGCCTCCGGGAGATGGTGAATCTGATTGGCTTTGATAAGGATGTGAAGGATAAACGGAGGTAGCTTCAATATGACAAGACCTCCACCTCAATGTCATTTTGAACGTTCGCATATGTAGTCTGATAATGAGCGATCATTTTTGAGCAACATTCAGTTAAAAGAATTTCTATCTCTTTGCCTTTAGCTAAGAGACATTCCATATCTTCCATACTGATTCCATAATTATTTTCGTATCGAACGGAAAGATAAGCTTCATTCAGAAGCTCAAGTAAATACATATCGTACTCTTGGGTGGTATCAAAAATTGTCAGTAACGTTTGCAGATATGGTAGCATCAATTGATGATGACTACGTAAATGGTGGGAAATTTTCTCTCGACCTAAAAATACGATCTCGCTCATTCTGTATAGCAATTCAAATGTTTGATGAAGCATAAAGGCACATAATTGCAAGTCTCTTTTTTTGAAATAGAAATCTGCACCTTCCTTGAACGATTCGATTTTAGAACATTCCCGCTCAAAATTTCGGGATGCTTTTTTTAGATATGCTTGAATATCCGGAATTTTGTTCATGACTGGCGATGATGTAGGGTTGATATAAACTAAATTATCAAAATGGCACTTTTCTATAAAAGCACCTCCACCCTGTAAAATACTCCGTCTTACTTCATCCACATAATAGATTTGATATTTCACATGGCTATGCGCACACATCACCATTCCGACTATAGGCCTCACCTCGAGTAGGTGTTGACTGTTTATTTTCGGAATCAATACCAGTAACTCCTTAACCGAGCTGTTTCCGAAATTATAGCTTGAAAAGTACAGTTGATCGATCTCAGCCAACGCCAAAAGGCGATCTGTGATCTGATTCAGTTGACTAACCTCTTTGTTTTCAATGCGTGTCATTTTCATCCGGTTAATTTTGTTCTTTATCGGTGATGAAGCTTGCATAAATTAATCATGTCCTTTTGTTTATGGCAATTTATGCAGGTTTCATTCTGTTAAATAAACCCTATTTGGATATTTTGCTTTTTGAATAAGATAAGCAGCCTCTACTAACATGATGAGTTCCCTTTTAAATTTCTTAATCTCATCGTCCGAGAACGGCTCATATTCAACATTGCCCAAGGCAGCATATAGACACTCATAGAGCAAATGCCGGTAGTCATTTAGATTCTTGCCTTTAAAAAACAGCAGCAGATAGTTCTCCGGCTTGTCTTTCATTTCCCCCAGTTTGAATCGATGCTTTTCTCCTACATCACGGGCCCTTTTGGAAGAGAAATATGAATTATAATCATTCCACTCGTTGGGATAATTGGGGCCAAGTTCTTTTATCACCCAGCAGCATTCGATCATGAGCCCCATTTTTCTGTAAAAGTCGACGAGATCAGCCGGTATGCCTTCCCAAATCATGTCTACATCCATTGTCGCAGAAAACCAATTGTCAATTTTCTTCTTTTGCACGATTAGCGAATCATAATGAAAAAGACCGTATAACTCGTCATATGGGTTAAATGCATATCCAATAGTCGAAAATACCGGGTAGTTGTCTTTGTTGAACCACGGGCACAAGTCTTGAAAATTCAAACCGTAATCTTGCTCAATACTTATCCAACAACATTCGACAAGCTTTTGAAGATGCATGTAATCTTGATAAACCTCATAAGCAGAAGACATCTGCGCATCAACGATATTGTTTTGTTCATCGATGGCATAAGACACCCATTTCTCTATCAAGCATTTCCAATCTGTAATAGATCGACGGTCAAATAGTTTAGTGAAGAAGATGGACTCGGCGTAGATTTCGTCCTGGGTTAGGTAATTCAAATTGCCGACATACCGTTCTCGTCGATCCTTAATCCACGTAGCATACTGCAAGTTGGGGTAATAGCCATCTACGGTGTAATCGATGAACTGCGGCATATCCGTGTTAACTCCGGGCGATTGGCCATGCTTTGAAAATCTTTCCAGTCGCTCAAAATGTTCAAGCCACGCCCAGTCCAACAACTTGTAGATATCATCTACCATGTCGTTTAAGTTTCGAATCATTGGCTCTGGCAGTGCATCATTGCCTATTACGGAAGCATATAGAAGTCGTATAAACTCCCTATGATTATCTGTGGTTTCTAGGAAACCGATATTGAATTTTATCCTATAGGATTCCTTTTCCATCGAGTGGATTACATTCGCTTGCTTCAAATTACTTTTTTGATTCATCATCTTTGTATTTCGTGGGCTAAATAAATCAATCGGGTTACGAGTTCTATCTCCTTTTGCGGCGGCACGTATCGTTTGTAACCTGTCGAAAACGTCCGTGACGTCAACAACAGCTCACTGACAAAACGAGTGACCCTTCCAAGGGACCAGTTTTTAAATGGCTTCGCTGCTTTTTGGATAGCCGGCGGCAGATTGCCGGATGGTGGATTTGAAAGCACTTCCAATACGGCATGAGTCACTTTCAGTACCGTTTCGTAGCTGTTGAATATTTTGTACGTGTTGTAGCCGTTCCAATCGTGATGGAAACGATGGGCATGGCAAATGTTTGCAAAGTGCTGTAGGCTAATGCAATAATCGCTTTGGGTGACGTATTCGCTCAGCCAATTAGTCAAGTCCGCTGGTTTTCCAGAGCACCAATTTTCATGCGCGAAATGTTTGCTGTGCTCTAAATCGCAACCATACTTGTTTAGGAGCAGAAAGAGTCCTTCCAATAGCTTGGTGAGCTTGGAAAATTTAATAAACTCCTCCAATGAATGAGGATCGAAGAACAGGTCGTATGACGGACTCACGATCGTCTTTCGAAGACGTTCTAAAAAGCACGTTTTCCACCGACAAAGGGAATCGTATTTAAAAAATTCGTTTACGGCCTTTAGCGGAAAGGATATTTGCGCTTGACTTAAAAGTGATAGCAGGTCTTGATCTCGTATACCCTTTAAATAATCTTTCGAAAATTGATGGGGACCATTGAGTTTTTCTTTAGGAGCGAACGTTCGTAGTAACCAGGCGGCGTCTACCAACCGCTCGGTATCTAAGAGAAACCGATGGTATTTCGGACGCAGCTCTTTTGTAGACGCAGTGATATCCACTAAATTATACTTGACCGAATCCCATAAATATCGTTTGGCGTGAGTCAGTGTATATTGTTTGAAGAAATTTTGTACGACTTCAAGTGGGTCGTTCATCTCTGCCTCGCTTAGCGTGTTGGGATAATCGTCGTCATAGAACCAAACATTTTTATGTTGAAAGTGCTCCATACTATGCACGTTTAATTTCGGCCGGTGATTTCTCACTAGCCATATGATTACATTGATGTTAGCGGTACCAAAGATTACCAGTTGCCTTTTGTAACCTGATTTCAAGAAGCATCAGATAACAGACCTTGATCAACAATTTTAAATCGGCTATGCTGCACATGATGAGACGAACAACCCCTGATCTTTCACAAACCCTGTGCTCGACCATTTTATCGATTGCTTGTTTGTAGGTTAACATTTTCCAGTCTCGGTCAAACAATTGAACAATCAAATACTCCAAAGTAACCGGTTTATCGGGCGATAACGCGCTAAGAAACATTTCGATTTGTGTATGCAGCTTTTCTATGTAAGCCGTGTCTCGTTCCGCGTCAATCACGCTGGTCCAATCTTGGGGAAGAACTTTACATTGGATATTCATCCAAACTGTCTGTACAATTATCTTTAATTCCCTTCCCAAATCGTATAAGGCGCTTTTTGAGTAGTCTTCCTGTTTTTTACAGGTATTCGGGTCATATAGATAAGATAAATGATCCAGGTAATCGTCAACCGACCTTTCATTAAAGATATGTTCCAGCCAGAAATAGGGGTTGTATTGGTCCAGACTGTCGATGTCCATGTCCTGTAAAGCTGAAGGTCCGTCAAAGATATGTGTGGTTGGTGTGTCTATCGCTTGCGCAAAAAAATCCGGTAAACTTAATAAGTACAAAGATTCAATAAGTTGTAACAGGAATTTCTGTGTTTTTAAAGGATTATTATCACTACGATGGAAAGCCCATAGACCGCCGTCCTCTTCCGTTACCTGCAACCAATCATCTAATAGGTTAAGCCAACTTATTACGGATATTTCATTATAAAATCTGTGTAGAACTCCATAAATGTCTGCCGCTCCTACGGTCGACAAACTTGTTATATCCCCGTAAAAACCACTAAGACCGAAATTCCGCTGCCGGAATTGGGGGGATTGGAACTTTTCTTCCAGATAGAATGGGTTATTGATAAAACGTATATTCGGCAAATTGAAGCGAACTTGGTACTTATGGTCTTGAAAGACCAATTCCCACCCAAAATTCACAAGAAACTTGAGCCTTCTGATAAATTTGGTATAATCTTTTTTTGATGGTTCTTCGCTCAACGATTCAATGGTGAATTGATAAAGGTCGCTTTTGAGCTTGATCAGCTTGTTTTTTTCAAAGAAGCTTTTTAGCTCTCGTTGTTGACTATCTATTATACATTCTTTGTCGTCGTATTCCTTAATATGATATTTCGTTTCCATAATGCTGATTTTTAATTTTTCGATTCCATTTTTTGATGCCTTAGTTGTTGCCTATTTGGTTACACCATCAAAGGTCAAGAACCACAAAAGCATATTCAAACCTATTGGCCGCATAAATTATCCCGCAGACGGCATATCTTATTCGTGAAATATTCCGTATTTTCGGCGGTGGTAGCCATTTAGTCCGCTACTTTTGTCGCATCATTTTTATCATTATGGAAAGAACACAACAAGTACACGAGGGACGAAATATTAAGCGCTTTAGGGAAATGCTCGGCATGAAACAGGAAACCCTGGCTTATGAATTGGGCGAAGACTGGACGCAAAAGAGAATATCCCAATTGGAGGCCAAGGAAAAAATCGAAGCTGATATATTAGAACAGGTGGCTAAGATTTTAAAGGTAAGCCCAGAGGCTATCCAGCGTTTTGATGAAGAGAATGCTCTAAATATTATTTCCAATACGTTTACCAGCCACGACACGTCAACGCTCAACGCCATCAACCATAACTGCACATTTAACCCCCTTGACAAGCTCGTTGAGGCTTACGAAGAAAATAAAAAGCTGTACGAACGATTGATTCAGGCAGAAAAGGAAAAAGTTGAGTATTTGGAGCGATTTGCGAAAGCTAAGTAATAGACAGAATGGACGATTTTCACTTTAAATTAGTTTTCTTTACCATATTGATCATTGGTTCTATTAAGGGTTATCCTCTTTTCATAAAAAAGGCGAATGAACCAGGAGGGGAAGAAACTTCTCTACGGAGCAAAATTTTGGCAGTAATAGGGATCGCTATTTCATTGATAGGATTTTTCGGTTTGACTACGGCCGGATATATTTTTGTTGAAGGCTTGCAGTCCATCGATAAAGACCCCTCGAACTTATATAACAGGTATGCGCTTGGAGATATTTTAGTATGGACATCAATCTATATTTTCACTTTTATCTCCGTTGTATGGATTAACGCTAAAAAAAGCGAATTGATCGTGAAAGCATACAATCGAGCTATCTCAAGAGTTGCTTCAGAGTTCATTAGTCAGCAAGCTGGAGCGCATCCAATCGGCGAGGACAAAATTAAACTAATGGAAGATTTCTTTGGAAAATACATTTTAGATGAAACAGCAGTATACACCAACATACGAGAATTGAGTGATGATAATTTTATCAAAAAAAATCTAGAAAGCACCACGAGCCAAAGAACTTCAAATTAGTTTAATATACTGATAATGAGATGTTTGACATCTATATTTGAAACATAACGATTTCGCAACAGTACATTGTGACAAGCTGCGGCTGGGTCGTGATAGCTTGTAGGAATACACTGATCCGGACGACACAGTTCACGTCGCACTACCTTTGTGTATTAACTATTCTTTCGCTTTTTTTTCAGGACCAAAGCAAACCGTTCCAGATATGTCTTCTCAAAAGAATCCAGTCGCTTTCCTTGCTCTTCATGCAACTCCCTTAGTTTTTTAAACACTTTTTCAATCCGTGATTTTTTATCCTCCTGATCTTCCAGGCCTTCCTGCTTTACTATTATTCTTACTATTTCATTGGGCTGGCCACCATCAATAACAGAATCAATCCAATTCACCAACCTTTTCTCGTCCTCATCTAGAAACTCAAAATGGTCCTTCCACTCTTGCTCCTTCCGTAAAATTTTCACGGAGGCTGCCAAGCTCACTGTCAGTTCCAGCGTTTGTTCAACAACATTGCGTAGCGCTTTCAAGTACTCCCCCCAACTTGAACTATTTTCATAACGTCTCAAGCGGCGCCAATAGTGACTATCGTTATCTGAATCATCAAAGGACTGTATTATCGCAAGCAGATTTGACGTGCTTCCCAAAGGAACATGGCCCGGAGGGAAATGCTTCCTATTCTGCCAAAGCTGAATAATGGTATCAAATATCTCTTTTTGGATACGTTCTTTTTCAACGTCATCATCTTCTTTCTCTAGCTTTAGAAAAAGCTCCGCCAGATAATTTGACATCCACTTTACCGTGATATCATCATCTTCGGGATCATCAAACAGCTTGACTATCTTGTTCCCCAACCGTAAAATTTCCTGATAATGTTTCGATGGTTCCATCTGATTTAATTAAGTGATATAGTGCATATTCATTATATCCATAATTGCTCTCAACCCGGTCTTTATGCCGATGCATTTCTGCAAGTAATAATAGGCATAAGTCATTCTCCCTTAAAAAGCGGAGTATCCAAGCCTCATCAATATACATCCTTATGCCAGAACTATAATCTTCACTGTATCCCTCCTGTTCCGGAACGTTCGTCCAACATTCAAACACGCTCAATGGCTCTTCCCCGTTGTCCTTTATAAAGGAAAACCTCTGGTCTTTTGAAAAACTGATAGGATGGCGATTGGTAAAAACTGATCCGAGGATGCCTCTATATTTATCCATTCCTCTAACCTTAACATCGGATTCATCAACGGAATTACGCTCTGGCTTCTGAAATATTACTGTGGGAATCAGCTTAAAGGCAGCCTTTTCGGGATGTAGAGTCCTCCTTGTGGATCGATTGGATACCAACCCTTCTTCCTCCGGATCTTCCTCTCCACTCTCACTACTAAACTGATGGAAATACCTATCATTTAATGTTTGAAAGGTGTTCAATGCTGCGCGAGCATACTTACTTTTAACTAACGCTGTGGTGATAGATCGGGATTCATAATCCTTTCCCCAATAAATAGTGGAATTCTCCCATATCAAGAATCGTCGGCACCCATTCTTATAAGTGCCATATTTAGGAAGAGTTATCAATTCATGCAGGGAGATTTCATATTTCCAATTGCTTCCAATCTTTGGGGATGACCAGAATTCTGTATCAGCGGGTACCGGATCTTTTAAGTCTATCAACCAGCAATCCTCCCAGAACAACCCCTGGCTTTCTAACCAGTGCGACCAACTTGACCAAATCCAATCATCTTCAGCTTCAGGATATTGTTTAAGAATCTGCATGGCAGCGCACTGCATTCCTTGGAACTCCAGATATGATTTGTACGGTTCCACAGTCGGGTAATCATGTTTGTAATGATAGGTCAACTCATGGCTATAGCTCTCTGTATTCCTATATTCAGGAAGCTTTGTGGGAATCATCCATTCGTCGATTAGGATGTCGTCTACTAATTTGGCAACCTCTCTTCCCGATAAATTAAAGCCTCTTCCCAATGATCCAAACCAGTGTTCAACAGTATCAAGATAATTAAAATCAAACCTTATATTAGCATTCGAGTGCTTCGATACCGTTTTCCTTTCAACCGGCTTTAACTTGCTACTAAGCATCGTATTTAGATATTCCACATCCTCTTTTTCAAATGTACCCGGAAAGGATCGTTCAAGGTTCAGGCAGGTTTTTTGGATAAATAACAGGATCTGCGCATGAGCTGGTTCGGGAGACCTGAACTCTTGGGCAAATTTCTCTTTGAATCTAAGCAGTAATCTTGGCTTGTGACATGACAATTTATGGAGAACAATCCATAACCAAGTTTTACTTGCCAACCAGTAAAATGGTTCCCCTTCATCTCTGAAAGGAGAACAGTCTTGATTATTTTGTTGTCCAACTAGTTCATCGAGAATATCTTCGTCGCCAAACTCAGCTAAACGTACTAGCGATCCAGCAGTCCTCCATCTGGTACGCTTATCTGGATGTCCAAGCATATAACGATAAACACCGACAATGAGATCCAATCCGGTATTTACAGGCGTGGCTTTAACCAGAGCATTCGTAGGAAAGTCTGCACTGATTTTTGCACTCCACTGAGATAATAACCATGGAATGAATTCCGACACCTGCTGCTCACTCAAATTCACAGTCGTAAACTCTAGAAGACGGTATAATTCTTCACCTGAAAAATTTTCAATCACCAACGGAAGATGTTCCTGCAAACTCTTCGTAAATTCCTCCCGGTTAATTTTACTGATAGTGAGAAATTTTTCCAGATAACTGAGCCCATTGTACCCTTCTGTCTTGATATATTCCTGTTCGCCAGAAAAAATGATGCGAATAAAACTCTTTCTGAGCCATTCTGTTACTTCTGGAAAATTCCGCCAGGCGGATAACCGGTCTTCTATAATCTCCCTGAAATAATAAAAGGGCAGTATCTCCCTACCAACTTTTATTATATTTTCAAGGAATGCCGTATACTGGTCCTGTAGTAATTCGTTACTCGATTGTATAATAACCGATAACAAATCAAGATGTCCTGTCTCCCTTCGATTATTTTGCTGGATATTATTGAGGCAGCTACAAAAGGAATCGAAATCCAAAAGATCGTTGCTTTCCAACAAAATTTGTTTACCCTCGAAACTGCCCAACGAGGTGATCGGTGATGTATACGCTTCTGGTTTATCAATCTGTAATATACTTGCATAACGTTTTAGCTCCAACGCTACGTTTGTTTCTCCAATATTATTTCTCTCAAGGACTTCTACCGTTTTGGGGATCATTGCCTTCTGCTGGCGGCTAGTCATTTCAAACATAACGTCCCGATAAATATTATTCACAAACACCTGTTTGTGACGTGTGTTTGAATCTTTAATAAACCGTCCAAGCAGATCATCGATAAGATCAGCATATGGATACCAGTACTGACTCTGGGCCGAAATTAAAGCGGCAATAACAGTTTTATCTAAAATGTCGTATCTGCTGAGGGCAGTTAATGCGTCCAACAGGGATTTATCAATTGGTCTGATCGACTGGTGGTCCCAGTTGCACAACACTGGCAAAAGAACAAATGGATTCAGTTTTACAATGCCGTCAATAGCAGATCCCCACGGAAAATCATCATACCCTTCCAGCTTAATGGAACAATACTCAACATAACGGGCAAAAACCGATGCATATTGCCAAGAATTAAAGTTATCGAAACCAGCTATCCTGGGAAGTAGCCTAATCCGATCGAAGGCCTCCATATCAATTTCGTCTGAGGCCCTGACAAGTTTGTCAAAATAGCTCTTACTTAACAAATAAGAAACAGAACCTGCTATCTTCGTGGCCTTCGTATAAAAGGCGATAATTTCTGATGCAGGGAGCCTGTTGTGGTCTCCTGCCTTCTCTGCAGCAGATAAAAGCTCCGTTACCAAAACGGGTAATCGCAATAGAGATGCCTTTTGCGCCAGATAAATAAAAAACCGCGTTTTATGTTTTAGCTGACTAAGAAAATGATCCTGCAAAATTTCAAATAAGCGCTCTTTACTCCCGACTAAATGCACGAGTGGGAATATCCCTTCGCTCACGCTGATTGCCAACCCCTCTCCACTTCCGAGATCTCCCGGAAAATCATATTCGAACGTTACATTTTTAAGGAGTTGTTCGATCCGTTTATACAGCTCGGCTTCCCCTGGCTTATTTACTAAAGCGTTTATACTGTAATTAATCAGCGGATAAACCTTATTGTAAAATTTGGCTAATCTACTCCTGCCTTCCTCATAACGGTTATCCGTATTCTGAGTCTCTGTAGTGTCTTTTTTAGCTGGCAGCAGATCTTCTGGCTTACTGTCAATTCCTGTCACTAAATTGGTACAGCACTGTCTTAATATGTAACCCATCAGCTCTACTTCGTCCTTCATATCATAAGAGGCACCTGAAAATCGTGCTAAACGTGTTGGCGATTTGTTGGGTAATTCTGACACCAGACTATCCAGCAGCGCACTGTCTCCACCACTAAAAAGCAAATATTCTATGGCAAACCGCAAAACCTCCCACATAGAATCCACTGCAATCTTTCCCGACGACAAAATGCCCTCCAGAACCAGTATATCCTTTTTCAATTCTTTTCCCCACGTGACTCCGCCATCCCGAAGTGCCCTACGAATTTCGAGATTTACATCAAACCGGTGGTTTGGTAATTCCCTTAACCACGCTTCTAATTGAGATATTTCCGATGTGCTAACGATACGGCTGATCGTGGAATGGATCATCCTGAAGATCATTTCTCTTGGCCTCCAGGCATCAGCCCATTTCATTGCTCTTTCAGCTCCGTAAAGACGGAGGTTTGCCTCTATACCGAAGCTGATATCGCTCTCTTCCAACTTAAAATCGTCATGATTGTTATTAACGGATTTCCATTTCTTCGTCCAGGCATCAGCGGAGTTCAATAGTGCCCTAGCCGTATCATGAGTCCTTTCATTCCGGGACAATATGGCGGACACTCTATAATAATGCCCGCCCAGCACCTCAATTTTTGGGGTTATGCTGTACCGTCTATCCCTGGTTGGATCATAGGTGAAAATAGCGTGGAGCTCCGGATTATCCGATAACACGTTCTCCAGAATCTGATTGGATAAAGTTGCTTCAGCCGCTATCACCTGTAACTTTGAATATACCAGAATGTCTTTTGCCTCAAAAGCGTGCTTCATTGCCGCCTTTGCGCGATTCACGAAAATCTGCACTTTTCTGAACTGATCTTCCGGTTTAGTCAAATACTTTCGTTCAAGCACAATCCGCTGTAATTCTTCATGGTTCTTCCCTAACTCGAGATACATCGCAAGATTCGTGCTGGCATATTCGTCTGAATCGGCATATAAAAGGAGTACTTCTCCGATGCTGCTGTAATCCATCGGCACCTTTTCGCTCCAATCTTTTAAAAAAGTTTCAAAGTCCTCATCATTAAAATGCACATGATCGCCATTCACTACTAAGCCACTTGACAGATCGATAAGCACGTCGCGGCAAAACTCCGGGTCTGCCCCAACTATCTCATTGACTAAATTTATCGGAACAGGCCTCGGTAGCGCCATAAAATGCCGGACAATCCTTTTAAACAGCCCTCTATCTCCAGATCTTAATTCCGCCTGCTCCATGGTCCACCTAAAAATCTGATCTAAATCTTTACCATCTGGCTTCAAGGGGCCCATTTTGAGCGCCAGCGGTCCGTCAATAGCCAGAACGTAACTGATAACCCTAGGAATTCCCTTACTGAGATACTGTAATTCCACCAAATCTTCCTCTGTATACTGTATTCCCTTAAGCGAAAGCAGATCCCCGGTTTCATCCTTTGTAAAAGGCCCAAGTTCATACTCGATAACCTGATAATTTAAAGAAAGCAAATCTTTCCGATATGTACGTGTGGTAATTATAAGGTTAATATTATCCGGATATTTAATGCCCGCAATGTCGGAAATGAATTCTTTTGATCCCGTTTGCCTTGCCGCGGTAATTGAGTTATCAGCTGCATCAATACATAAATAAATTCTCTTCCCCGGCCTTGCTTCCTTCATTATTTCTGCTGCCTCTCTGACCCTGTTCGCAAATTCCTTTATGTAGTATCCTTCACTTTGGCCCCTCTTCAATAATAACGGGGTGCCAAGCGCCTTTGCCATTTCGTTACAGATCGTCAACAGCCCATATTCGTGTCTATGCCGCATGTCGTCAGGGTCAAGGTAAGCTCCTCCACCGTAACAATCAAACAGAATAAATATATTATCCTGATCTATATCCTTTATTTGCTGGAGAAACGTAGTCTTTCCTATACCAGCTGGCCCGTGAACACAGAAGGGATATGGGGAGGTAGACTCGTTAATTAGTTGATAAATCTCATCAATGGCCTTTCTCTTGATATAGCTACCCTCTTTAAAAGTGTTCTTTACAGGAAAAATGGACTCATAGGTAGGAATCTCGAATTCCAACAGTAATCCCGTTAGATTAATAGTGTTATCAAGTTTCGCTTCCGGATACGTCTTACTTCTTACAAAAGCCTCCAGGACGGCAAGCTGTCTCCCAGATTCATCAATTCCTAAAGAATTTATATGCGCTAGATTTCTCGCCCTTAATAAAGCCCTGGAATGGGTGTCACAGTCATCAAAATTCAGAATGGACAAGAAATGAACAAGATCTGCTGCCTTTAATTTTGCAACGGTATTTATTCGCTCAAGATCCTTTTGCTCACTTTCATTTAATCTCCTTTTTAGCCCTGCCAATGGAGACCTAGTTGATCGAGAATTCAGAAGGAAGTTGGCTTCTTTAACGATTTTTTTTAAACGTTGATTGACAGGTCTATTGCTGACGAGCTTTATCTCAATCTTTCCAGTATCGCACTTACCCTTTAGGCTATTGTATGTGGTAACGAACCTGTCGATTATAGAACCTACTCCTTTTGCTTTCTTTCCCGTACAAATACCCGATGCCGTCCACTCCTTTTGCGAATGCTTCGTGCTGTATTTTAATTGTACTATGATAATTTTCGATGCCGTGTCAACATCCTCACCATCATAATACTCACTCATGTCAACAGCTAAAAGCTTATCACCGTCGGGATCCGTTTCAATTTTATCCTTGGGTGTAAGGCCTTCAATAGCAATTAAGCGTAACCCCTTGTCTCCCTGGTGCAGTAGCGAAAAAGCTCGCTCAATACACCAAAGTATATGAAAATCTGTCCCAGCATTCGACTCATGGGCGTCGATAGTAACTCTACCGTTATCTACTCTATTCGTTGCCAATAGTTGGATTAGTTAACAAGTAACTAATTTAAGCTTTATATATCATTTGTGCAATTATATAGCTGTCACATCGGACTTGTTGCCAATAGTAACGATTTTGTCATAATGTTTCTCTTGCAAAGCTGTCATCACACACATTCAATAAACTGTAAACCATTGTATTGTAAGTAATAGAGATCATTCCCATTTTCCCATGTATTCCTTAGCATTTGTACTACCTTCTCTACGTTGGATATTACGGTTCGAATGTATCCGCTTGACAAACTGTAGTTAGTAGTGCGAATATATTTATTCGATCGCTACGACACTCACTAATCTCATATACCACTTCCGGGAACCCGCGGCAAGCGTATTTGCTCAATCAACCGTCCTACATATGCCTGTCGGCCCGCGCACAGGTAATATATGTATCGCCCAACTTCAATAAAGTGCCGTTATGCCGTTTCAAAGATTTTATTGGCCAATAGCTCCAGTTTCTTTTTGACCTCGTCAAAAGCTGGAAGTTTTCTGAGTGCGATCTGATGTCCTAAACTGTTTTTCCACGCTCGTCTCACGGGTGTTTTCACTCTTCGGGTTAATGAGGTCCCAGTCAATCCCGACGCTTATTAACCTATATCCTCACTTCCAGAAACACCTCTAATCAAGCATAGCAATAAAACCGTATTGAAAACTAAGTTAGCGTGAAGTCCATTAAAGTCTGAAAAATCACTCATACCATGGCATATGTCGTTTCGTAAATTAAATCCTCGAGGATCGGTATATATTGCACGAAGATAAAACAACTGATCCTCCGTAAAGACCTGTTTGAGCGATTCACTGCGGAGCACTTCATCAAACGTTTTGAGATGATAGCTTTTTTTCGATCTACCCTCCTTAAGTACATTCTCTTCATTTAGCTCCATAATTAGCCTACAGCACTCCTCAATTTGTGGAATCATTAAATGCAAGAAAATTAGATAGTCGCCGGTTAAAAATGCGTCAAATGACCGCCTGAATATTTCTAACCTATCAACTTGAAACAACGGGCTATTACTAATATGACCTAGCAGTGCATCAGTGCTTAACTCGTGACTTGTTTTCAGTTCGTCGATCAAATGACTATAAAACAAATTTTGGTACGGGATCTCTTGTCTGAACCGAAGATAGAGATGCCCTTCAGGATCTTCCCTGATTCCCCCGATTGTGCAAAGCGTTCTGCCTTTCTTATCAATGACAGCCTGCGGCATTATCAAGCTGATGAAGTTCTTTTCCTGCAAATCTTTGATTCGAACACGTAAATCTGAAAGCGGAGGTATATTGCCTGATGGGATGCATACTAGAGTTTCCTCCAACGTCGCCTGGATGAAGTACTGATTATACTTGTCAAACTTTTCCCTTTCTATGGTAAATTCCGTTTTTATCGATGTCATTAATTTATTAACTTCCGGCGATACGGATCGCAATTGAACTAACAAACGCTGATAATCCTCATTGAATCCGTAAAACTTATATAGCTCCATTAACTCTTCAATATACGATATGGTTTGAAAGCTATTCGTTGCTTGCTCGACTTCTGTGTTGTAGACGGTGTTAATTTCATCAATCGTATGTTTGACTTTATCAAGCGATCGCAGGGAATGGTAGTATTTGCAAAGATGAATACCTGCGAGTTTAATCGGCCTTACCCTAACGCTGGATGGGTCACTTTTGTATGTGCCAACTAGTCTTTGAAACCGGGCTTCCATCTGACATACAACCTTTTCAACCTGTGACGCATCGTTTCGCAGCTTTTTGTTTGCTAACATAAGATCCATGCTGAATCCCCATAAGCCAGGCTTATCATCAATGCCATGCTTATCTTCGTAATCAATTAACGCATTGAATGCATCTTTAGCCAGTGGTAGATTATTTATAGTAAAGGCCAAATTCACCGCTCGCATAAGTTGCTCTGCGGTAGTTATAGTGTCGTTGGTATAATCACCATTTGCTACAAGTATGATTGACTCGATGTGCTTAATGCAAATACTAATCTCTGGCCGTTCGCCGGAGACCTCTTTCTTAAATTCCCAAACCAATCCGCTGTATCTAGCTTTCAAAATAGGGTTTTGAATCTCGTCGATTCTGCGTTCCCAGTACGTAATGCTTTCCTCATTTATCGCTTCTCGGGGGGGAATTTCAATATATGTTCCATCATTATTTGTACTCCGGAACTCAGGACCATAGTGTTTATTCCATAAGTCTGATTTCTCATGTAATTTGAAAGCCACCAATTCAAAAAAAAGCTCTTTGTTTTCTGCGGTCGGATTTTCTGCCTCCGATGATCGAAGTTGTTCATTTATGAGTTTGCTTAGCTCCCGTAAGGAGAATCCTTTTTTCTCAAAGGCTTCGTAAGGTTTTAATAGTTCGATCATAATTTTGGTTAGTCATGAATATCATCCAAATTTACACGACTTTCGGTGTGTTCCAATAGGGGAAACCGTATAATCACTCGAGCTTTTTGAGTAACCTTAACAAAAAATCTAAAAATCACTGGGTATACAAGGCTTTCCTTATTTAAAATGGGTGAAGGAAGAATAGAAAAATACTCAAACGCTGGGCTAGGATGTAAAAAAGAAATCAAGAATCGCCCTCCCTCCAGTCGGTTCATTCGACCGCTGCGACCCTCGCTAATCTCATTCACCCACTTCCGGGAGCCCGCGGCAAGCGTATTCGCTCTATCAACCGTCCCTCATCCTTCGGGAGGCCACTTTCGCTCATACACATGCCCCTCATGCCCACAACGGGGAAAAAGCAATATCGAAAATTGAGTGTTTAAATAAAAAATTTGTTGTTTTGCATAAGTGGACAACATAGGGCATATTGAAATTCTATTGAGGGTACAAAAGGCAATTTTGCGCTTTCTCCGGATAATTACGACATCCGGGAAGTTATCGCTATGCTTGAAAATGCCGAAAACTTATTGTTTCCGAACGATAAGAAAGGTCGGCCCACAATCAGCTATCAGTTGGAATCCGGTTCCGTCAGGCATCTATTCAAAACGTCCATGCAATATGTTATCGGCTTTAACGCAGTCATCGCCCAGGTTGATCAACACCGTTCCATTGATTTTTTAGACCTGAATACGGCTAAGGCGCTGGAAAACATTCAGGATAACGCTGCCAAGCACGGATATGTCGTTGACATCCGCACGTCGTTGGAAGATACCCATACGTTACGGATCGATACCCATACGGATTTCAGACGCTCGGAGGCAATATGGGCTGAGGCTGAGTTTTACTTTTACGGCAAGGTGACCAATGCCGGAGGGAAAGATAAGGCTAATATCCACCTGTTTACGGATGAGCATGGTACGTTACGTATCCACACGCCTGTTCGCTTTCTCGAAAGCTATGAAAACAACATGCTGTACAAGCATCTCGGCGTACGCGCAAAAGGTAAACAGCACTCGGATACGGGCGAAATAGATACCTCGTCGCTCACATTTTTGGAATTGGTGGAGTATCATCCAAAATATGATGAGGACTACCTGAACAACCTGATTGAAAAAGCTTCAGACGAATGGCGTGGTATAGCCGATAAGGATGCTTGGTTGCGGGAGATTCGGGGAGGCTACGATGGGTAAAGGC
>Ga0164243_10004855_pt1 | contig 20805 bp, 20 predicted proteins | sample OricompcompostOP_FD_108781 | JGI IMG/M metagenome (GOLD analysis project Ga0164243, IMG submission 108781) | Organic Plus compost microbial communities from Emeryville, California, USA - Original compost - Organic plus compost (OP) | ecosystem: Engineered > Solid waste > Mixed feedstock >...
ACCTGCACGATGCCGTTGGCGTCGATGTCGAAGGTGACTTCGATCTGCGGCATGCCGCGCGGTGCCGGCGGCAGGCCGACGAGGTCGAACTGCCCGAGCAGCTTGTTGTCGGCAGCCATTTCACGCTCGCCCTGCGACACGCGGATCGTCACGGCCTGCTGGTTGTCCTCGGCGGTCGAGAAGACCTGGGACTTCTTGGTCGGGATCGTCGTGTTGCGGTCGATCAGGCGGGTAAAGACGCCGCCGAGCGTTTCGATGCCGAGCGACAGCGGGGTCACGTCGAGCAGCAGAACGTCCTTGACGTCGCCCTGCAGAACGCCGCCCTGGATCGCGGCGCCCATGGCGACCACTTCATCCGGGTTGACGCCCTTGTGCGGTTCCTTGCCGAACAGCTGCTTGACGACTTCCTGCACCTTCGGCATGCGGCTCATGCCGCCGACGAGCACGACTTCGTCGATTTCGGCTGCGGTGACGCCGGCATCCTTCAGCGCTGCCTTGCACGGGGCGACGGTGCGCTGGACGAGGTCGTCGACCAGGCTTTCGAACTTGGCGCGGGTCAGCTTCAAGGTCAGGTGCTTCGGACCGGAGGCGTCGGCCGTGATGAACGGCAGGTTGATCTCGGTCTGCTGCGAGGACGAAAGCTCGATCTTCGCCTTTTCGGCAGCTTCCTTGAGGCGCTGCAGAGCAAGCTTGTCGTTCTTCAGGTCGATGCCGTTGTCCTTCTTGAACTCGGCTGCGAGATATTCGACGAGACGCATGTCGAAGTCTTCACCGCCGAGGAAGGTGTCGCCGTTGGTGGACTTCACTTCGAAGACGCCGTCGCCGATTTCCAGCACCGAGATATCGAAAGTGCCGCCGCCAAGGTCGTAGACGGCGATCGTCTTGCCGTCCTTCTTGTCGAGGCCATAGGCGAGAGCGGCAGCGGTCGGCTCGTTGATGATGCGCAGAACGTCGAGACCGGCGATCTTGCCGGCATCCTTGGTGGCCTGGCGCTGGGCGTCGTTGAAGTAGGCCGGAACGGTGATGACGGCCTTTTCGACCTTCTCGCCGAGATAGGATTCGGCGGTTTCCTTCATCTTCTGAAGGACCATCGCGGAAATCTGCGACGGGGAATAGGATTTGCCCTGGGCCTTGACCCAGGCATCGCCGTTGTCGCCCTTGACGATCTCGAACGGAACAAGGCCCTTGTCCTTCTCGACGGTCGGATCTTCGTAGCGGCGGCCGATCAGGCGCTTCACGGCGAACAGCGTATTGGTGGGGTTGGTGACCGCCTGGCGCTTGGCCGGCTGGCCGACGAGGCGTTCGCCGTCATCGGTAAATGCGACCATGGAGGGCGTGGTGCGCGCGCCTTCGGCGTTCTCGATCACCTTTGCATCCTTGCCATCCATGATGGCGACGCAGGAATTGGTGGTGCCGAGGTCGATGCCAATTACTTTTGCCATTTCTTCTCTCTCCTTTAAGCGAACTGTCGGAACCCCGGGAGGCATTCCACTGACAGTTCCTCGACTGGGATGGTTTCGCAGCATCGGCTGCGGTCATGCCGCGTATATAAGGACGGGTTTTTCCGACTGCAAGGCGAGAAATCGCCTGTATCTCAGCAAATATAAGAGTTTGCCGACTCGGGTTGCGGAACTGGTTTACTGACCCATGAGGATATCGAAAAGCGTCGTCTGCCGCGGCTGACGGGTGGAGGCTGTCGCACCCACGTCGCCGGGCGGGACAGGGCCCCCGCCGACTTCCGCGGGAGGAATGGGAGCGGGCGAATCATAAGGCCCGCGATATTCGCGATAATCCCGGACCGGCACGTCGGCGGGCGGCACCACGCCGCCATAGGTTCGCCGGCCGTCGTAGACGGGGCGGTCGCCGTCGGCAGGGTGCCCGCCATAGGGGGGCTGGCCGATCGAAGCGGAGTCCTGCATCGGCCGGGGCGGCGGCGGATAATCCGGGGGAAGCTCTTCCTGCGTGCGGCGCGAGGCGCCGGGAAGGATGCCGGAGATGATGTCGCCGATCGTCGTCGGCTCGGATTGGGGCTGGACTTGAGGCGGCGGCAGTTCGAGCGCCCGGCCGGTGCCGAAGAGCGGCGTCGGCGTATAACCCTTCATGGCGGCGGTCATGTATTCCTTCCAGGCCTTGGCCGGCAGTCCGCCGCCCGTCACCTTCTTCATATAGGTGCCGTCGTCGTTGCCGAACCAGACGCCGGTCGTCATGATGCTGGTGAATCCGACGAAGAGCGCGTCGCGGAACGATTGCGTCGTGCCTGACTTGCCGGCCGCCTGCCAGCCGTCGATCCGCGCGCCCCTGCCGGTGCCCTCGTTGATGACGCGGTTCATCATGCCGTTCATCGTCGCGGCGACCGGCTCGCTGAGTACCCGCGGCGGATTGGTGTAATCGGCTTCGTAGAGAACCTTGCCGTCCGTATCGGTGATGCGCTTGACGATATGCGGCGTCGCCTTGTAGCCGCCGTTCATGAAGGACGCATAGGCCGAGGTGAGCTCGACCAGCGAGACTTCCGACGTACCGAGCGCGATCGAGGCGTTCGGCTGGATTTCCGATTCGATGCCGAGCCGGTGGGCGAGGCTGACCACGTTTTCCGGCCCGACCTCCATGACAAGCTGGGCAGCGATCGTGTTCAGCGACTGCGCGAAGGCGGACGCGAGCGTCACCGGCCCCCGGTATTTCTCGTCGAAATTCTCCGGCGACCAGTTGCCGATCTTCACCGGCGCGTCGTTGCGGACGGAATCCGGCCGGTCGCCGGCTTCCAGCGCGGCGGCATAAACGAAGGGCTTGAAGGCCGAGCCCGGCTGGCGCTTGGCCTTGACCGCGCGGTTGAACTGGCTTTCGGCATAGTCGCGGCCGCCGACAAGCGCACGGATGGCACCGGTGGCATCGACAGAGACAAGAGCGGCCTGCGAGGCATTCAGCTTGCCGCCTTCCTTCTTCAGGACGTCGTCCAGCGCCTTTTCGGCATCCTCTTCGAGGCGCAGATCGATCGTGGTCTCGACGATCACATCCACCTTCGGCTCTCCGATCAGGCTCTTCACCTCATCCACGACCATGTCGGCTGCATAATGCTGCGCGCCGGACCAATAGCTTTTCGCCTTGGTGGGCGGCTGCGACATGGCGGTCTTCAGATCGCTGTCGGTGATATAGCCTTCTTCCCGCATCGTGCCGAGCACCACCTGGGCGCGGGCCTCGGCAGCAGCCGGATCGCGCGCCGGCGACAGGCGGGAAGGGGCCTTCAGAAGGCCGGCCAGCATCGCCGCCTCGCCGAGATTGACGTCACGGGCGGACTTGTTGAAATAGCGCCGCGAGGCCGCTTCCACGCCGTAGGCATTCGAACCGAAGAAGACCCGGTTCAGATACATGGCGAGGATCTGATCCTTGCTGAACTTGTGCTCCAGCCAGAAGGACAGCAGCACCTCCTGGATCTTGCGCTCGAATGTGCGCTCCGGCGACAGGAAGAGGTTCTTGGCGAGCTGCTGGGTGATGGTCGAGCCGCCCTGGATCGGCTGGCCGGTCAGGTTGTTGACGAAGGCGCGGGCAAGCCCGAACGGATCGACGCCGAAATGCGAATAGAAGCGCCGGTCCTCGATGGCGATCACCGCCTGCGGCAGGTAGGGCGACATTTCTTCCAATGCCAGCGCCTCGCCGCCGGTCGAGCCGCGATTGGCGATGACCGAACCGTCGATGGCGGTGATCTTCATGTTCGGCGGACGATCGGGGATCGCCCAGGTGCTGGCGGCCGGCATCTGCGCGCCGTAATAGAGAACGAGGCCGCCGACGCCGATGCCGCCCCAGATGGCCAGCACGACGCACCAGTAGACGAGGGAGCGCAGCGGCCCGAAGAAGCCGCCGCCTCCACCGCGCCGCGGCGGCTTCCCGCGGGAGGGGCGGGGACGTTCCGTGCGCTCGGGCCGCTCGCGACGTTCGGTACGGTCATCGTCTCTTTCGGCTTTCGACGGGCGCCTGGCAGGCCGTCCGGTGCCGACGATGCGTTCGTCGGCGCCGAGACGGATGTCGTCACCCGCCCGCGAACCTTCGAAGGACGGCTCAACGCGCCTGTCTGATCTGCCTCTGGCTGCCATGATGAGCCGGCGTACCCCCGTTACTCGCCTGTTGGAACAGGCCCTTACTCGATTGTCCGATCGCCCAAGCTTTCGCTGGACTCTAAATGCGGCGATTTAAGGAGGGGTAAAGGCAAGTTTTGGTGAAGGATATATTCCGAACCGGCTTGACTTTTATAAAATTTCATGAGAACAAAAAGAGAACATATGGAGGTATCGATGACCAGAGCAGAACAGGTGATTGAACGTGCCATGAGCATAGTGGCGGCTTCCCGGGCCGTCCGCGAGGCGGAAGCTGAGCGCCGGCGCGAGACGTTCCAGAAAATCCAGGTCGCCAATCAGCGCCGCCCCGCTATCCCGAAGGGCATTCAGCTGCCGCTGGACCTTCACTGAGATTTGCCGAAAGGCGGGCTGCCGCTCCCTCGACGAATGCATGATGGAGATGTTGACAAAAGCTCCGATCGGTCGCTTTCCTTATTCTTTGGGAGATCCGATGACTTGGAACAATGGAGGAAGGTCCAGGTTATGTCGGATTCCACCTTGGAGGAGGGAGGAAATGATCAAGATTGTCGAAGCGGTGGTCCGCAATGGGGATCGCCGCATTCCGGTCGGGCTGGTCAGCGTGAAGCAGGCGCTTGAAATGCCCGAGAAGGGAACGTTCGAATTCAGTCACCCCGCCTATGAAGCCGGGAAGACCGATATATTCGTGAACCGCGAAACCCTTTCGAAGCTGATGTAGTTCCCGGACGAAGAGACCGGGGACGAAGAAAACCGGCGGCATGATGGCATCCGAAGACGAAAATTCGTGATTTCGGGTTCATCGCGTCGCGGGTTAATCTTTTCCCGCAACCGAAGCGAAGGAGAATGACATGAAGACATTTCTCGTAATCGCCGCCGTGCTCGGCATGACCTCGTCCGCAGCCCTTGCGGAATGCGCCGGTCACGTTACTGCTGCCGCCAAGGTGGACAGGGAAGCCACCACGGCGAGCATCGCTGCCCCGGCACCGGAGCAGTCTCGCGAAGAAGCCGCCGTCATCAAGCGTCAAAAGGCCGAAGGGCAGACCGAAGCCACCGAATGATCGTTTCGCCCGCGCCGGTCCTTGCCGGCGCGGGTTTTCATCTGCCCTGTCCCTCTCTGTCCGGGGTTGCGGAACCTCGCGCTCCGCTTGGGGTTGTCTCAAAAAAGGAGACGACCATGGCCAGAAAAGTTCTCGATGCCGGCTTCACCGGCGATGTGGCACAGGAAACGGGCGTTGCCGCCAAGGCAAGGACGGCAGTTCAACGGGTGAAGGACGAAGCCGGCGCCGTCGCGGCGCATGCGGTCGATCACCCGACAGCCACCGGCTCCGTCGTCGTTGCCGTCGGGCTCATGAGCTTTGCCCTGGGTTACATGCTGGGTGCATCCTCCGCATCGCCGCGCGATCCCCGCTGGCATCGTTAGAGCGGGTATCGACCGACAACGATGCGCAATTGCGGAACAGGAGACCGAAAAAGGCCGGTCCCTGCTCTCCCAGCGATGTGCGATCCTGCCGGCATGGTCTGACCGGCGATCGATCGTCCGCCTCTGTGACCACGGGGGTGGAAATTCCTCAGCGACTCTTATATTGCACCTCTCTTTAGTAGTTGTTGCCAATTTATTAGAGAAAGCTCACACTGGAATGCCTGCGATCGGGAGGCCTTTCACTCGTTGCGAAAGGGCGAGTTGGTTTGCCGGTCGGATGCGATATGGTCGGGAGGGTTAGATGCCTACACAAATGGTCCGCAATCCCGTCAATCCGGAGCAGCTCAGCCTGTTGCAGCAGGTTTTCGATCAGGCCTGCGCGGAGCACCGGATCGACAAGGACAGTCCCGATGCCGAAGCACTCGCGCTGATCCTTGTGAACTCACTCCAGAAGGGCTCGAACGATAAGGAAAAGCTCGCGGCGTTGGCGGAAGCCTTGGCCAGGAGTCGATAGGTCCTTCGTTCGGGGCAGGAACCTATCAGGCTTTCGAAAGTTGATCGGACTGTTCATGCGATCAACCACGAAGGAGGCCGGTATGGCAGAACCAGTCAGGAACCTGAAGACGCCCGTGAAGTCGGATACACCGTCTTTCGATCAAGACCTCAACGAGAATTTCAACGACGAAATCGCGACCCTGCGTTCCGAGATTGCCGTCCTTCGCGAGCAGCTCGCCGAGAAGGCGGGAGCTGCCTATGACAAGGTCACCGAGCGGGCCAGCAATGCTGCGAGCTACGTCCAGAATGAGGCCTCTTCCGTCGCCGGCACGATCCGCGAACACCCTGCCGCCACGACGACCGTGTTGGCGTTGGTCGGCGCCATCGGGTTCGCGATCGGTTACGCGGTCGCAACGGCTTCGGCGGAAAGCAAGCAGGTCTGGTATCGCCGCTATCTGGGCGATCGTTTCTAGGCGGCGTCACCGCCCGAGGCGGGATCTTGGCCGACATCGACCCAGGTCGCACCGGTCAGTTCCGCCATGCGTTCGGGGCTGAGGCGGACGGCTGCATTCGTTGCGCCGGCCGCCGGTACCACTTCCGGAAATCTCTTCAGCGAGACGTCACAATAGACCGGGATCGGCGTGGAAAGCCCGAAGGGGCAGACGCCGCCGACCGGATGACTGGTGATGGCCGCGACCTCGTCGCCACCCAGCATGCGCGGTTTGGCGCCGAAGTGATCCCGGAACTTGCGATTGTCCAGCCGGGTGGTGCCGCACATCACGACGAGCGCCGTCATCTCGCCGGCGCGCACGCAGATCGTCTTTGCAATCTGTTCGGGCGCCACCCCATGGGCGGCGGCTGCGAGGGCCACGGTCGCCGAGCTTTCCTCGGTGACGATGACTTCGATATCGGGGGCGCGGGCGGCGAAGAAGGCGCGGACGGATTCGAGACTCATGCGATGAAAATGACCGAGGAAAGAGACGACCGCAAGCGTGCACAAGAGCCATGCGGTTTTTGCAATGCTGCGGTGCGAAATCGTGGCTGTTTTTTAAGCTCCAGTCCTGTATGTTCAAATCATCGCAAGGCGCACTCCTCCTCCCAGCGCCTTCCGGTGGGACCAACAACACCTCCTCCTCCCAGTTGTTGGTCAGTTTCAGAAGCCCGGCGCACCTCCTCCCGCGCCGGGCTTTCTGTATTCCGGGGCCTTGAAATCATTGACAGATTGATCCGGACAGGCAGCATCTGTTTTTCGTGATCTTGACCTTTTCGCGGGAAGGCCCTAGATGGACGGCCATCGATATTTGTTTGATAGCCAGCACGACACGCCCACCGGCGTTTGCGACGATCTTTCTTCAAATACGAAACTCAAACGTTCCAGCGCGGGCTTCCGCGAGGAACAGTCGGTCAGATTTGCAAGAGAAAGGCATCGTTATGGCGACCGGTACTGTTAAGTGGTTCAACGCAACCAAGGGCTACGGCTTCATTCAGCCGGACGACGGTTCGCAGGACGTATTCGTTCACATCTCTGCCGTTGAGCGCGCCGGTCTCGGCCAGCTCAAGGACGGTCAGAAGATCTCCTACGAACTCGTCAGCGACAAGCGTTCGGGCAAGGTTTCCGCGGATCGTCTTCAGGCAGCCTGATCTGCTTCGGAGCATCGCGATCTTCTGGAAAGGCCGGCTTGTCCGGCCTTTCTGCTTTTTAGAATAATTTTAAAAGTGAGGCCTTGCAAATGCGAGGCGCGGCTCCCATTTACGTCGCAATGGCGTTTCCGATGCACTGCATGGCCGCGGCTTAAAAGCCTGGCTATGCATGTAACCGGCAAATACGGGTGACCGTGCCGTTCTGAGGGGGTTTGCATGTCCGTGTTAACGGAATGTTCACCGGCCGGCAGGACGATGACCGCTAGAGCCGCATTGATCTCAAAAGGTCGGAAGCGGCCGCGTCGGAAACGCTAGTCCCATCGAGAGTGACCACGGATGTACTGGCACCAATGAATGGGGTGGAAAGGTCGGGCGTGCCCCGGCCTTTTTGTTTTTTTGGCCCTGTCGCGGAAAGCGGCAGGGCCTTTTGCGTATTGTGCTCTAGCCGGCGAGCGCTGCGATGATGCGCGCCCAGGAACGGATGCCCTTGTGGAAGGACTTGAGGTCATATTTCTCGTTGGGCGAATGGACCCGGTCGTCGCTGAGGCCGAAGCCGACAAGCAGCGATTCCATGCCGAGCATGTTCTGGAAGTCCCCGACGATCGGGATGGAGCCGCCGACACCGACGACGAGTGCAGGTTTCGGCCATTCCTCCGAAAGCGCGGTCTTCGCCTTGGTGAGCACGGGGGAATCGTAGGCGAGCTGGATCGCCGGCGAGCCACCGTGCTTCAGGAACTCGACCGAGCAATCGGCGGGGGTTTTCGACCGCACATAGGCGCGGAAACTTTCCCGGATCTTTTCCGGATCCTGATGGCCGACGAGGCGGAAGGACACCTTGGCCGACGCCTTGGAGGCGATCACGGTCTTGAAGCCCTGGCCGGCGTAACCGCCGCTGATGCCGTTGATCTCGCAGGTCGGGCGTGCCCAGATGAGTTCGAGCAGTGAGCGCCCCTTTTCGCCGGCAAGCTCGGAAAGCCCGACTTCGCCGAGGAAGTCGTTGCGGCCGCCGGTGAGCGTCTCCCATGCCGCCTTGATGTTGGAGGGCGTCTCCTCTACGCCGTCATAGAAACCTTGCAACGTCACGCGGCCGGTCTCGTCGTGAAGGCCCGCGAGGATTTTCGACAGGATCTGGATCGGGTTGGCGGCCGCACCGCCGTACATGCCGGAATGCAGGTCGCGATTGGCGGCGGTGACGACGATCTCCTCACCGACCAGGCCACGCAAGGCGGCGGTGATCGCCGGCGTATCCGTGTCCCACATGCCGGTGTCACAGACGAGGGCGTAGTCGGCCTTCAGCTCGGCGGCGTTGGCTTCCAGGAAGGGTTTCAGCGAAGGCGAGCCGGATTCTTCCTCGCCTTCGAACAATACGGTGACGCGGACCGGCAGCTTGCCGTGCACATCCTTGTAGGCGCGGCAGGCCTCGACGAAGGTCAGCAGCTGGCCCTTGTCGTCGGAGGAGCCACGGCCGGTGATGATCTTGCGGCCGCCGCCGAGATCCTTGACCTTCGGGTCGAAGGGGTCGTCCTCCCAGAGCTCGATCGGATCGATCGGCTGCACGTCGTAGTGACCGTAGAAGAGGACATGCGGCGCGTCGGCGCTTGCCCCCGGATGATGGCCGACGACCATGGGATGGCCGGCCGTATCGCGCACCGAGGCTTCGAAGCCGAGCCCTTGCAGTTCCGCCGACAGCCATTCGGCTGCCTTGCGGCAGTCGGCCTTGAAGGCGGGGTCGGTGGAGATCGACCTGATGCGGACGAGGCCGAACAGGCGATCGAGGCTTGCGGGAAGGTTCTGGTCGGCGCGGTCGAGGACGGGGGAAAGATCGGTCATAAGGAAATCCTGTCTTTGAAGTGCGAGACCCTTGGAGCCAGAAGGCAAGAAGCGGCCGGTCGTTGCTGCACAACGTTGTTAGCAAGCCAGGGGGCTCCGGCACAATGGCAAAGAGGCAAGGTCTTCGCCCGAAGGGGCAGGGACGCAGCCGGCAGCCATCGTCAACGGGCGATGTCGCGTGGGAAGCGGCTGATGGCGAAAAAGGCCAGAACGGCGATCGCCCCCAGTCCGGCGGTTATCGCAAGCGACCACGCAATACCGATCCACTCCATGGAAAGAGCCAGAAGGAACGGTGCTATGGCCGAGACGATGAGACGCGCGGCCATCATCTTGCCCTGCAGTTTTCCGTAACCATCGCTGCCGAAGAGTGCCAGCGGCAGCGTGCCTGTGACGATGCTTTGCAGGCCGCTGCCCATGCCGAAGATGACGGCGAACAGCATGGCGCCAGGCACCGATGGTGCGGCCAGGATCAGGATGAGAACGCCAGCCGGCAGCAGTGCAGCCGCGATCACCGCCAACGTCTCCGCCGACAGGTTTCGGCCGAACACCATGTTGATGAGCCGGCTGAGAACCTGGGATGGACCGAAAGCCGTTCCAACCAGCGCGGCTGATGCGCCGAGACCGAGGCCGGAAAGCAGGGGCACCATATGCACCAGCACAGCCGAGGCGGTGAGTGACATCAGCGAAAACCCCACGACCATCAGCATGAATCCGAGATGGCGGCAAGATGGCGGCAGCACGCCCTCGATCCGGGGCAGCGTATTCAGGGTGACCGCCTTGCGTGCCGTCGCGCCGTAGGAAAGCCAGGCATGGATCGGCAGACAGGCGAAAAGGTTGAGGCCGGCAAAGACCAGGTAGACGTTCTGCCAGGACAAATGCGCGTGGAGCGCCGCGGTGATCGGCCAGAAGATCGTCGAGGCGAAGCCGGCGATCAGGGTCAGATAGGTGATGCTGCGCTGCGCGACCCCCGGCCGGAGCTGTACGAGAAGCGCAAAAGCCGCGCCGTACTGGACGAGATTGGCGGCAACCTCGACCGCGATCAAGGCTATCACGAAGGATGCCTTTCCGGGCGCAATGGCGCAGGCTACGAGCGCGATGGCTGCAGCGGCCGAACCGATGGTCATCACGCGGCCTGCGCCGATCCGGTCGAACAGCGCGCCGAGCCAGGGAGCGGTCAGCCCGCCGATCAGAAGTGCTGCGGAAAGTGCGCCGAAAATCCATTCGTTGGACCAGGCAAAATATGCTGCCATGTCCGGCGCAAGGATGCTGAAACTGTAGTAGAGAGTGCCGTACCCGATGATCTGCGTGACGCCGAGCGCCATTATCGCCGCGACGGGCACCCGTTCAGACAAGGCGTTTGCCTTCCGCGTCGAGAACCTGCTCACCGTCCTCCTTGGTGAACGGGCCTTTATGGAGGTCTGGAAGGATATCGAGCACGACTTCCGAAGGCCGCGCGAGGCGCGTGCCGAGCGGCGTGATCACGAACGGCCGGTTGATCAGAATAGGGTCCTTCAGCATTGCATCGAGTAATTGATGGTCGCTCAGCGCCGGATTGTCCAGGCCCAGTTCCGCATAGGGCGTGCCTTTCTCGCGGATCGCCTGGCGCACGGTGAGATCCGCATCGGCGATCATCTTGACGAGCTCATCACGTGTCGGCGGGGTCTTGAGATATTCGATGATGGCCGGTTCGATCCCGGCATTGCGGATCATGGCGAGCGTGTTGCGCGACGTGCCGCAATCGGGATTGTGATAGATGGTGACGTCCATGGTCATTCGGCGCCTTTCATGTTCGCGGCGATCATCCGCAAGGTATCCGAGCATGTCGATCTCGACGGTTCAGCCCGGCTGACATTCGAGGTGAGCGACGGCGTCAAGCCGATGCAGCTCTATTGCGCCTCGGCTCCGATCCCGCGGGGCGGTGCCTTGCACGTGCAACTGGCAGCCCGCCCGGCGAGCTGCAAGACGCGGGACCGCTGGCTGGCGGAGGAGGCGTCGAAGGCAGCTACCTGCTGCGGCCCGTCTGCGAAAAACAACGCCTGCTGCGCGTGATTGAAGATTTGCCTTAAAGCTTCCGTGCGTTCTCGACGATCATCCGCATGTATTCGATCATCAACTCGCGCTCGAAGCGCTTGAAGCCGGCAAACAGGGCGGCATCGGCCTCCGCTGCCGCCTTCACCGCCTGGGCTTCGAGCGCGCGGCCGAGCCCGGTGAGCGTGATGACCTGCGCGCGCCGGTCGCTGGGATGGGGGCTGCGCTCGATGAGCCCGTCGCGCTCCATGCGTGAAAGCGTATTGGCGAGCGTCGCCTGTTCCACTTCCAGCTTGTCGAGGAGCTGCTTCTGGGTGAGCCCGTCCTGATGCCAGAGTTCGAGGAGCACGGGGAACTGGCCGGGAGAAAAACCGAGCGTAGCCGACCGCCTTTGTAGCGAGCGCGCAAAACCCTTTGCCAGCTGGCCGGCAAGGTAGGTCGCCGAATGCGAGCGGTCGAATCCCATGGCTGGTCTCCATCCCTCCCTGAACGAGCCTTTTGGGCATTGTCTTGCGGATATATTGCACGCCATGCTTTCGCCAAGCGTGTGCGAAGACGTTTGAGATGACAAGCCTTTTTGCGGCTGGATAAAATGAAACCGCCATGACCGGGAGGGGACGGTCATGGCGGTTCTGATGGAGGGGCAAAGACCCGGAGAGGGGGATAGGTCTTTGCCCGGTCTGGCGTGGCGGGGGACAGGCCAGCTACCAGACTGCGGCGTGATCAATTCGCCGGTACGTTTGAAATGTGTGGCCGAATGCGGCTTTTCAAGAGATGGGCCGATTACAAATCGGTAACGTTCCGGTGAGACATCGGACGCGCTGCCGGGCGAAGTTTTCGTGGACGGATCAAGTGCCTCACGTTATTGGTTTGGCCCATGAAAAAAGGCGATCATCTCTTCCTTGTCGACGGTTCCGGCTTCATCTTCCGCGCCTTCCATGCGCTGCCGCCGCTTACCCGCAAATCCGATGGCCTGCCGGTCGGCGCCGTCTCCGGTTTCTGCAACATGCTGTGGAAGCTCCTGACCGATGCGCGCGACACGTCCGTCGGGGTGACGCCGACACATTTCGCGGTCATATTCGATTATTCGGCCAAGACTTTCCGCAAGGATATCTACGACGCCTACAAGGCCAACCGGTCGGCGCCGCCGGAAGAGCTGGTCCCGCAATTCGGGCTGATTCGCCAGGCGACGCGCGCCTTCAACCTGCCCTGCATCGAGACGGAAGGTTTCGAGGCCGACGACATCATCGCCACTTATGCGCGTCAGGCGGAAGCGGCCGGCGGCGACGTGACGATCGTTTCTTCCGACAAGGACCTGATGCAGCTCGTGACGCCGAAGGTCCACATGTACGACAGCATGAAGGACAAGCAGATCGACATCCCCGATGTCGTCGAGAAATGGGGCGTGCCGCCGGAAAAGATGATCGACCTGCAGGCTATGGTCGGCGATTCGGTGGACAACGTACCCGGCATTCCGGGCATCGGCCCGAAGACGGCGGCGCAGCTTCTGGAAGAATTCGGCGATCTCGACCAGTTGCTCGCCCGCGCCGGGGAGATCAAGCAGGTGAAGCGGCGGGAGAACATCGTCGCCAATGCCGAGCTCGCGCGTCTGTCGCGTCGGCTCGTGACGCTGCGTACGGATGTGCCGCTCGACCTCGATCTCGGCGCCCTGGTGCTGGAGCCGCAGAACGGTTCGAAGCTGATCGCCTTCCTGAAGGCGATGGAGTTCACCACGCTGACGCGACGCGTAGCGGCCGCCTGCGACTGCAATGCCGAGGAGATCGAGCCCGCCGTCCTCAAGATCGAATGGGGCGAGGCGGCCCGCGGGCCGGACCTCGATGCCGGCGTGCCTATTGCGGGGGAAACCGTCGATACCGGCGAAGCGGCGGCCGAAGCGCCGGCCAATCCGCCCAAGGCGCCGGTCGCCAAGAGTGCGGAGGCGGCGACGCCCGCTGCCCTGGCGCAGGCCCGCATCCAAGCCTTCGCCAATGCCAAGCTCGACCCGAGCTGCTACGTGACGATCCAGGACATCGAAGTGCTCGACGACTGGATCAGGGCGGCGCAGGAAACCGGTCTCGTGGGCTTCGACACGGAGACCAATTCGCTCGATCCGATGCAGGCGGAACTGGTCGGCTTCTCGCTGGCGATCGCCGACAATATCGACAATCCGACAGGGCTCGACGTGCGTGCGGCCTATGTGCCGCTGATCCACAAGAACGGTGTCGGCGACCTGCTCGGCGGCGGGCTCGTGGAAAACCAGATTCCGACCCGCGATGCGCTTGCCCGCCTGAAGCCGCTGCTGGAAGACCCGTCCGTCCTCAAGGTCGCCCAGAACCTGAAATTCGATTACCTCGTGATGAAGCGCCACGGCATCGCCGTTGAAGGTTATGACGATACGATGCTGATGTCCTACGTGCTGGAGGCCGGCAAGGCCAATCACGGCATGGACGCCCTTTCGGAGCGCTGGCTGAACCACAAGCCGATCACCTTCAAGGATGTCGCGGGCAGCGGCAAGGCGGGCGTCACCTTCGACTACGTCGATATCGACAAGGCGACGGCCTATGCGGCGGAAGATGCCGACGTGACGTTGCGCCTCTGGATGGTGCTGAAGCCGCAGCTCGCCGCGGCGGGCCTGACGCGCATCTACGAACGGCTGGAACGGCCACTGGTCGAGGTGCTGGCGCGCATGGAAGAGCGCGGCATTACCATCGACCGGCAGATCCTCTCGCGCCTTTCCGGCGAGCTTGCCCAGAGGGCGGCGGCCTTCGAGGACGAGATTTATGAGCTTGCGGGCGAGAAGTTCACCATCGGTTCGCCGAAGCAGCTCGGCGACATCCTGTTCGGCAAGATGGGTCTGCCAGGCGGCGCCAAGACCAAGACCGGCCAGTGGTCCACCTCGGCGAGCGTGCTGGAGGACCTCGCAGCGGCCGGCCACGAACTGCCCCGCAAGATCGTTGACTGGCGCCAGCTCACCAAGCTCAAATCCACCTATACGGATGCGCTTCCGGGCTACGTCCATCCCGAGACGAAGCGCGTCCACACGTGCTATTCGCTGGCGTCGACCACGACCGGCCGCCTATCGTCCTCCGAACCGAACCTGCAGAACATCCCGGTCCGCACCGCGGAAGGCCGCAAGATCCGCACCGCCTTCATCTCGACGCCCGGCCACAAGCTGGTCTCGGCCGATTACAGCCAGATCGAGCTGCGCGTGCTCGCCCATGTGGCGGATATCCCGCAGCTCCGTCAGGCCTTTGCCGACGGCATCGACATCCATGCGATGACGGCGTCGGAGATGTTCGGCGTGCCGGTGGAAGGCATGCCGGCGGAGGTGCGTCGCCGCGCCAAGGCGATCAATTTCGGCATCATCTACGGCATCTCCGCCTTCGGCCTCGCCAACCAGCTGTCGATCGAGCGCTCCGAAGCGGGCGATTACATCAAGAAATATTTCGAGCGTTTTCCGGGCATCCGCGACTACATGGAAGCGACCAAGAGCTTCGCGCGCGAGAACGGCTATGTGGAGACGATCTTCGGCCGCCGGGCGCATTATCCGGAGATCAAGTCCTCCAACCCTTCCGTGCGCGCCTTCAACGAGCGTGCCTCGATCAACGCGCCGATCCAGGGCTCGGCAGCCGATATTATTCGCCGCGCCATGGTGAAGATGGAGCCGGCGCTCGAAAAGGCAGGCCTGAACGGAAAAGTCCGCATGCTGCTGCAGGTGCATGACGAACTGATCTTCGAGGTCGAGGACGAGGAGATCGAAAGGACCCTGCCGGTGATCATCTCGACCATGGAACACGCGGCCATGCCGGCGATTTCCATGAAGGTGCCGCTGAAGGTGGATGCCCGTGCAGCCAGCAATTGGGACGAGGCCCACTGAACGCGGCGTTCGCGCTGCGCTGAATGGGGGCGGCTATCGTCCGGCCGGAATGCAGTTCTGCAGGGCTTCGATCATCGCCCGGGCGGCTGCTTCCAGCGAGCCGCTGTTGTCGATCGTCACCACCCGATAGTCGCCGGAGACGGCGAGCGAACTCCGCTCGAGCCGGTGGAGGATTTCCTCGCGCGTTTCCCGGCCGCGTGCCTCCAGCCGGTTGGCGAGGATGTCGGGGCTTGCGGTGACGTTGATCACCACGAGGCTGGGATAGGCGGCCTTGAAATGCGGCAATGCGGAGCGGGAGCCGTTGGCGACCACGAGCAGCCCTTCAGCGACGGCCTGCTTCGTTTCGGCGGGGATGCCGTAATGCAGTCCGTGGGCGCCCCAGGACACGGCAAAGCGCCCGGCCTTTTCCAGCGCATCGAATTCTGCTTCCGATACGCCGTCGTGGTCTTCGCCGCCGGCGTCGGCATCGCGGGTGATGATCCGCCGGACGAAGAGGACGTCGTCGCGCCCTTCGAAGAACCGGGCGGCATGCGCCATCAGCGTGTCCTTGCCGGCGCCGCTCGGGCCGACCACGGCGACCATGCAGCCGCCGGCTTGCGATCCCGTTTCTGTCGGCCCTGTCTCCATCGGCAACTCGTCCATCAGGCGACCCGCCGGCCTTCGCGCCTGACCGCGCGAACCACGGGAACGCCGTCTTCGCGATGGACGCGCACCAGATCGGCGCGCAGGCCCGTTTGGATCCGGCCGCGGTCATCAAGGCCGACGGTGCGCGCCGGCGTCGAAGTCACCATGGCAAGCGCTTTCGGCAGGGAGATACCCTCCACCTCATCGGCCAGTATGAACGGCGCGTGCAGCAGGCTGAGCGGCACGTAATCGGAGGAAAGCACATCGAGCACGCTGCTTTCAGCAAGATCGCGGGCGGCGATATTGCCGGAATGCGACATGCCGCGCACGATGTTCGGCGCGCCCATCAGCACGCTCATGCCCGCTTCATGCGAAGCCTTGGCGGCGTCGAAACTGGTCGGGAATTCGGCGAGCCTGACACCGTTCTCGATCGCCTCGTCCACATGCGAGAGAGTGGCATCGTCATGGCTCGCGACGGTGATGCCGCGCTCGGCGCAGACTTTCGAAATCGCGATGCGGTGCGGCGTCGAATTGCGGGCGGATTCCTCAAGCCGCCTGTTGACGAACTTGGCGAACTCCTCGTCGCTGAGGCCGCGTTTCTTCTGGTAGTAATAGACGTAGCGCTCCATCGTCTGGAACTGCCGCTGGCCGGGGGCATGGTCCATCAGCGAGACGAGCCGGACCTGGGGATCGTTCTCGAAATCGGCGAAATGCTCCATGACATTGTCGGCGGAGACTTCGCAGCGCAGGTGGATGAGATGTTCGGAGCGCAGCCGTCCTTCACGGACGGCAGCCTCGATGGCATCCGCCATGTCGCGCATCTCGCCCCTTTCAAAGCCGCCGTCCTCGTCGGCGCCCATGCGCAGGCAGTCGAAGACGGTGGTGATGCCGGAAGTGGCTACCTGGGCGTCATGGGCCTGGATCGCAGCCGTGGTGTTCCAGCGCACGCCCGGGCGCGGCGAATAATGCTGTTCCAGGTGGTCGGTGTGCAACTCGACCAGACCGGCGATCAGGAAGTCGCCTTCGAAGTCTTCGCCGGCCCGTACGCTGCCTTCGGAAATATCGGCGATCCTGCCGTCACGAATATGGACGGAGCCCCGGATCACGCTATCCTCCAGCACGATGCGGGCGTTGGTGAACACGAGTTCGGCGGTCATGATGCGATCTTTCTGTTTTCGGAAGCGGACCCGAGCGGAAGCCAGCGATGGACGATGAAGGGTGCGCCTCGTTCGGCTTCGACGAAGAGCGCGAGGCCGTCGACGGTCAGCGGCGCGTTCGCAAAGGCGGTGAAGCGGCGGTCGAGTTCCTGGCGCATGGCCGGCTGATATTCGGGAGGCACTTTACCGGTCAGCGTCATGTGGAAGCGGAACTCGTCCATGACATGGGGATAACCCCAGCGGTCGAGATTGGCGCGATGGGCAGCACTCAGCGTCTCCGGCTTGCGCCGCGCGATATCCGCCTCCGAGAGCGGCGCCCGGAAGGGTTCGAAATCCTCGACGACACGGGCGGCAAAGCGCTGAAGTTCGGGATAGACCGTATCGGGAACGATCGCGAAAAACCGTCCGATCTGCCCGACGATGACGTTCGGAATATCGAAGGCCGGGGTTTTGGCTGCAAAATGTTCGAAAGCGGCGATGAGTTCCGCTTCGGTCCGGTCCGGGTGGAGTTCGAACGGCGCCTTCAGGGTGGCATGGAAACCGTAGCGGCGGGGATCGGCGGTCAGCTCGCGGACGGTGTCCCCGGCAAGACTCTCGACATCCGGCGTGGGGGACGTCTCGCCGGTAAAGGCATCGCGGCCGAGCCAATGCGCTGCCGCTTTCGTCAGCGGATGGTTTTCAGCGGGCGAAAAGTAAAGGGCGTAACGCAAGGTAGGGACTTTCGGAATCAAAACATCCGACTGACTCTAGCGGTCAGCCGGACCACAAAACAGGCCCCTCGGCTAAAAGATTTACATGACAGAATGATGATGGGATCGCCGTTCTGTCATGGTTTTTTGCCTGCCGGTCAATGCCGCGCATTCGTGCCCATGAGCCGGTGGCGAAGCGCGTTCGATCCGGCGTCGAAAAGGAAGACGACGATCAGGATCAGGATGACCATATAGGCGACGTTTTCCCAGTTGGAATTGGTGCGCATCGCCTCCCAAAGCTTGAGGCCGATGCCGCCGGCACCGACGGCGCCGATGATCGTGGCGCCGCGCACGTTCGATTCCCATTGATAGAGCGTCTGGCTGACGATGACCGGCATGATCTGCGGGACGACGCCGTAGCGATGTACGAGCGCTGTCGACGCCCCGGTCGACCTGACGCCCTCGCGCGGTTTGTCGTCGATGTTTTCGAGGCCTTCCGAGTAGAGCTTGCCGAGCGTGCCGGTCTCGGTGAGGAAGATCGCGCCGCTGCCGGCGAGCGGGCCGGGGCCGAACGCGCGGGTCAGGAACAGCGCCCAGATCAGCATGTCCACCGAGCGCAGGAAGTCGAAGAAGCGCTTCAGTATCTGGTTGAGCAGCCGGTTCGGGGTGATGTTGCGGGCGGCCGCGAAGGCCAGCGGAAACGCGGCGAGCGAGCCGAGCAGCGTGCCGAGGAAGGCCATGACGATGGTCTGGAAAAGCTTTGTCCAGACGTCGCCGTGCTGCCAGGCCGTGTTGTTCCAGATATTGTCCCATGCGAGCGACAGGTTGGACTGGTCCGGTTCGATACGTTCCCCGGAAAGGATGAGGCCGATCACCTCGCCCGCCGGCTTGTCGAAGAAGGGCGATTGCGTATCGAAGACGAAGTTCGCCCAGCCGAGGAAGCGCTTGCGGACTTTCACGCGGTCGACGGAAATGCTGACATCGCCGGCAAAGCCGAGATCGGCGAGCACGTTGTCGTCATAGACGGTCATCCAGTCCGGAACCTCGCCGATCACCTTCGGCGCGCCGCTGGAAACTTCGACGGGAACGCTAATACCGTGCGCCGTCACGATCGTTTCGGTCTTGGAAACCGTCACTGTCCGGCTTGTGCCGCGGACCGTGATCGTGACGCTGCCATCCGGATTGCGGACGACCCAATCCGGATGCGGGTCTTCGCCAAGCGGCGAAAAGCGGGGATAGCGGGTCTGGATCGTGCCGTCGTCTTGGATGCGGAATTCCGGCTGCACGTCATAGCTGACCCACTGGCTGAGATAGATGCCGACGCGCTCCCAGCGGGCTTCGGAAAGCAATCTGGGCAGATCGAAGAACCAGACGGCATAGAGGCCGTAGAGAAGCATCCCGGTGAGAATCATCAGGCCGCCGAAGCGCTGGCGGAAGGAACGGTGGAAATATTCCGGATAGCGCGCTTCGATTTCTTCCCGGCGGCTTGCGTTGATCGTCATCGTCGTCATGGCGCTGGTCTCAATGTTGCAGGAGGAAGGCGTGCTCGCCGACGAGGCGGCGGCGCAGCCAGGCCGAGAACTGGTCGACGGCGACGATGGTCACGAAAAGCAGGAGCATGAGGGCGATCGTCTTGGCGCCGAAGCCACGCGAGATGGAAAGCTTGAGCTCTTCGCCGATACCGCCGCCGCCGACAGCGCCGATGATGGTCGAGGCGCGCACGTTGATTTCCAACCGGAGCAGCGCATACGAAGTGAAGTTCGGCAGGACCTGCGGCATGGCGGCAAAGCGCACGCGCTCGAACCAGTTGGCGCCGACGGCCCGCATGCCCTCATCGGGCTTCATGTCGATATTTTCGACGACTTCGTAGAAGAGTTTGCCGAGCGCACCGATCGTGTGCAGGGTGACGGCGATGATCGCCGCCACGGGACCGATGGAGAGAATGGCCGAAAACAGCCCGGCAATGACGATCTCGGGAAAGGCGCGCAGGAATTCCATCACCCGCTTGGCGACGATCCTGATCGGCCAGGCCGGCGTGAAGTTGCGGGCAGCCAGGAAGCTCAAGGGAACCGCGAAGATGAAGGCGACGATCGTCGAGACGAGAGCGACGTTGATGGTGATGATCATCAACTCGAAATATTCCGGGATGTAGAAATCACCCCAGACATAAACCCGGCCCTTGAAGAAGTTGAATTCCTCGCCGCCCCTGTCGTTGGGGCTCGCGATATCGAACAGGGCCCGCCAGACATCGGTCCAGTCCTTCGGGATGAGCCAGCTCAGGAAATCGAAGAGATGGGGGAGGCGTTCGAAGAAGTGGCCGGCATTGCTTTCGTCGGCGAAGCGCATCGAACTCACGACGGCGACGAGCAGGATCGCCAGCCCGATCAGCGTATAGAGACGCCGCTTCGCGACCATACGGCCCCACGCTTGGCCGATATCCTTGGTGCTCGGCATTTGCGGCTGCATATCGGCTATTGTCATGTACGCCTCGTCCGGTCGCAGAAAGGGCGGCCGTGGCCGGCCGCCCTCGCATTGAAGATCGATCAGCCGCCGATGGCAGCCTTACGGACGTCTACGACAGCGTTGTAGAAGTCGTGCTTGACCGGGGCATAACCCTTGAAATCGCCGCCTTCGAGGGCTGCGAAGCACTTGGCATCCTTCGCCGGCAGGGCCATGAAGAAGTCGGTGAGCTTCTTCTGCCATTCGGTGCCGAGCGCATTGCGGACGACGAGCGGGCCGTTCGGGATCAGCGGCGAACGCCATACTTCAACGAGCTTGTTCGGGTCGACGGCGCCCTTGTCGACTTCCTTGCGGAAGGTGCCGGAGGTGTAGCCGTCCTTGAAGTCGCCGATGCCCGAAGAATCGTCGACGGCAACGTCGACCTTGCCGTCATAGGCGGCGAGAAGGTTGTTCTCGTGGCCGCCGTTGAACTGGGTGGAGGCGAAGAACTTGTCGTTCG
>Ga0164243_10004856_pt1 | contig 20805 bp, 19 predicted proteins | sample OricompcompostOP_FD_108781 | JGI IMG/M metagenome (GOLD analysis project Ga0164243, IMG submission 108781) | Organic Plus compost microbial communities from Emeryville, California, USA - Original compost - Organic plus compost (OP) | ecosystem: Engineered > Solid waste > Mixed feedstock >...
CCACATGCGCCCCAACACGACCCCGCACCAAAGCCGCAAGCCCCCGCCCGTCTAGGATCGAACCAGTCATGACAATCTCCTTTGCATTCCGCACCATGCCGCGAACGGCGCAGGCCCCGCGCCGCGCTTGAGACGGGGGCTCAGACCGCCGCCACGATCTGGATTTCGACCGGCGCATTCCCCGGCAGCGTCGCGACGCCCACCGCGCAGCGGCTGCCGATGCCGCTTGCGCCCAGCTGTTCCTTGAGGAATTGCGAGGCGAAATCGGCAAGCGCGGAATGCACGGCAAACCCTTCTTCCGCGGCGACATAGACGGTCAGGCTGAGAACGGCCGCCAGATTCTCGCCCGGCCCCAGGGTCGTGCGCGCGGCCTGCAGCGCGTTGCTGCAGGCCAGCACCACCGCCTCGCGCCAGGTTTCCAGCGGCTGATCCTTGCGGACCGGGCCGCTGAACATCAGCCGACCGTTCTCGCGCGGCGTCATCCCGGCGGTGAAGATCAGCGACCCATGCCGCGTTGCCGCGACGTAATCGCCCTGCGGCACCGGGTTAGCTCGTCCCAAAGCGGGGCTCATGCGCGATACCGTTCGACCAGGGCCGCCAGGCGTTCGACCGCAGCCGTCGCCGCCGCATGGTCCTGCGAGAAGTTCAGGCGGATGCTGTCGCCGGAATGCGGGCCGAACTCGGTGCCGGGGGTGACGATGACGCCTGCCTGCAACCGCAGCGCCTTGACGAAATCCGCATGGGGAATGGTCAGTGCGGGCAGGCTGGGGAACAGATAGCTGCCGGCCTGTGGCGAGCGGACGAAACAGCCCTCGATGCCGGCGAAAAGCGCCAGAAGCTCGTCGCGGATCGCCTGGTGCCGGGCGATGCGTTCGGCCATCCAGCCTTCGGGCTCGGCAAACCAGGTCCGCAGCACCGCCTGGGAATAGCCGGCCGCGCGCAGGGACACGATGGCTTGCAGCTTTTCCATGCGGGCAATGATTTCGGCAGAGCCGAAAGCGACCCCGAGCCGGTAGCCGCTGAGCGATTCGGTCTTGGACGGTCCCATGATGGTCACGACATTTTCCGCGTCGATGTCCATGGCGCGCAGATGCGTATAGGAGGCCGGGGAATAAAGCAGCCGCGAATACAGTTGATCGACGATCACGGTGGCGCCGTAATGCGCCGCCAGCGCCGCGATCCGGGCGATTTCGCCATGAGAATAGACGACGCCGGTCGGGTTGTTCGGATTCGAGAACAAAAACAGCTTGGCGCCGGCGCGGAACGCGGCTTCCAGGCCGTCCAGGTCCAGTCCGGCCTCGCCGTCCGCGGCCTTTCGATAGGCCAGCCGGACGGGCAGCATCTCGCCCTCGAAGAACTCCACCAGCTTGCGGTTGGCGAAATAATCGGGCTGGACGATGGCCACCTTGTCGCCACGCCCGACCGTCGCGGCGACGGCCAGGAACAATGCCCCCTGCGTGCCGGGGGTGATGATCAGCCCGTCCCGCGCATCGACGGGCGCGCCGGTAAAGCCGGCCAGCCGCACGCCCACCGCATCGCGGATGCCCAGATCGCCACGATATTCGGTATAGGCCTGCGCCCCACCCAGGGCGACCCCGGCAGAAAACGCCTCGAAGGCGCCGGGCGTCGGCTCATGCGCATCCACGTCGCCATGCGAGAAATCGACCGGGCGGCCCGGCAGCTTGTCCCCGTGCAGCAGGCCGTCGATGCCCCCCGTGCCTTGTCGGACCTCTTGTCCGGGAGCGTTATCGGTTCCCAGCTTGCTGAATTTGCTTTGGATCGACATGATGGTTTTTCCTTTCCCGCGGCGGGTCTTGAGGTTGCGGGCAGCCTATTGCCTTTCGAGCGACGATAAAAACTGGCTTTTATAGAATCAAACGATAGGAAAACCGTCGGCCAGTGCCAGTGCTGAAGGCTGGGGCCGCCCCGCCCTGCCCGGTCGCCAGTCGGGATCGGCCCGGCCAGCCTTGTCGCCATGCGGCATTTTCGCGCTGATTTGCCCCCCCCATTCCGGCATGCCTGCGGGCGGCGCTACGCGGGACAGGTCGATCGACAGAGACCTTGCACAGCGGCCTTCGTCCGCGCAATCTGAAACGCCATGGAAAACCTCAAGCGAAACCTGCCGCCGCTGACCAGCCTTGTCGCTTTCGAGGCCGCCGCCCGGCTGGGCAGCTTTTCCGACGCGGCGCGCGAATTGAACGTCACGCGCGAGGCGGTCAGCCGCCAGATCCGCGCGCTCGAGGCCCATCTGGGCCTGTCGCTGTTCGAGCGCAGCGCCAACAGCACCGTGCTGCGCGACTGGGGCGCGCGCTATTTTGAAACCGTGTCGGGCAATCTGGAAAACATCGCGCTGGCCTCGGTCGCGATCCGCGGCGATGAAAACGACGAGGAACCGGCCGAACTGCCGATGGAGACCGATCAGGAGCGTATCCTGATCGTGGACGACATGCCCGCGAATATCCGCAGGCTGAACGACGTGCTGCACGGCCGCTATCAGGTCATCGCCCATACCCGCGCCGAGGATGCGCTGGACTGGCTGCTGGCCGGGGGCGAGGCCGACCTGATGATGCTGGACGTGCGGATGTCGGGAATGGACGGTTACGCGCTGTGTCGCCGGCTCAAGGCGATTCCGCGCCTGGCCAAGGTGCCGGTGATGTTCCTGACCAGCCTGGACGCGCCCGAGGACGAGACCGAGGGGTTTGCGGTCGGTGCCTGCGACTATGTCGCCCGCCCCTTTGCGCCGGCGGTGCTTCTGGCGCGGATCCGGGTGCAGCTGGACCTGCGCCGGTCGAACATGGCGCTGGAAAACCTGCTCCAGCGCCGCGCCGACCGGCTGGAGCGGGCCGAGGCGCTGCTGGCCGGAATCCGCCGCAGCCTGGCCGATTTCCAGGGCTGATCGGGTTCATTGCGGCCAGCCGGGGGACGGCGGCACCGCGTCCGCGGGCCGGGTCGCGGCCTGGTGCAGCCGGTCCAGGGCCGCGGCGATGCGGTCCATGTCCACCGGCTCTTCCTGCACCGCATGGCACAGCTCTACCGCGCCCAGTTGCAGGGCGGCGCCCTTGATCGCGTGCAACGCCTCGGCCAGAGGCAGGCCGTCGGCCAGCAATCCGCGCCATTCCCCGATCTCTTCGGGGATGCGCGCCAGCCACCGCGCCGCAAGCTGCCGGTCCCCGCCGGTGTTGCGGGCCAACGCGGCGCGATCCAATGCCGGCAGCGCCTCCTCCAGGGTCGCCGCCAGCGTTTGGGCCAGGGTGGCACTGGTCACAGGTTTGGGCAGGAAGGCCGCGAACCCGGCATCACGGCAGGCCAGCCGTGTTTCGGTGGACACGTCCGCGCTGGAGGCGACGACCGGGATCGCCAGCCCCCGAGCCCGCAATTCAGCCATCAGCGCAAGACCGTCCATTTCCGGCATGTGCAGATCGGTGACGATCACATCGGGCAGCGGAGGGCGCAATGCCGCCAATGCCAGCCGCCCGCCCGGCACCGCAGCGGCCCGGGCGCCGCCCAGCCGCAGCAGTTCCTCCATCACATCGCGGTTGATCTTGCTATCCTCGACCACCAGGATCCGCCTTGCGCGCAACGCTGGCGAGGGGGCGGGACCGGCGGGTGCGCGATCCGCAGCCTGGCGCAGTTCGCGGTGGGTCAGGGGTTGCGGCAGCACGGTGCCCGCCATGGTCAGCACGCCATCGGCAAGCCGCAGCACGGCACCGCCGGTCTGGCCCGTCATCCGCGCGCGATCCAGCATCCGCCCGATGCGGCGGCGCCGGGCCGGGTCGGGGATATCCAGCAGCGGGCGAGGCAGGACCGGCGGCGGATCGGCGGCCGGCGGACCGGAGTCCATCGGCAGTTCCAACACGAAGAGGCTGCCCAGGCCCGGCCTGCTGCGCAGCGCCAGCCGGCCCTGCATGCCCATTGCCATCTGCCGGGCGATGGCCAGGCCCAGGCCCGTGCCGGACGCTTCGCGGGAAATCGTCGCATCGGCCTGGGCAAAGGGATCGAAGATGGCGGCCTGGTCCTGGGCGGCGATGCCGTTGCCGCTGTCGAAGACCGAGAACCGCAGCCGATCCCCGAGGCGAAAGACCCGCAACACGATCCGGCCCTGGGCGGTGAACTTGACGGCATTGCTGGTGAGGTTCAGCAGGATCTGGGTCAGCTTCTGCCGGTCGCCCAGAATCGTCGCCGGCACATCGGCGGCGATGTCGCCTTCGAGCCGCAGCGCACGCGACCCGATCAGCGCGCGGGTCTGGGCGATCACCTCGTCAAAGACCGCATCCACAGCCAAGGGCCGGCGCTCGAAGACCATGTGTCCGCCTTCGAGCTTGGACAGGTCCAGCACGCTGTCGATGCTGCCCAGAAGCTGCCTTGCCGCGCTTTGCATGTCAGCGACCTGCCGGCGCGAGGCGGCGGGCAGCCGGTCGGCCAGCAGCAATTCCGACAGGCCGGTGATCGCGTTCAGCGGCGTTCGCAGCTCATGGCTCATATTGGCCAGAAAGGCCGATTTCGCCCGCGACGCCGCCAGCGCGTCGTTGCGCGCCACCACCAGTTCGGCGGTGCGCTGCTCGACCTCGTCGCGCAGGTGGTCGCGATAGCGTTCCATCTGCGCGACCGTGCGGGTGAAATCCTGCGCCAGCCGCGCGATTTCGTCGTCGCGGGACCGCAGCCGGCGGGCCGCCGGGCCGGTCAGGCGGAACCCCCGCCCCTCGCGCAGGCCCTGCGCCGCCCGGCTCAGCGCACCCAGCGGCGAGATGACATAGCGCCTTGCCAGCAGAAACAGCAGCCCCGCCAGCAACAGGGCTTGCAGGACGGCTGTCAGGACGATGCGCAGGGCCTGCCGGGTGAAGTCATTGTAAAAGCGCACGAAAGAAAAGGTTACATCAAGCCTTGCGATCTCGGCCACGCCGTCTGGCGCCCGCAGCACCACCGAGCGGGTCTGCGTCAACCGCTCGGGCGGCAGCATCCAGCCCTGCAACCAGACCGGCAGGGCGGCGGCGGGGCGCTGGACCTGAAAGCGGGGGATCTGCGCGACCCGCAGCTGCTCGGGCGACAGCAGCAGGTCCTCGATCCGCAGCGACAGGATCAGAGGCGCATCGACCAGCCGGTCCAGGATGGCCTGGACCGTGGCCAGGTCCACGTCCCAATAGGCGCGTTCCAGCTGCGGCGCGGCGGAATACAGGATCCGCTCGGCATTGCCTGTCGCCACCGCAATGCCGCGGCGCAGGTCGGCGACGGCGCTGGCTCCGCCCAGCCCGACGCCCGAGACGATGCTGACCAGCGCCCCGGCCAGCACCATCCGGCGCGCGATGCTGCCCGTGCCCATGGTGCGCATCACCGGCCCAGGCTGCGGCGCAGGATCGCCGCGATCCGCCCCTCGGCATGCATCGCGCGCAGCACGATGCCCAGCCGCTCGGCCTTTTCCCCTCCGGCAGCGGTGCGGGGAAACCCGACATAGCGGCCGCGGACGTCCAGTGCGGTGGGCAGGACACGGACCCGGTTCTCGACCGCCAGCTTGCGCATGGCGTGGCGCAGATTGGCCTCGCCGCCCACGACCACGTCGGCCCGGCGCAACAGCAGCTTGCGCAGCCCCGTCTCGTCATCGACCGATCCTTCGTGCCGGAAATGCGACGAGCCGTCGAAGGCGGGCGTATAGGTAAAGCCGTTCACCACCCCCACGGAAAGCCCGGCCAGGGCAGCCAGGCCGGTAAAGTCGTGCAGGGGCGAATCCGCCATGACGACAAAGACCAGCCGCGTGGTGCGCAGCGGCCCGACCATCAGCCAGCTGCGGAACCGTTCCGGGGTCGGTGCCAGCTGGAACAGCCCGTCCGCCTCGCCCATGCCCGGCGCCAGCAGCGCCCGGCGCCAGGGCAAGGGCACGAAATTCATCCTGATGCCCAGCCGCAGCGCGGCGTCGGCCAGGATGTCGATATCGGCGCCGACGAAGCGACCGTGATCCAGATAGTTATAGGGCGCGAACTCGTCCATCCCCACCATCGTCCAGGTTTCGGGCTGCGCCGACAGGCCCCGGGGCGCAGCCAATGCACCAGCCCAGGCGGCAAGGCCGCCCAGCAAAGGCCGGCGCGTGATCGCGGCCCGGATCGCATCGCATGATGGCACGGCGATCCCGTCCCGGCCCGAGGAAATAATGTTGCCGCAGCAGGGCAATGTTTTCGTCTCTCACGCTCTGTCGAATGGCTTTGGTAGTCCTCTCATAATCAACAGGAGAGTCCCATAGATGAAAACCATCCTCGCCGCCCTTCTGGCGTCCACGATCGCAGTCGCGCCGCTGGCCGCCACCGCCGCCGAAAGCTGCACCAATGCCGGGCTCAAGCAGATCCAGGATCGCGGCACCCTGATCGTCGGGGTCAAGGCCGATTACAAGCCCTGGGGCTATCGCGATACCGACGGCAATATCGTCGGGCTCGAAATCGACATGGCGCAGAAGGTCGCCGACACGCTGGGCGTCAAGCTGGAGCTGGTGCCGGTGATCGCGTCGAACCGGATGCAGTTCCTGCAACAGGGCCAGATCGACCTGATGATCGCCACGATGACCGATACCGCCGACCGGCGGGCGATGGCGGGAATCAAGGGGCCGAATTACTATGCCTCGGGCACGGCCGCGCTGACGCCCAAGGCCATGGGCCTGACCGATTGGCACGAATTGCGCGGCAAGCCGGTCTGCGGTGTGCAGGGCTCGTTCTACCTGCAAAAGATCGAACAGGAATACGGCGCCACCATCGCTGCCTTCGGCAACGCGGCCGAGGCCAAGCAGGCGCTGCGCGACAAGAAATGCGTGGCCTTCGTCTATGACGACACCACCATCGGCGCCGATTACGCCGCCGGCGGCTGGGACGATTTCGAGATCTCGCTGCCGGTCGAGGATTTCGCGCCCTGGGGCCTGGCCGTTGCCAAGTCCGAGGAAAGCTGCGCGCTTGGCCAGATCGTCTCGGGCCTGCAATACGCCTGGCACCGCGACGGCACGCTGATCGAGCTGGAAAAGAAATGGGGCGTCGCCCCCAGCGCCTTCCTGGTCGAAATGCACGAGCGGATGGCCGATCCGCTGGCGCAGTAAGGGCTGCCCGCCCATGCTGACGGAGATGCAGGATTTCTTCCGGGAGCTGGCCGCCACCTCTCCGCGCTGGAACTTTGTCTGGCTTTACGACCCGGTCCAGATGGACCGGGTTCTGGGCGGGCTGTGGATGACCATCAAGCTCAGCCTGGCCTGCCTGGTGTTTTCCGTCGTCATCGGCGTCGTCGGCGCCTGGGCGCAGGAGGCGAAAAGCCGCCTCCTGCGCAGCGCGGTGCAGGGCTATGTGCAGTTCTTTCGCAACACGCCGCCGCTGATCCAGCTGCTGTTCTTTTATTTCGCGCTGGGGCAGTTCACCCCCAGCTACAGCCCCGACGGCTGGCTGGAGGTGCCGGTCATCTCGAATGTCGGCTGGGCGATCATCGCGCTGTCCTTCTTTGCCGGCGCCTTCAATATCGAGATCTTCCGCGCCGGGATCGAGGCCGTGCCCCATTCCACCCGCGAGGCCGCGGAATCGCTGGGGATGACGCGGCTTCAGGCCTATACCAACGTGGTGCTGCCGCTGACGCTGCGGATCTCGCTGCCGGCGCTGTCGGCCAATCTGATCAACCTGGTCAAGACTACCAACCAGGCCTATGCCATCGCGGTCCCCGAACTGCTTTATCAGTCCGTCTCGATCTGGAACGATTTTCCCTCGGCCCAGAACCCGACCATGCTGCTGATGATGGTCTGCTATCTGGGGCTGGTCGGGGTGCTGTCGCTGGGCATGGGCCAATGGGAACGCAAGCTGAGGATTCCAGGCTATGGCGTGTAAAACCCCCGTCCCGACAGCCAAGGGCGCATTGCCGGTGCTGCTGCCCTTTGCCCCGCGCGGCCCGGCCTATGACGCGTTCTTCGCCACGCGCTGGCTGGCCGCGATCCCGGCCGGCTGGATCGCGGCGCTGGCGGCGTTGTTTCCCGCCGTGGTCCTGGCGCAGGCCGGCACCGCCGCCGCCATCGAATCGCCGCTGGAAAAGCTGCTGCGCTGGATGCCCTTCCTGTTCACGCAGGGCTTTCTGTTCAACGTGCTGATCTCGGTCCTTGCCATGGCGATCGGGACGGCGGTCGGCGCCTTTGCCGGGCTGGCGCTGATCTCTCGCGCGCGGCTCATGCGCGCCGTTGCGCGGGTCTATGTCACCTTCTTCCGCAACGTGCCCTGGCTAGTGCTGCTGTTCGTCGTGCTGCTGGCCTTTCCGTTCCAGGTCAAGGTTTTCGGCATGACCATCCCCCTGCCCGGCTGGATCAAGACGGTGATCGGCCTGGCCATCCCGGTATCGGCCAATATCGCCGAGGTGGTGCGCGGCGCCGTCCAGTCCGTGCCCACCGCGCAATGGGAGGCGGCCGAATCGCTGGGCTTCACCCGCCGCCAGACCATCTGGCAAATCATCCTGCCGCAATGCTTCAAGCGGATGCTGCCGCCCTGGATGAACTGGTATGCAATCCTGACCATGTCCACGCCGCTCTGCTCGCTCCTGGGCGTAGGCGAGATCATCAGCCTGACCCGGCAGGCGATGGAGGCCGAGGGCAACCGCCCCGAATTCCTGATCCCCTTCTATGGCTTCGCGCTGCTTCTGTTCCTTGCATACTGCTATCCGATCGCCCGCCTGACCCTGCGGCTGGAACGTCGGTTCGCGGTCAAAAACTGAAAGGATGTTCCATGACAAACTGGACCGCCGACCAGCCCATCATCCGCCTGCGCGACGTCCACAAATCCTATGGCCAGGTCGAGGTGCTTCGCGGCATCAGCATGGACATCATGAAGGGCGAGGTCATTTGCATCATCGGCCCCTCGGGATCGGGCAAGTCGACGCTGATCCGCTGCATCAATGCGCTGAACGACATCCAGGCCGGCTCGATCCAGGTCGAGGGGCAAGAGGTCCACGACCCCAGGCTGGACAAGCTGGCCCTGCGGCGCAAGGTCGGCATGGTCTTTCAGCAATACAACCTGTTCCCGCACAAGACCGCGTTGCAGAACGTGATGATGGCGCCGGTCAAGGTGCTGAAGGAAAAGCCGGCCGAGGTCGAGGCCCGTGCCCGCGCCCTGCTGAAGAAGGTGCGGCTGGAGGGTAAGGAGAACCACTATCCGGGCGAGTTGTCGGGCGGCCAGCAGCAGCGCGTCGCCATCGCCCGTTCGCTGGCGATGCGGCCCGACGTGATGCTGTTCGACGAGGTGACGGCCGCGCTGGACCCCGAGACGGTCAAGGAAGTCCTCGTCACCATCAAGGACCTGGCCGCCGAGGGGATGACCTGCATCCTGGTCACGCATGAGATGGGCTTTGCGCGCGAGGTCGCCGACCACATCTATTTCACCGACCGCGGCGTGATCGTGGAACACGGCCCCCCGGCCGAGTTCTTTACCAAGGCCAAGGACGCGCGCACCCGCGACTTCCTGGACCAGGTGCTGTAGCGCCGGCTGGACGCCGAACGCCCGCCCGACCTGCCGGATCGGGCGGGCGTTTTCATGTTCGCCGAAGGGGGCCGGGCGATCAGCCCGCCAGGCGGCCCACCCGGAATCCCGGCAGCACGTCGGTGACGAAATCCGCCGCATAGTCCGACGAGGCCACGTCGAACAGCAGGTCCAGGCCGGGCTGGCCGTTACGGTCGTTGCGCACCAGCACCGCATCCATGTGCAGAGCGCGGGTCTGGACCACGGCGCCGGGGCCGAAAACATGCGGCCGGGTATCGACCGCGGTCAGCAGCGGCAGGGCATCGGCCAGGCCGGGCCCGGTCAGGGCCAGCCAGCACCAGGTTTCCTCGCGCCAGGCGTCAAAGCCCTTGGGGCCGGCGGCCCGCAGCCAGTCCTGCCGCAATTCTGCCAGCCTGGCCAGTCCGTCGAGGGGATCGGCCAGCAGCACGACCTCGTCGGCGCCCAGCCGGACGACGGTCATGCCGGGGGCCTCGGCCCTGCGGTGGATGGTGTCGGGCAGCGGGCAGCCGCTGCCGGCCAGCCAGGCGGCGGTGCCGGGGCCGCGCAGCCCGAAACGCGGCAACGCGGACAGGTCGAGCATCCAGTCCCGGCCGTCCTCGGGCCAAGCCTTCAACAGCGGCAGCCGGTCGGCAAGCGGCCATATCCGGGCCGGTGCGGCAAGCGCGGTCATCTCACATCTCCTGTCGTGCGTTGTCTTTGTCATGGAAGGGCAGCGCGACGACGGGCGCCTCGACCTCGGTGCCGGAAAAACCGCGCAGGGTGATCCGCGATCCCGGCTCGGCCTGCTCGGGGGCGACATGGGCCAGCCCGATCCATCGCCCCAGCGTCGGCGAATAGCCAAAGGAGGTCACATGGCCGACCGGCTTGCCGTCCTGAAGCACCAGTGCGGATTCGCCCACCCCGGCCGCATTCCCCTCGTCCGGCAGCGCAAAGCCGCAAAGCCGGCGCTTGTCGCCCAGGGCGCGGCGGCGTTCGACCGCGGCCTTGCCGATGTAGAAGGGCTTCTTGCGCGACAGCGCCCAGCCCATGCCCAGCTCGTCCGGCGTGGACAGCGCGTCGGTATCCTGCCCGATGATGATATGGCCCTTTTCCAGCCGCAGGATGCGCGACGCCTCGAGTCCATAGGGCCGCAGCCCCAGATCCGCCCCCGCCTCGAGCAGCGCCGCCCAAAGCCCGGCGGCATGGGACTGCGGCAGGTGGATCTCGTAGCTCAGCTCGCCGGTGAAGCCGATGCGCATGACCCGGACCGGACAGCCCGCCAGCTCGCCCTCGCGCCCGTCCAGGAAGGCAAAGCCCTCGCGGCCGAAGTCGATGCTGCCGGGCAGGCGCTCCAGCACCTCGCGCGCCCTGGGGCCGGTCAGATTCATGGCGCCGAATGCGGCGGTGACGTTCTGGATGTCCACCCTGGCGCCCATGATGGTCTTTTGCAGCATCATCTCGGCGAAAAGCCGATCGACCGCGCCGGTGGTCGCCGTGACATAGAAATGTTCGTCCGACAGGCGGAAGGCCACGCCGTCGTCCAGAATCGACCCCATCTCGTTCAGCGCCAGGCAATAGCGCACCCGGCCCATCGGCTGCCCGGCATGGGCCATGGTATAGATGCGGTCCAGGAAGGCCCCCGCATCCGGCCCGCGGATCTCCAGCTTGCCCAGGGTCGAGACGTCCAGCATCCCCACCGCCTCGCGCACCATGCGGATCTCGCGCCGGATCGCATCCTCGGGCGCGTCGGCGCCGGGATAGACCAAGGGCCGCCACCAGGCGCCCGCCGGCGTCATCCGGGCCCCGGCCGCCAGATGGGCGGCGTGCAGCGGTGTGCGGCGGTGGCGTTCGGGCGTGGTATCGGCCAAAAGGCCCAGCCTTTCCGGGCCGAAGGGCGGGCGTGCGGTGGTGATGCCGACCTCGGCCAGGCTGCGCGCGGTCTTGCGGGCGACGATGCGCGCCGTGGCCAGCGCCGAATGCCGCCCCTGCGACGGTCCCATGCCGACGGTGGAATAGCGCTTCACCAGTTCCAATTCGCGATAGCCGTCGGCGATGGCGTTCTCGATGTCCTTGACCTGGAGATCCTCGTCGAAATCGACGAAGTCGCGGCCCTTGGGATGGGCGGGCGAGGGGGCGGGGCGGCGCCAGCCGGTCTGCTCCGGCGCCGGCAGATCCTGCGCGGGCGCCAGGCCCAGCCCGGCCGCGGCGCGCAGCCCGGCGATCCGGCCGCTTTCGATCACCGCCGCCAGGTCGGACAGGCCCGCCGCGGCCCCGGCAAGGTGGACATGCGCCGGCATATCGGTAAGCGAAAAGCGCGTGCCGCCGTCGTCCGAGGACAGCCGCGCCCCCGCATGCAGCGCAAGCTGATAGCCCGGCGTATAGCCCCCGGCCATCACCAGCAGGTCACAGTCCAGCCGGGTCCGGCCGCCCTGGCGGTCCTGGACCTCGACCGCCTTCAGGTGCAGCCCGCCCCGCGCCTGCCTGATGGCGCAGCCGCGCATGACCGGAATCCCGCGCTGCGCCAGTTCCGGGGCAAGGCCGTCGCGGTCCTCGGCCTCGGGGTCGATCACCGCGGCGATCCTGACGCCGGCATCGTCCAGGTCCAGGGCCGCCAGATAGCCGTCGCGGTCGCCGGCATAGACCACCGCCCGCCGGCCCGGACGCACGCCGTAATGCCGCATCAGGCGCTGCGCGGCCGAGGACAGCATGACGCCGGGCAGGTCGTTGTTGCGAAAGATCAGCGGCTGCTCATGCGCGCCGGTGGCCAGCACCAGCTCGGCCGCGCGAATGCGGATCAGGCGGTCGCCTTGCAGCACCGGCAGCCAGTTGTCGGCGAAATGCCCGTTGCAAGTCGCGCCGGACAGGACCGCGATCCCCGAGGCCGCCGCCTTGCCGCGCAACTCGTCCAGCTGGCGGGCCGCATCGGCGGTTTCGACGCCGAAGCGGGCATAGGTCAGCGCGCCGCCCAATTCCGGCTCTTTCTCGACCAGGATCACTTGGGCCCCCGCCGCGGCCGCGGCGATGGCGGCGGCAAGGCCGGCCGGCCCCGCCCCCACCACCAGCACATCGCAATGCCGGGTTTCCTTGAGATAGCGGCGCGGCGCCGGATTCAGGCTGACGGTGCCCAGCCCGGCCGAGGCGCGGATGACCGGCTCCCACAGCTTCAGCCAGCTGGTCCTGCCCGGCCCGAAGAAGCTGCGGTAATAGAAACCCACCGGCAGAAAGCGGCCCAGGTGGTCGATGATGCGTCCCCGGTCCCGCCGCAGGCTGCCGCTGACGTTCAGCGGCGTGACCACCATGCCATCCGCAACCTCGCGCAGGTCCGCGCGGACATTGGGCTCGTCGCCGATCTGCACCAGGGTATTGGCATCCTGTCCGGCCATGGTCAGGATGCCGCGTGGGCGGTGATACTTGAAGGACCGCGACAGCACCCATTCGCCCTTGGCGGCCAGCGCGCTGGCGATGGTGTCGCCGGGATGGGCCGGGACGGGCCGTCCCTCGAAGGTGAAGCCGATGGCGGCGTTGCGGTCGATGCGGCTGCCCCAGCCGTGGCCAAGTCTGTTGCTCATGCGTGGCTCTCGGGTGTGTTTGCGTCCGAACCCTTCAGGTAGGTGCGCAGGATTTCGTCGCTTCTCAGGTCGCGTTCGGCGATGAAGACGGTGTTCGAGGGCGTGTGCCGCCACCATTCACGCAAGACCCCCATCGGGTTCGGCGCAAAGAACAGGCGGTCCACGAGATTTGCATCCGTCGCGTCGGACGCGTCATGCACCGGCCCGAGCCACTGGAATTCCGAGATGTTGCGCGGCCCGTTCACCGGGCAGGTCATGATCTTCATGGCTTTCTCTCAATGCCCGGCCGCCGTGGCGCCCATTTCGTTCAAAAGCTCGAATCGCGCAAAGCGCCCCAGCGCAAATGGCATCAGGATGTCGGGCACCCGCCCGGTCGCGATGGTTTCGGCCATGCGCTTGCCGGCCACCGCCGTCGCCTTGAAGCCCCAAGTGCCCCAGCCCGCATCCAGCCAATAGTTCTGCAAGGGCGAGGCGCCCATGATCGGGCTGAAATCCGGGGTGATGTCGGTGATCCCCGCCCATTGCCGCAAAAGCTTGACGTTGTGCAGAAAGGGCATCAGTTGCAGCGCGCCGGTGGCCAGCGCCTCTTTCTGCGGCAGGCTGGAGCGGGTCGAGGCCAGCTGATAGGGGTCGGTGCCGCCGCCGATGACGATTTCCCCACGCGAGGATTGCACCAGATAGGTATGCAGGTTCGACGAGGACAGCAGGATGTCCAGGAACGGCTTGAGCGGCTGCGTGACCATGGCCTGCAGAGGAAAGCAGCGGATCGGCAGCTGGATGCCGGCCATTTCGGCGATGCGCCCGTTCATCCCGCCCGCCGCCTGCAAGACCTGCCCGGCCAGGACGGTGCCGCGGTTGGTCCGTATCTCGGTCACGCGGCTGCCGGCGACGGAAAAGCCCGTGACCTCGGTGCGCTGGTGGATCTCGACCCCGCGTTCGGCGGCGCGCTTGGCATAGCCCCAGGCGACGGCGTCGTGGCGCGCGGTGCCGCCGTCGGCGTGCCACAGCCCGCCCAGGACCTCGTGCTGGCCGCCGAAATCCATGTTCACATGCGGGCACAGTTCCTGCACGGTCTGGGCATCCACGACCTCGGCGCGGATGCCGGCATGCTTGCCCATCTCGGCCCGCAGGCGAAAGCTGCGCATGGCCGCGTCGGAATGGGCCAGCGTCAGCTGGCCGCGCTGCGAGAACATGACGTTGAAGTCCAGCTCCTGCGACATGGTCTCGAACAGCGAGACGCCTTCACGATAGAACTCGATCGAGGGCAGCGTCAGGTAGTTCGAGCGCACCGTCGTCGTGTTGCGCGCCGTGTTGCCGCCGGCCAGATAGCCCTTTTCCAGCACGGCGATGTTCGAGATGCCGTGGTAATGCGACAGGTAATAGGCCGCCGCCAGCCCGTGGCCGCCGCCGCCGATGATGACGACATCGTAGCTTCTGCGCAGCTCGGGCGTGGAGGGAATGTCGCGATAGGGCCGGTGGCCCCGTCTCACCCCGTATTTCAGCAATTCGATCGGCATGCGTCGTCCCCGGTTTTGCGCCGCAAGTCTTGCCGCCGGCCGCGACGCGGGCAAGAAAAGGAACCGGGGCCTCAGACCCTGTTTTCGTAATGGCGCAAAAAGAAAAGCCGCTGGCAGAGCCCCGGCCGGCAGCTCATAATAGGCCCGGCCCTTGTGCCCCGAGCTATGAACCTGTCCATGGACCTGCGCTTTCTTGAAACTTTCATCATCATCGCCGATTGCGGCTCGATCGCCGAAGCGGCCCGGCGCCAGAACCGGACCCCGGCCGCCCTTGCCCAACGGCTGCGCGCCCTGGAACAGGAGCTGGGCCATGCATTGATCCTGCGCTCGGGGCGCACGGTCCAGCCGACGGCCGAGGGGCTGGCGATCCTGGATCACGCCCGGGCCCTGGTCCAGGGCGCGCGCGATCTTCAGGCATTGGCGGCCAAGGGTGTGCCGGCGGGACAGCTCCGCCTGGGTGCCACGGCGACCGCGCTGACCGGGCTGCTACCCGGCATCATCACCTTGCTCAGCACGCATCATCCCTCGATCGAATATTTCGTGCAGCCCGGCTCTTCGGTCGATCTTTATCATCGGGTCGTGGAGGGACAGCTTGATGCCGCGATCATCGTCAGGCCTCAGTTTTCCATTCCCAAGACCACCGGCTGGCTGACAGTCCGGGACGAGCCCCTCACCTTCATCACCTCCGAAACGGTCCCGGCGCTGGATCCCCACATCCTCCTGCGGGAAAAGCGTTTCATCCGCTATGACCGCAACCAGTGGGGCGGGCAGATCGTGGACAAATACATCCGCGATCAGCGGCTGAATGTGCAGGAATGGCTGGAACTCGATGCCTTGGACGCCATTGCCGCGCTGGTGGACCGGGGCCTGGGCGTTGCCATCGTCCCCGACTGGGCGCCGCCCTGGCCGCAGGGCTTGCGGCTGCGCAAGACCCCGTTACCGGAAGGCGAAGCGCGGCACATGGGCGTCATCTGGCGGCGCTCGGGAGCAAGGCTTGCGGCGATCAGCGCGTTTGTGCGCGCTTGCGAATCCGTCAGGTCGCGTCATGCGCGCGCCGGTCCCGAGATCGCGAGCAGCTAGCGCGGCCCGCCGACCGCCAATGCCATATGCGCCGCCCCCGGACCAAGGCAGCGCCGGGGGATCGGGCGATCCGTCGCCCCTCTTCGGACCGCACGGCCCCCGGAACCTGCATGGCATCGTCTCCGCCCAGCCGTCGTCTGGATTTGACCTGCATCGGAATGGAAGCCGGAGACGCCGGCTTAAGCCCGGCTTAAGCTGGACCGGCGAAAGCGTGTTCGCCGCGGACGGAGAAAGGATGCCATGCGCCTGCTGATTGTCGAGGACGATCCGGTCCTGTCGAACGGGCTGGCCGTCGGGCTGGGCCTGTCGGGCTTTACCGCCGATACCGTCGGCACCCTGGCCGATGCCCGCGCGGCGCTGGAAGGCGGCGATTTCGCCGGCATGGTGCTGGACATCATGCTGCCCGATGGCTCGGGCCTGGACCTGCTGGCGGAATTGCGCGCCGCCGATTCGCGCCTGCCCGTCCTGCTGCTGACGGCGCGCGACCGGGTGCGCGACCGGGTCATGGGGCTGGATGCCGGCGCCGACGACTATCTGGGCAAGCCCTTCGACCTTGACGAACTGGCCGCCCGGCTGCGCGCCATGTTGCGCCGGCACGAGGGGCGGGCCGCCGCCGTGATCGAATGGAACGGGCTCGCGCTCGACCCGGCCAGGATGCGCGGCGCCAGGAACGGGGCCGAGATCCCCTTTTCGCGCCGCGAATTCACCATCCTGCAAGCCCTGATCGAACGGCCCGGCGCAATCCTGGCCAAGGCCGCGCTGGAAGAGCGGCTCTATGGCTGGCAGGAAGAGGTGGAAAGCAACACGGTCGAGGTCCATGTCCACAAGCTGCGCGCCAAGCTGGGCGCCGGCTTCATCGAAACGGTGCGCGGGGCCGGCTATCGGCTGGCCGACCCGGCAAAGGACGAAGGCGGGCACAGATGAATTCGATCCGCGGGCGGTTGTTCGTCATCCTGCTGGCCGCGACCGGCGCCATCTGGCTTTCGGCCGTGGCCTGGATCCAGCATTCGACCCGGACCGAGGTCGGGCATGTGCTGGACCGGCGCTTGCAGGAATCGGCGCGGATGGTGGCCTCGCTGATCCGGCGCAATGGCGGTATCGCCGGCCCCGACGCCGCCGCCCTGGTCGAAGAGGCCCCGGCCCTGCCCGATACGGGCGGCCATGACTTCGCCCATCAGCTCATCTGCCAGGTCTGGGGTTTCGACGGCCGGCTCAAGAGCGAATCCGACGGCGCCCCCGCCCAGCGGCTGGCCGACCAGGCCGGCTTCAGCGAACGCGCGGTCGATGGCAAGGTCTGGCGCGTCTATAGCCATGTGGACGAAGAGCTGGGCATCCGCGTCATGGTCGGCGATGCCCGCGCCATGCGCGACCGACTGGTGCATGGCGTGGCGATGGGGCTGCTGGTGCCGGCCATCCTGATCCTGCCGCTGCTGGCGGCGCTGATCTGGCTGGCGGTGCGGCGCGGGCTGGAGCCGCTGGACCGGCTTGCCCAGGCGCTGGCGGGCCGGCCCGCGACCGATCTGGGCGCGCTGGACAAGGGCAGCGCACCGTCCGAACTGCGGCCGATGATCGACGCGCTCAACGGGCTGTTCCGCCGGGTCGAGGGGCTGCGCGAACGCGAGCGCAGCTTTACCGCCTTTGCCGCGCATGAGTTGAAGACGCCGCTGGCAGGGCTCAAGACCCAGGCGCAGGTGGCAGCGCTGGCCCCCGACCGGGCGATACGGGACCGGGCGCTGGCACAGATCGCGCAGGGGGTTGACCGCACCGACCGCATGGTGCGCCAGCTGCTGGACATGACCGCCGCCGAAAACGCCATCGACGCGGCACAGGCGCCGCCGCAAGAGGGCGCGCGCATCCTGGCCGAGGTGGCCGACGAGCTGGCCGGGCTTGCGCAGTCGCGCGGCGTGGCCCTGCAACTGGAAACCGGCGGGCCGGCATGGCGCACCACGCAGGCGGCGCTGCTGGCGCCCGCCCTGCGCAACTTGCTGGAAAATGCGATCCTCGCCTCGCCCGCGGGGGCCGTGGTCGAGGCGCGGCTGGCACGCGAGGGCGGGGCGGTGCGCTTCAGCGTGCTCGACCGCGGCCCCGGCATCAGCCCGGCCGACCGCCCCCATGTCACCGAGCGTTTCTATCGCGGCGCGACCAGCCCCGCCGGCAGCGGGCTTGGCCTGTCGATCGTCGCGGCGGCCGTCCAGGCCATGGGCGGCCAGCTGCGGCTGTCGCCCCGCAGGGGCGGCGGCGAGCAGGCCGAACTGATCCTGCCCGCCGCGCCCGGCCCCGTCGCGCGGTAGCGCGCATCCCGGGCCGGCGGCGGACCAGACCGGCGACAGGCCGGGCCGATTGCAGACCGGGCCGATCGCGGGGCCCGCGGGCGGGCGGGGCTGCATGCCGATGCGGCAGACCGCCGGTTCGGGCGGCGGCGGCGGCGCGATTTTTGTTGATTCCGCGAAAATCGGCGCCGAGGCTGGCCGGGCATAATAACCAGAAACGATTGGAAACGCAGATGACCAACCCTCAGCCGCCGCGCGCGGCCCCGGTGGATGGCCCGCTCTCGGGCAAGCGGGTGAAATCGCCGGGTTCAGGGCGCATGGACTGCGCCATGCCGGCTTCGACAAGGGCATCCGCGCCACCGCGGTCTGCCCCGGCTTTGTCGCCACCGACATGGCCGCCGCGATCGCCGACCGCCCGGCCGCGGCGATGACCCAGCCGGCCGACCTGGCGCGGGTGATCGCGCTTTTGCTCGACCTGCCGAACGAGGCGAGCACTGCCGAATTCTGCGTGAACTGCCAGCTTGAGGAGAGTTTCTGACATGCCCGGTCCCTTTGTCGTGCCCTTTCACGGAGACATCGACCTGCCCGACAAGGTGGATGTGGTCGTGATCGGCGGCGGCATCATCGGCACCTCGACCGCGCTTGAGCTGGTCGAGCGCGGCCACAAGGTCGCGCTTTGCGAAAAGGGCGGCATCGGCCACGAGCAGTCCAGCCGCAATTGGGGCTGGGTGCGCATCACCCGGCGCGACCCGCGCGAGGTGCCGCTGATGGCCGAGGCGCTGCGTATCTGGGCGGGCCAGAACGAGCGGCTGGGACGCGATACCGGCTATACCCGCGCCGGCATCGTCTTCACCTGCGCCACGGACAAGGAATTCGCCGATCACGCCAGCTGGATGCGCCATCTGGAGGGCTATCAGATCGACACGCGCATGCTGGGCGCGCGCGAATTCGCCGAGATGAACCCCGGCTCGAAACTGCGGATCAAGGGCGCGCTCTATACCTCGGCCGATGGCCGGGCCGAGCCGCAAAAGGCCGCCCCCGCCGTGGCCGAGGCCGCCCGCGACCGCGGCGCGCATGTGATGACCGAATGCGCGGTGCGCGGCATCGACCGAAAGGCCGGCAGGGTCTGCGGCGTCTTTACCGAGCGCGGCTATATCGCCTGCGACGCGGTGGTGCTGGCCGGCGGCGCCTGGTCGGGGCTGTTCGCCCGCAATACCGGGCTGCGGCTGCCGCAGCTCAAGGTCAAGAACTCGGTCATCCGCACCAAGCCGCTGCAAGGCGGGCCGGACGCCGCGATCTGGTCGAACGGCTTTGCCATCCGCAAACGCCAGGATGGCGGCTATACCATCGCCAACGGGCATGAAAACATCGTCGATATCGTGCCCGACAGCTTTCGCTACATGCGCGATTTCCTGCCGGCGCTGCGCCATGAATGGCGCTCGCTGATGCTGCGCGGGGGGCTGCGCTTCATCGACGAGGCGCGGATCCCGAACCGCTGGCGGATGGACGAGGCATCGCCCTTTGAATATTGCCGGGTGCTGGATCCGAAACCGTCCTTCAACCTGCAGGACCGGGCGCTGGCCAATCTGCGCCGCGCCTTTCCGGTCTTTGAAAAGGCCGAGATCGCGCAACGCTGGGCCGGAAATATCGACGTGACGCCCGATGCGATCCCGGTGATTTCCGGCGTCGATGCGGTGCCGGGCTTTCATATCGCCACCGGCTTTTCCGGCCACGGTTTCGGCATCGGCCCGGCGGCGGGGCGGCTGATGGCCGATATCGTCACCGGCTCGGCCCCTGTGGTGGACCCGACGCCCTTCCGCTTCGCCCGTTTCAGCGATGGCTCGAAGATCGAGGTCATCAGCGGTTTCTGAACCCTGCGCCCCCGGTCCGCCGGGGGTGCCCGCATTCCGTCGGCGGCTGGACAGATCCTTTCATATCATGCGGGTCTTTGCCGCCGCAAGCCAGGTATTGGCGCCGGAAAACCGCACCGTGGTCCTGCCGCGCAACACGACCGCGCATGACGGGCGCGGCGACATCCATGTCTACAAATATGACGGCCGGGGCCGCATCGTCGCCTCGATGTTCCCGATCGGCCGGCGCGGCCGCGACCCCGCGCATACCCGCAGGGTGATGGGCGCCGGGGGGGGGGAGAGCGAGGGACGGGGGATTTCTGGGTTCGTCCGGCCGGGAACAAATCCGTCGCCGGATGGTTCGCAAGGTCGCAAAGGGGTTGCCGGAACCGGACCGGGTCCCTGGAAGGCGGCCGCAAGCGGATGGAAACACGACCATGCCAGCAAGACCCTCCTGCCCCGCGACCCGCGACGACGGATTGCAGCTGGACGAGGACCGCGCGTTCCAGCGGCGCTATTGGACCTTGCAGCGCCTGGCCTGGATCGGCTTTGCGGGTATCCTCGGGCTGGCGATGCTGGGGCTTACCGGCGGCGGCGGCTATTTCCACATGCAACGCATCCGCCTGGGCGGGGCGCTGGTCGAAATGCCGCGCGTGTCCAGATGGGACGCCGCCGACGAAATGCGGATCACCTTCGACGGGCCGGAAGGGCCGGGCCAGAAGCCGGATCATGGACCGGACCAGGGGCCGGATGACGGATCGGGCCGGGAACATGCGGTCACCATCGCCGCCGGCTATTTCGACCGCTTCGACCTGACGCGAATCCGGCCCGAACCGGCCGCCCTCCTGAAAGATGGCGGGCAGGCCATGACCTTCCAGGTCCAGGGCAAGGGTCCCCATGTGGTCAGGTTCAGTCCCAGGGCCGTGCATTTCGGCTGGACCAGCTTTGACCTGACGGTGAACGGCGCGACCCGCCGGGTCGGGCTGATGATCCTGCCCTAGAGAGCTGCCGAAAATCATGTTCCCGCATGCGCGGGGATGAGCCGGCCGGGG
>Ga0164243_10004857_pt1 | contig 20805 bp, 20 predicted proteins | sample OricompcompostOP_FD_108781 | JGI IMG/M metagenome (GOLD analysis project Ga0164243, IMG submission 108781) | Organic Plus compost microbial communities from Emeryville, California, USA - Original compost - Organic plus compost (OP) | ecosystem: Engineered > Solid waste > Mixed feedstock >...
AGGGCCTTCCTTGAGAGGAGAAGGACGCTGACATCGCTTGCAAAAGGGACATCTGAGAGCAAAAGAGGAAGGAAACCAGAGGCAGAAAGAAAAAAAGTCCCGGGTTCCCACAGCCGCCTCCTTTCCTGGTCACAGCCGCCTCATGCGGAAGGAAAGAGCCGACGAGTCACGACGTGCTGCCTGGCTTTGCGCTCTTCAGCGACCGCTTGTGTACGCATGAAGGCCACAAAGGCGTTCAGGGGCATTGCTTCGCCCACCAGTCCCTTGATCGGTACCGTTTTGAGCAGCCGGCCATCCCACCAGATCTCGAAGGAACGGCTCGCGGCTCGCAGCAGCACCGTGACGAACTGCCCGGCATAAGCCACCCCCACGGAGTACAGTCGCTCGTCAATGGTGAGACAGCCATCAGCGCCGACGCGACGCACATACGCTCGCCCATCGATGGCCCGCAGCCAGGCATCAGGATCAACCCGCTCGGGAAGGGCAGGCAGGCGTGGTACCTGGGGATGAGCCACGCGGGGAGGCAGATCCCGACAGGAGCGACCTTGATGGGGCCGCTGCCAATTGGAGTGCTGCTGGTAGGCGGAAGTGACCTCGCGCACCTCTGCGAGCGTGTTTGGCCGATGTAGCAGGAGACATTCCTATGTGTAGGAGCGATGGTATCGCTCGACATATCCTTGCTGATCGGGCGCTGGGGCGGGATCACATTGGGAGTGATGCCCACACACTGCAAAAAACGCCACAAGGGGGAAGGAACGTCCCGTGCCGAAGCACGGCCCACCCATCTGGGGTCGCGATCAAAGGTCAGGAGGCGTGGGCAGCCATACCGCTGCAAGAAGGCCCCCCCCGCCTCAAAGACCGTTTCCGCTCGGAAGTCATCGCGCACCACTGCCTCCAGCAAGATGGAGGTGCCAGCATCGACAAAGTTGAGCACCTCCACCACGTGCTGCCGCTTCTCATCGGCGTCGCTTGGCGGAACGGAAGCATCCTTCAAATCCATTTGGATCTCCTCCAGTGGCTTGCGTGGCGGAAAGCCGCGTGCGTCTACGCTGGGGAGGATCAAGGATGAGTCCCTGGGAGCGCAGGATGTTCCAGATGGTGGCAACCGAACGAGGAATCCAGACGCCCAGCTGGGCCAGTTCTTGATCGCGCTGCAAAAAGGCGCGAATGGTGCGAGCACCCGGGACGCGGCACAGGAAACCGCGCCGTGTCAAAGGCGGTAAATCGTACAACGCTGTGTCGAAGGCGGTAAATTATACAAGCTGCGATGAGCAGGAAGTGGGAACACTCCTCAAGCAATTTCCGGCCCTTGAGATCGTCAGCCGCGATCGGGGAGGCTGCTACGCCAAAGCCATCCGTCTCGGCACCCTTGCTGCCCAGCAAGTTCTCGACCGCTGGCATCTTGTTCGCAATCTGTGTGAACAGTTTCAGAAAATCCTCGCTAAAGAACTACCCCTGTTGCACCAGGCAGGCCGAGCCGTTGCAGCACAGCAGCCTCCTGATCCTGCTCCGGTACCTTCTGCGCCGGTTCCGAGAGAACGACGCAAACCGCCTCGACGCGCCCCTATGGCGATCGGGCCACAGCGCGCCTGGCAGCTGGCCATGTTTGAGCGCGTTCATGCGCTCGCCCGAGAAGGGGTGCGCGGATCAGAGATTGCCAGACAACTTCAGATCAGCCCAAGCACGGTACACAAATATCTCAAGCAGGAGCAGCTGGCGGATCGACGGCACAGCCCTCGCCCTTTCCTCGCGGAACCGTACCGTGCGTTTCTTGAGCAACGGCTGCACGCTGGCCCCGTTCAGGTTCGAACGCTCTGGCATGAGTTGCAAGCGCAGGGTTTTACCGGGAGTTACAAAAGCGTCTGGAATCTTGTGAGAACGCTTCCCTCCCCTCCCCATCATCCTCCAGCAGTTCCCCCTCAGCCCGTCCGTCGTCCTGCCGTTTCTCCTTCCACCACGCCTCGTCATGAGCGCAAGGTTGTCTCCATACCAAATACACCAGAGGCTCAGCGAAAACGCATCAAGTGGATGCAGTCTCGGGGATGGGGATATGTTGGATTTGAGGCCTTTGGTGGGTTTCTGGGAGAGACGAACCTTCTCGCGCTCGTCAAACCCCCGACAATTCTCTTACGGTTCCGCCGTCCGCAAAAGTAGCTTGTAAAGCACTGCAGAGTTGCACTTGGATCGTTGCTGATGGTCTTGTGTGGTTTCTGCTCCGATCAGAGAAAACGGCATAGATTGAAAACTCTTCATGCTCATAGAAGAGAGAGGAAAAGATGAAAGACTATCCTCACCCGAAAAGATATCATCAGGAAGCCATCCAGAGGGCCGCAGAACGCTATGTAGAGGGATTACAACGCGCTGGTCTGACACACCGTGCGACTGCGGCGAGCCGTAGCCAGCCGCGCATATGAGCAGGCTACGCTAGAGTTTGAGGCCGATTTGCAGGATGTGTTTGCACACAACATCAGATTCATTCGGCAACCTCATAAGGAGCGGATTAACGCCATCAAACGCGACGGCGCACGGCTCCGGGCTTTCACGTGCATCCCTTTCGCCATCTTCTTCGGAGGTTCCGCAGCCAACTGTTTCTACACCAGTAACTGGCCGGGAGGCCTGATCTGGCTGCGGGAGCAATAGCATTTCTTGCAATGCTCATAGGCGGGGCAATCTTTGACCGACCTGACAAGTAAGAAGAATAATATGCTCCAATGGTCTGCACAGTATGCTCCATGACCACCAAGAAACTTTGCATCTCTCTTCTGAGAGTTTAGCACAGATGCTTTTTCAGGATAGGGTTGACGGCTGGCAAGGTTGTTTCAGTCATCAATCCTAGGCATTATGCTGCCTCTAATTACAGGCAGCATAATTAATTGATAGATAAGGCCTCCAGCACGCAGGCCTTATCCTTCCTATAGCGGGAGCTTTGTGAATGCAAATCCTTTGGCCTCACCAAAATAATGACCACTCACAAAACCATAACTATGGCTACCACCGGGACCGCATTCAAAAACGCTTCCCTCTCCATGTGCACTTGTAAAGTTTGCAGAGCGCGGGCCATCTTGCCCCCAAAATGTTTGTCCCCAAGATCCACTTCCACACCTCTGCACCCCCTGAATGGTTGCAAATAATCCATCTACCCATTTCGATGTTCTGGAATCAGATCTACCCGTAAATTTGCCGAGGCCCCATTGTCCGCCAGTCGGAGCGAATATAATACAGCTCTCGCCCCATATAGCAATACCATCGTAGGTATTCCGCCCATCTGCATAGTTTGTTCCATTAGTACAAGGTATATCCCATGCATGAGCAGGTGAGGGAACAAAGAACAAGAAACTGCTACAGAGAAATGCCAGGAAGAGCAGAAGTATTGCCCATTTCTTCATCGATCACATCCTTTCGTAAGCAATTGTGCATGGGTAGGAAAAACAGAGCTGGTTCCTTTCCCTGTCTCATACACCTCAACAGTTCCAAAAACGGTCTTCATGCTACTCATCGCCCCGCTGGCAGTTCTGGTAACAGCGTAATCCACAAGCAAGCGATGATGTTGGTCTATCTCTTCTGTGACTTTTCTTTCAGCCTCTCCCCCATTGAGTTTTTCCGTTTTTTCCCAGATTTGGACGGCCCCCGTCGCTGCATACACTTTTTGGGGAGAAGGAAGACTCTGCTTTTGTGTTATGAAAGACGGAGAAAGGTTTTGCGAAGGAGCAGGAGCTGTTCTTTTCATTTGAAAGGTGGCTTGTTGCAGTTTCATCATATCGATGAATAGAATCCTCGGTGTCTTTAAAGCGGAAGGAGTCTGAGGAGATTGTATAGGACACCCAAGAGGCATTTGTTGCATAAAAGGATCTTTTTTCCCAAACACGGTTGTACTTGTTTGCCTGTCCTCATAAATCTCCTGATAGAAGGTTTTTCCATCAGCGGAGGTGTAAAGGCCATAAAATTGCTCTAGCTCACCAAGCTGATTGAGCTTCATCCATATATCCGCTAAAGTTGTTCGCTCTTTTTCTGGGGCCGATGCACTGTCTTTCAGTTGCTGTGTCTGAAGTTGGGTATAATGCAACAGCTTATTCCGAAACTCTGGAGGTTGTACAATCCATGGAGCTGTTTGAGAGAGCGGGTCACTCTTTACATATTGATCTGGTGAAGCGATAACGTGCGAGGAGAAAAGCCATACCCCTACAACAGAGAAGCAGACAAGTAACAGTAGGGTTATGAAGAATCGTCTCTTTACGAAGCGCATGAGAAATCCTTTCTATGCTTTTGCGAGTATGGGAACTATTTCCCAAATAGTCTGCCAGAGTCTCCCTGTTCGCAATGAATCTGATTTACGTCTTCTAATAGCATAGAATTTTATTTATTACTTTGTCAACTTGTTCCCTAGAAACCTTATAATAAGGTAAGGCATATTATAGCTAAAAAAGTATCGAGTGAGAACCTTAGGCCTGAAGCACATCTCAATCCCCATAGTTCGAGTCGTAGCATTGTCGGGGCCTGAACAACCCTCCCATCAGTGGTTTTTCATGGAGCGTCAGTACATTCCTCGCAGCAGGTGCGAAGCATTGTTTTTTCTGCATTTAGCAGTAAAGCATACTGAGAAGAATTTAAAGAGAATGGAACGAATGTACTCTACTGATCTGGCGTACTGAGAACGAAGAGGTTTCGAATTTCTGAAACGTTTCAGAAATTTTGAAAAGAAAGGGAGAGGAGCGTTTGCTCAGAGAGGGAGCGCGAGTCACCGTATTGGAGAACTGCTTTGTTCTTCGCGTAGCTTTTCCAGAAGCGTCGGGTTTTGCTTCAGACGTTTGATCCGTTCTTTCTCTGCTTGCCGAATATAGAGGCTCCGGTTTTGGACGTGGAAGGAGTGAGGAGTAATACCGAACTGCGCCAGGTATTTGCGTAGGGTAACGCGAGATATCCCCACTTCCTGCTCAACTTCTTTGAGCGAGATATAATCTGGTTCTTCTTAGGCGAAAGAATGGTGCTGCATGAATGCCTCCCACTGGTGAATGTATCTGCCCGGCTGCGCTGATAAGGAACTCTCACCGAGGCACGTGACCTCATGAAAACAATCGGTATATTCTTGTAACGTTTGCCGCAAGATCTGCGCTTGCTCGTTCGTCGGATGCAGTTGTACCACAATCGTTCAGTGTCGGGTAGACCGCTGGCGAGTTCTTATCATGAGCTGGAGTGGTATGGCTCCAGCTCATACCACTACACTCGGATCAACGCGAGCTCCTAGCCCAGCGCGGCAAAATCTGCATCTTGCTTCAATGAGGGGGGGTGTTCCTGCACCTTCTTATGGATGCGCTGCACTTCCAGCAGACGCTTTGTACTCTTAAGATGTAGTGCCCCCTGATAGCCCTGCGTTAACATATGGACACCACGGTCGAGCTCACCACGCGCCAACACCGCATCTGTCAGATAGTTATGCATCTCCAGAGCGAAGCGTTCTGGAACTTGAACTCGCAACCGGAGAAACTCATCATAGCTCTCTTCAACCTGCTTGTAGTATGACTTCTTCCCATGCACTGCAAGCTGATCCCAGATGATCATCGCCTGAAGATTCAATAGCCCTGGGCCGAAATCGCTCGCAAGATAGGGCGGTTCTTGACTGATCTCCCTCCAAAGTATATTTCAAACGCCTGATCCCGGTAACGATTGGCTTCATATTCATTCCCTGCTGCTGCCAGCGCTAATCCATGAGAATGCGGCAAGGGTACCCACTCCTTCAGGTGTGGGAGGAATTGCCGCTCTCCTTTCCACTACCTCCTTGACAGCACACCAGTTTGGTGGTATACGTAGCTCATGCACATTCAACGAACCGTGACCATCACCATTGAATATGATGAGGATCTCAAAAGCACTCTTGATACCTTTCGAGAGGTACAGCAGAGATTGTCTGAGCCATGTTTCAATACTGGCAAGCCACTTCCTGCTCTTGCCTTGCATCGCAAGTGCTATCACGAGGTGAAAGGTTCGTTGAACTCCCAAATGACCTGTTCTGCTATCCGCTTGGTAGCAGGTGCGTATGCCTCTGCTCAGTCGAACAAGAAACCAGCGAAACGCCCTTTTCAATTCAAGAGAGCCCATGCTTTGTTCTTGGTTGGGAAAAGGGGGCGTGATGCCAGCTTCACATCTGAGAGCACGTTGTCTCTCTGGACGATAACAGGGAAGCGGAAACACCTCTCCTACCAGGTCCCTCAAGATTTCAAGGCCACTCTTGAGAGGGCCATCCAGATTGATAGCTTGACGGTTCTCCAACGCAACGGGAAGCTGATAGGCCGTGTCGCCGTTCCCCTTGAAGTCCCTGATCCTGCTGGTATCTTGCCAGTAGGAATTGACTTGAATGAAACCAATGCTTTGGTAGCAGTCGACCCCGACAATCGTACCCTCTTCATAAGTGGGAAAGCAGTGAAGGTCAAGAATCGGCGAACAGCTCAAACCCGCTCTCGTCTCCAGAAGAAACACGCGACCCGTAAGGCAGAGAAGAAAGATACCCGTTCGATACGGCGCCTTCTCAAACGGCTTGGTCGCAAACACCGTAATCGGACACGCACGTTTGCACAACAAACCGCCAAGCAACTCGTCCAATGGGCTCCTAAAAATGCTGTCCTTGTTTTTGAGGATTTGCATATCCCTCACCCTGAGAAAGGTAAGCTGAGAGGAAGAGCCCTCAGACGGCGTATGTCGCTTTGGCAACGGACCCTGATCCGTAGCTGTGTTGAGAACAAGGCACAAGAGAACGGCATGCGTGTAGCCCGGGTCAATCCTGCATACACGAGTAAAAACTGCTCTCGTTGTGGGTTGCGTGGTGTGCGTAAACGTCATTCCTTCACCTGCCCTCATTGTGGTCACTCTGATCATGCTGACATAAATGCTGCGGTAAACATTCGAAACCGCTATGCCGTGTTTCGGCACGGTGGGCTCTCGTCAATGAGCCCTGAAGCCCTGTCTTCTTCGGAAGATGAGGGCAAGCCTCCGTCTTCAGACGGGGGTCATTGACACTCTGCCAATGACTTTGAGCGTAGGAAATGAGTGCCCCCATTCTGACTCAGCTCAACTGCCCGCTGGAACAGTGCAAGTGCCTGTGGTAGAAATGCCTCCCTGCCAGGGGAAACAGGAATGCCAAAACAGAGCGCATTCGCAAGATGAATGCAACAGGCGGCCTCTAATCGGGTATCGCCCGAAAGCTGGGCATATTTGACCGCATTACGGCAATCGACCCTGATGTTGAACAAACCATATTCTGAAGAAGTAAAGGCATTCTTCAGGGGAAAGGTCGTGTTGAGAGTATCTAGTGTCTATGCTAGATATTCCTCTTGGCCGATTGTTGAGTGAGTGTAACGGAAACTGCTGATTAAGATGCATGAGAACCTGAATAGCTAGAGATAGATTGATAGACGCAAATACATGGATAATCGACATAATAGTCTTTAGAAAAAGAAAAAAACTCGATCACACAAATTAATGAAGAAAATCGACTTTCAGGGAAAGAGGAAATTTCTTCTTCTGAGCGAGCAAAAAGGCGAGTGGTCGTCCAATAGGAAGAATCAAGTATTTTCCCCCCATGCCCCGAGTTTTTTGGTCCTGGCACAGCCACCACAAATAAAAAACAACTCGCCTCCTTCTTGAACCTGGAAACAGTTGTCGTCTTTGTCACAGAGAGTATATCCTTCAGGGACAAAGAAGATATAGATCTCCTGCTCAAGATGGCCAGGGCCAATACCAATACCACATAGGCTACAGAAGTGAATTGGGAAGAAGAGCCGTTTTTGTGGCTTGAGGCCAGCAGCAAGTTCAGCACGACGATTCTCGTGCCAAAATGTGCTACTTTCGACTCGCGAAGGCAGAGTGATTGGTAAAATTCTCTCAGCGGAAAAGCTGTAGAGTACTCTTGGTGGTATAGTAAGAAATCTTCTTTGCATTGTTCCCCTCATGTGTTGAGTCTGCTTCCTCATGTAGAGGGAAGCAGAGTAGAAGTATAGCGAAAAGTGTAAGAAAAACAAATAGAGGATTTGCCATTGTACAAGTAATACACCCCGTTATGATACGCTATTTCTTTTTCTCTTTTTACATCTTTTCTTGATTTTTAGGAAAGAGAGAGAGGAAGAGCTGCTGTGTGCGATCCTACACTTGCTCAGGGGAGAGGGAGAGCGTGCAGGGCAAGAGAAAGGAGCGTTTCTCTTGAGGCGCGTGAGGGGAAACAAGTAAGAGAGGAGAGAAGAGCTGCTCTCTTCTCTGTCCTCCTAGGACAGATGCACCGCTTGTCGGCGAGGGGAACAGTGACAAGAAATGATCCTTCTTATATACAACGGCTTTCCTCTTTTCTCCTATCCATATGCTCAGCGTATTATGTACCGTGTGAGCAATGCGAATTTGCGGAGGGAGAGAGAATGAGAAACAGAAATATGTTCTGCTTCTCATTCCGGTGATGGCCTAATCACTCAACTGTTGACACCATGAAAGAAGAATGGCGCGAACAGGAGTATCAGCGGGTGAATACTCCTGGTCTTCGAGCGGGGTTAAAGCGCTCGAAAATCTCTCTACAGCAAGAGCGCTGGTGTTGTTCGTTGGCAATAAGAGCAGCGCGGTGAGAGACCGTTTAAGTGGCTCTTTGCGCTTGAGCCACTTTGTAAAGTGAGCGAGTGCTTCTCGCCGTTGAGAAAACAATCGATAGAAGTGGAAGCGGATCTGTCTTAAATTTTCCTGACGGAGAATTTGTTCTGCCTGTTTCCCAAAGGATATTCCTGTGAGCGTGGACCAGCAGAGGTTTACATCTGAAATCTCTTCTGGTATGAAATGAGCGCCAGTCAGATCGGCATAGGAAAAATCTATATGGTGTAGATGGGCACCTTGCCATTTGGTGAATCGGAGACTGGCGGAGGTCGCGATAACATACTCCATGTGGGTCTGTTCCAGATTTGAGCCGGGCAGATGGACATTGGTCATATTGCACTCAGAGAGTTTCGTTTCCGTCAGCACACTCTGGGCGCTATGCCAGCCGAGCATCTTGCATTCCGAGAAGCTAGCTCCTCGAAAGGATGATGAATAGGTATTGGCAGCGCTGAGGATAGACTGCCTCCACGAGGATTCATTCGCAAGAAGATATTCAGCCTGGACGTGGCGCCAGTTGGCCTGGTTGATCTGTGTTCTGGTGAGGACAGCTCCGTTGAAAAAGGCGTCTTCGGCTTCCCAATTGGTAATCTTGATTCCCTCTGCCCGAAGGTTGGGGATCCTATGTCCGTTTGAGAGAATATGGTTCCATTGTGGTGCTTCATCTCCTCCAGGAGTAATCCAGTGAATGTTTGCCTGTTGAATTGGTTTTCTTCGCTCCTCCCAGATATGGTTGGTGAGCTCAGTGTATTCTTTGGGTCCAAGGTAAAGCGGTGGGGTGTCGAGTGGTACTTCTTCATCATCATACTCGGCATACTCGGCGAAAGATTGGTAGAAGTCATCAGGGATTTGACCATCGAACGCGAAGTCGTCATCATCCTGGTGCTCATCAGAGAATGAAAAGGTATGCGAATCAGACATGAATCTTGCTCCGTTGGATATTTAGTATTTTTTGTCATAGTGACAAAAAAATCTATGACAAATAATGGCCTCTTGCTCACAAGATAGGCCAGCTTTCATTCTCTGATGATACCTCATCAATCAGACTGATGCTGTCTGTTATGCTTATCTTTTTCTTATTCCTACCTCATCTACTTTTAATCCTCTCTTCCCGTCAACTTACTCTTCAGTCATAGGACTTCTCTCTTGCATGCCGCAACATTCCGCGATAGGATAGAAGTACAGCGTATTCGGTAATGCCACTCATTAATCACAAAAACATACAATTAAGGTAGTGATCTCACGGCCTCACTATCATGTCGCTTACCAGCCTGGCCCTACATAGCAGAACACTTACCTTCTCACTGCTTACCTCATATCCGCAAAAGGACCATCCACAAATCATGTCCATCGATTTACATGAAGCGTATGATACAAAGCGAACAGTGAAAAAGTGAAAGAAGCAAAAGAAAGAAATGTATCCTATCAGGATTGTTTGTGGGAAGAAGAAGCAGCAATTCCTCCCCCCTGAAGTGATAGGTATCCTTGCCGCATATCATCATAGAAGCTAATCGCATAAATATTCAGACACCTGACGGTCTATCTATATTTATGCATATATAGCAAGAGAATGTACTACTGATCGATTCCATGCATCTGCTCAATAAAGTAGCGTAATATGCACAGACAATTCGCAGCAAACTGTGGATCCTCTCCATAGGTATAATTCCGCCCATGCATAACACCATTGCGCTGCGGGATAATCCAATTAGTGAAAACAGCCGCAATTCCGGAAAAAGAGGAATCATTCGCCCAGCCAGACTCATTCATCAGATCCCTCAAACCGGATAATTTAATAGGCTTATTCTTCTTATTCAATGCTGGCCTGCCATCAGGACCACGCCGATAGATAGTATGCCCATCTAGAACCACCATATCGCGTAGCAACAAAAAGTCACCAACAACCCCTTCCAATTGCAGAATAATGAGCGGGATCGCAGTGTAGTACCGCTTCTCCAGATACACTGCCAGTCCTTCACGCAGTGCGGGCAGACGAGGACGCAAGACCTCAGAGCGCTCACAGAAGGAGAATAGCAACTCCATAAAAGAGGGATTATGAGTCATATCCAGCGCCACCTGTGGATCATGCTGTCCTTGTTTTTCCATCCCCACTATCTCAAGAAGTTCCTTCATGGTCATCTTTCGCTCTACATACTCCAGTAGCGATTCACCTGCCAGTCCCTCTTCTTCCTGCATCTGCCTGAGCAGTGAAAGATCAGGAATACGCTGGAAGAACTCCTGTGTCCGCAGGATATCAGAGGAAAGGGGAGCAAGCCAGTTCAGTTGCAGTGCCTGAACAGACTGCTGCATGTACCGGCTAAGAGCCGTAAACTCTCCCAGAAGCAATTTCTCTGCACTCAACAAGGAAGGCTTGAATGAAGGAAGCATATCCTGAAACTTGAATGAAGGGAAGAGATTTTGCATCGAAGAAGAGAGGCGAAGCGGCTTTACCATCTCATTTATCTGCTTTGACAGATCTAGAGTTGATTGAAAACTTCGCGTAAGTTGATTAACATTTTCTCTAAAAGACTCAGCCAGTTTCCGCAGGTACTGCTCAATTGCATCCTGAAATGTCTGCAACGTGGCATCCTCTGACAGAGGATACTCCTTCCCAAACTGCTGATTCCACCAGTCAAGCAGAATCGCCTGGATCTGCTCATCAGGAACATCCCCTATTCGCTCAACAAACGAGCGTGGCTCAATCATCATCCGGTCAAGCAGCATCTCCGCATACTGCCGAGCCGAGAGCTCCTGAGACCCAGTTTGTTCCACATCACTCACATCCCGCAAGCGTAATTGCCGCAACTGGAAAGTTCCAAAGGGCAATTTAACAACAACCGGTTTAAAAAAACGTTCTGCTGACATTCCTGAAGGCATCTCTTTCTTTTCCTTTCTGGTTCAGATTAATCGGGACTAGTATAAAAGAAAAGCAATGTGCCTGTCAAGCCTGTATTCACAATATATTGTGTTATAAATACAATTTAGACACAATATATTGTGAATACATACATGTAGACAACATGTTGCCATCCTGTCACTAAGCTCTTTTTCCCCCTTTTCCTGGTCTTCTGCACGCGCTTCGGCAGAGCAGGGGCAATCAGCAGGACGCTCGTGCTCTCGCGCGGCAGTTAGAGCGTATGCTTCCTGCCTTCTCCCCCACTCTCGCAAGTGACGTTTACAAAGCCGCTGACCACCTTGACCCTCCGAAGGCACCGCTATGCACCAACTGGCCCTGATCAGTCGGCGTGCCTGCAAGTATGGTCTGGGTCTCTGCTTGAGTACACAGGCACTCACTGATCTCACCAGGACGGAGGCTGGCTACACGATCCTGACCAACAGCTGATGGGAAAAGCTGCGGGTGTGGCGACTGCTGCTTCGACAGAATCTCTTCGAGCCCAGGGGAGCTGGGCCTATTACCGCGCCGTAGGCCCAACCAGGTCGCACACAGGTTCACAATTGCTGCCCTTTTTAGTGGCAGGAACGCCGACACGACCGCTACTCTTGCCAGAAAATTGTTCACAGACAGCGACCTTATAGCCTCGTTGCACCAACTTGCCAACATAGTTATCCAGCGCATGAACGGGGATACCAGCTAAAGGAACCCGTTCATGCTTGTAGGTTCGGCTGGTCAGCACTATCTGCAACTCTTTGGCTGCTATCAATGCATCCTCATCAAAGGTTTCAAAAAAGTCGCCTATTTGATAGAGCAGAATCGCATCAGGATACTGGCTCTTCATTTGTAAATACTGTCGGCGGGCAGGTGTTGCCCCTGCAATCACATCCATAGACTCCTTTCCTTTTCCCACGCGATGCGCAACGAGCTTGTTGAAGAGCTAATCATTGAACCGTAGGCGAAAGTCATACAGAACCGGGCAGGGAAGTCTGTCAGAGACAACCGAATTGGTGGGATGGAGAGCAAACAAGGCAGAAGAGAGGAAGAAGTGAAACCCAGCCGAGAAACGAGGCCAGAAGGATTCGCTCGGAGAAGCCAGCTTGTCCGAGATGAGGGAGTCGATCGGCGGGGAAACGTAAAGTTAAGCCGCCGCGAAACCGAGTGAGGCGGCAAAACCTGCTGGGATGCCAAACAACGTGATCGCTACTTGCCCAGAAGTTTCCGTGCGCGCATTGCGAGCAAGCCGCTTGGCCCACGAGAGGCGCGAGTGCGCACGCTACGCACGGGAGAGGATCGCGTCCGTGGTGGGTGGCGAAGTGGCGGGAGGCAGCAAGCGTACGTCGAGGCGTTGGTGCCGCACAAGCTGGATACAGGCATGCCGATGTTCTCTGCGGGTCCAATCTCGCCAGAGCAGTGGTGCAGGACCGGCGCGAAGCGGATGCAACAGCACGCTAACCTGGCGCGGCTTCGAGGTGTTGCTGCCCAGCCACTGGCACTGCTCCCGTTTCGGACAGGGACGACAACTGCGGATGCTGGCTCCATACACGATGCGCAGGCTCCCGTCAGCTTCTCTGCGGTGTTCATGCGGGGTCAGTTTCTGATCTGCCGGGCACCGAAGCGTTCCATTGGGCTGGAGAGCAAAGTCCTGGCCCGCGAAGCGACCGGCCTTCCATGCGGAACCCACTGCTGGAGGAGCATAGCCAGAGGCAGGAGCGGAGTGTGGTGAAGGAGGAGGAAGAGCCGGAGCAAACTCGGTCGTGCGTAACGGTTGTGGCTTGAGCTGATGACCCAGTTCGAGTCTCAGGTTCCAGGTCCATTGCGAGATCACGTGCCAGCACTCCTGCCCCCAGGCCGAGTGGCTGCACCACCTGTCGGGATCCTGCTCGCTGTCTTCATCTGAGAGAAGCGGTTCAAAAGCCCCGCGATGGAGGTACAACTCAACCACATCGCGCGTGGTGAAGGCGTGCTGTGGCAGGTTCGTAAAGAACAGTTCGTAGACGACCCCTGCGCGTGTCACCCCAATCGGGCTCTTCTTCGACCCTTCGGGATGCGTGGCCACGACAACCCGGCAGGGTGTTCCTTCGGGCCCCACCGGAATCTCTGGGCAATCATAGAGGCTGCGCTCCATCTGACTTTCGGGACGCTGCTGTACCTGATCAGGAGGCAGGTGCAACCGGGCCGAAATGCTCGGATGGTCGAGCAGGTGATAGTCTTTCCCGCGGGTCACAAACGCGAACCCAGCCACATCGGAGAGCACAGCTCCATTGCCATATTGGCCGTCGAGCCGGAGCAGGGTGTGTTCTGGTGAGAGCTGATGGGTCGCCAGATACTGGCCAATGGCGGAGATCCCCTTGCGCAGTTCCTCCCGATAGCGCCCGTTCCCTCGGTTCCCGAAACTGCTGAGCCACTGATAGCTATGCGCCTGCGACACCGTTGTCCGTGTCCTGACGACTTCCCCCCGCTTGCGGCCCCGGTAGCCAGGCGCACAGACGTCATCCAATCGGCGAAAGGCCGGAGGCAAGTCTTCCCCCTGAGGTAAGGCGCGTTGACGGGCGGCTTCCCGCGTGCCGTCGATGTCGAACACCATCCAGGTGTTTCCCACTCGATCCACCAGCCCTCCGGTTTGCTTGTCGGGGGTGAGTGGGCGCGCGAGCAGATCATCGAGAAAGAGCGTGCGGAGGGCTTCGACAGGTGTCTCGGTCAGCGCTGCTAAAAAGCGCGAGAGCGCCGAACGGGAGGGGAGCTGGTCACGCTCAAACAGGGCCATGAACGGGACAGCAAAGGGCTGGAGCCGCTCGTAAAACGCTTCCAGCGTGCGTTCCCCGCTGATGGCATACCCGAAGAGCACCACAAGAAAATCGACGACCTCATACCGCCCGAACCGCTTCCGCGCAAAGCGCACTTGCTCGCAGAGCTTCGTGAGCACGCCTTGTTTCTTGAGATAGGTGACCATCAGCACGACCTCCCCAAACCATGAGGGCGTTGAAGGAACAGACTGTGAAGAGGTTTGGATGCTCAGACTGCTCATTGGTTCTCCCTCAATCCAGGAAAATGTATGCTTTTTCCCATGAGCGGAAAGCCTCCATGAAAGAAAAAGAGACAGGAGAAACGCAAAAACAGGAAGCCGCTCTGCGGGATCAGGGCGGCTTCCTGTTCTTAGGAACAACTCAACAGTTTTGGTCTTCCTCGCGCTCTCGATGCGGAGAAAGAGGGACGGGTGGGGCAAATCCCTCACTCCGTAAAAACGCTTTCACATCAGTGACTCCCGTAATATGGAGCCAGACTGGTCCCTGATCCGGCTCCATCTCCAGTGTGAAGTGAAAGAAAGGACAACAGAGGCGTTCGTAACGAAGAAACGCCACCACCGTTTGCAACAGGTCGGCCTCATCGGCAAGCCGCAAGGCATAACCGGTTTCGAGTTCTCGTACTTCTTGAACGGAGATAAAGATGCGTTTGGTATTGGCTTGATGCAGCGGCCGGACCTCGTTCGGGATGGCGGTGGTGTTGCATGCCAGGATCGGGTCAGATGGCTGAAATGACATGGCTGAAATCTCCTCTCATCTTGCCTATTTCTTGTCCCAAGCATACAATTTCAAGTGAACTTGAAGTCAAGAGGAAAAGGAACAAGCAGAGAGAAGGAAGAACTGACTATTGGGGAAGTGGCGCGCCGGGCAGGGATGCGAACATCCGCGTTGCGTTACTACGAAAGTATGGGCTTACTCCCACCCCCTCGTCGGGCCTCTGGAGGGCATCGTCGTTATGATACCAGTGTTCTTGAGCTGTTGGCTATCCTGCGGATGGCTCAACAGGCGGGGTTTACTCTTGCTGAGATGCACTTGCTCGTTGCAGGATTTGACGCTTCAACGCCAGCATCAGAGCGGTGGCAGCAGCTTGCTCAAACCAAACTCAAAGAGATTGAGGCTATCATCGCTCATGCCCAGCAGACCAAACGGATGTTGGAGCGTTTGTCACAATGCGACTGTCTTCATCTGGGAGAGTGCCTTCACGAATACCAGCGCGAGGGCCTTTCACCCGTTCCTAGCCCATCCAACGAAAGCGAACAAGGCACTCTGTTCTCTCAAAACACATCAGAATGTGATGGGAACCAATCTCACTTCTGAGGCTGATTCACGCAAGATGGCTTTCTTGTTGCAACCTCATTGCGCATTCCGTGGGAAAGAGGAAACAAGCAATGAAGCATAAACGAACCTATTCCGAAGAGTTGAAGCGAGAGGCGATAGCCCTCTGGAAAAGCAGTGGAAAATCGCTCGTTCAAATTGCCAAAGAATTGGGGATTTCTGATAACACCTTGTATGGATGGAAGAAAAGCATCGAGCAGCATGGAGAGGATGCGTTTCCAGGGAGCGGCCACCAAACTCCGCTGGAAGAGGAAAACCGGTGTCTGCGACGAGAGAACGAGATCCTGCGCCAGGAACGTGCTATCCTAAAAAAGGCCTGTGCCATCTTCTCGCCCACGAGAGGAGCGATATCACTTTGTCGAGCAGCAGCGGGGGACGTATCCCATCAGACGCCTGTGCACTGTGATGCAGGTCACAGAAAGTAGCTCTTATGCCTGGCGAAATCGTCCCCTCTGTGCTCACAAGCGGGAAGATGGCCTCTTGATGCAGGAAATAGAGCAGATGTTTCAGCAAAAGAAGGGAGTCTATGGGAGTCCTCGTATGCATCAGGAGCTGCGAAATCAAGGCAGGAAGCACAGCATCAAGCGAGTGGCTCGTCTCATGAAGCAAGCGGGTCTCTCTGCCTTGCCAAAACGGCGCAAGAAACAGACAAACGCGCAAGCAATCAGAGAGGAGCGACGAGCCAATGTGCTGAAGCAGCATTTTCAAGCTGCTGGCCCGGATCTGGTGTGGGTGGCAGATATCACTGCCATACGGACGCGAGAAGGGTGGCTGTATCTGGCTGGCATCCTTGATCTCTTCTCGCGCATCCTGGTCGGCTGGGCAATAGGGCCATGCGCCGATGAAGAGCTGGTTCAAACGGCCCTCTCTAGATCCGTTGCGCATCGGCATCCTGGGACGGGTCTGCTTCACCATTCTGACCAGGGAAGCCAGTACAGCAGTGCTGGGTATCAGCAGCGTTTGAGAGAGCTGGGCTTTATCAGCAGTATGAGCCGGCGTGGCAATTGCTACGATAATGCACCAATGGAATCGTTTTGGGCCACCCTCAAGAAGGAGTGTCTCTATCGAGAAGCCTTGATGAGCAAAAAGCAGGTACGACAGACGATTTTTTCCTCTGTCGAAGGATTTTACCTGCACCATCGTCGCCATTCCGCTTTGGGGTATCTTACCCCCGCTCAATTTGAGGCACTCATGACCTGATCTTCCCCTCTTTGGGGTCTCCATGAAAACGGATTAAGTTCACCTCTAGATTTCAATGAGGAGAGAAGGTAGTATAAGGGAGTGAAAAAAGAACTCTCTTATACTACCTTTGGAGAGGAATTTTGATAAGAGAGGTAGGGAGAAGTGCACGCGCGTAGGAGGAATACACTATTGCAGCATCTACAGGACTATATCGAACATCTCTCTCGCGTCTGTGAGGGGAATGCTATGGATGTTCGTCAGGCGGTAGATGAAGAAAAACTGATGAGGTTCTGTGCTCACTATCAGCCAGATGAACATGTAGGCAGGTATACGCATGCCTGTCTGTTCTCTCCGTTCCCTGATAGTATGGAACGCGCTCCGCTGATGTATTGTGATCTGTTTTTGCTCCCTGGCTGGCAGATGGATCTTCAAGGTCATTTCCGGCTCGCCAAAGAGAAGTATGAGCGCCTGACGACCGTTCCGCTGTCCTGGGAGGAAGTGCGAGAGCGCTTTTCACGTATCGTTCTGATCGGGAAACACGGTGCCGGGAAGAGCTGGCTTCTCTCTCGTGAATGTGCGCGGGCTTGTCGGCGAATGCAACAGGACCTTGCTGAAGGACGAGAAGAAGAGCGCTTCATTCTCCCTGTTTGGCTGCACCTGGGAGAGCTAGCCGAGGTGCTTGATCTCTGTGGGGGGAACGTGTTATTTGCTGTGAAGCGCTTACTTTTTCCACATGAACGGGTGGATTGGCTTGAGAAGTGGATACAAACCCGACCGACCCTCTTTCTCCTCGATGGATATGAACAGGTTCGATCTTGTCAGCGAGAGGCTATCCGGAAGGCGCTGCTCTGGTGTGAGGCATTGCCCCATGCTCAGCTGATCCTTGCGGTAAGGCCGGATGCTGTTCCTGAACTTTCTCTGCGGCAGGCTGCGTCTTTTGAGTTGCTCGCCTGGACACCTGAACAGCAACGACAGGCTCTCTTGCAGCACTTTGCCCCCTCTCCTCAGCTTGTGGAAGAACTGAGCACCGTGCTTGAGAATGATGAGCAATGGAGCGATCTGGTGGGGCTACCGTTAGTGCTCCGTTGGTGGAGTGCTTTTTTTGAGGCGCATCAACGGTTTCCGCATACCCTCTTTGAAGGCTACTCCTGGAGCCTGATGCAGGGTGCGGAGCCGGATTTGAATGACGAAGATGTCTGGGATGTGCTTGAGCTGCTTGCCTGGTCGTGTGCGACTGCTAGTGAAGAGCCATGGCGGCATATCCTGTCACGAGAAGAAATCCTCATTGTGCTCAGGCAGCGGATGGGCAAGCTGAGAGCAGAGCATTTATTCGCGCGTCTGGAAGCCAATCATCTGCTCCATGCTTGTGACGCTCTTGCTGCCCAACGCGTACCGGGGAAACAATGGTATTCCTGGGCGTCCCCGCTTGTGCCTTGCCTGTGCGTTGCGCGTCTCTTAAAGCGACAACAGTGGCTCTGGAGTGATATCTTTTTTTCTGACAAGCGATATCATCCCGCATGGCAAGAGGCGTTCATTTTGCTGGCAGGTGATGCCGCACCAGCGGTTTTGCGGTGGATCGAGGGACTGTGCCCTATGCTCCCTCAAGATACTGCTAGCTTGCTTTTGTTTGTACGAATCTGTCAAGAGCTGAGTCGAGCAGGCTTGCAGCTTCCTGTGCAACTTGCTCAACGAGTTTGTGAGGCGCTGCTTCAACTGGATGTCGGGTCTCGGAATGAGCGACGCCAGGCCTATGCCTTGATGAAACAATGCTTCGGTCATATCGTACGTGCGCGTGCGCTTCAAGAGCTTCAAGAGGGGGTCGTTTCGCCATCTCAATTGTGTGCTTCACTGCTGGCACTTGGGATAGTCGGGAAGGCACATGATCTCTCTCTGCTGGAACGCATTGCTCTGGGACGGTGGGCGCATGCCCCTGTGGAAATGCGCTGTGCTGCTCTTCTGAGCTGTGTGCAATTGGATATGCAGAGGGCGATTGTGCTGAGCCGGGCCATTTTGCGACAGGGGGAAGTAGAAATACCTCTGTGTGGTTGGGCGCTCTGGATTATCGGTCTGTTTCGGGTTCGGGAGGCCGATGCGCAAGTAAACCAGCTCTTACAGCGACGTGCTCAGGCTGCAAAGGAACTACCTGCTTGCCCGCTCTGGGATGCACAAGATGTCGGGAGATTGGTGCAGTGGTGGCTCCATCCAGAGACCCGCTTGCCCGCATTCCCTTTACTGGACGAAGTGCTTCTCTGGGCGACTGTGCGTCTATGCAAGCGGACAGCGTCGTTGCCAGAGGAGCTCTGGCCTTTGCTCTGGCGCAAGCCGTCATTGCTTCCGGTGCTTCTGCGCGAAATGGACTGGGAAGAACACTGGCTCGGCCGTGTGGTGAGTGAGTGGTTGCAGACAGAAGAGGAGCATATTCAAGAGGCACCGCGTTTTCTGCATTGGCTCCAATGGCAACCCTTCTATCCTGTGCGTCCGATTTTTCAAGCGATGCGAGCAGTGACGAAGGAAACAGCGATAAGGCAGGCTCTGGATGCGTGGTTTCTCAGGCAAGAAGAGGAACGCCTGCAAGCTGAGCAAACGAGAGAAAAGGAACGGGTGGAGGCACCTCTTTTGCTGACCCAACTGCTGGACCGCTCGCGCTCACGCTGGGAGCGCATCTCGCTGCTTCATCAATTGCAAAAGCATGCTCAAATCGAGGAAGATGAGCGGCTTATACCTCTGTTTCTGGAGCGGGACGAAGATGTGCGCATTCGAGAGATGGCCCTTGTCTTATTCTGGAGTCATGCTGGAGAACGAAGTTGGGACTATCTTCTTCGTCTTGTAGATGACGAGACGGAGGAGCAGGAGATAAGACAGTGTGCCACACAATGCTTGATAAAACAAGGTCCGCAACAGGATGCCCTGTTCGAGTCATTCCTGTGGGATACCGATGAGAAGATCAGGGGTCTGGCCGCACAAAGGCTTGGAGAACGGAACGCAACCACGATAGGAGAACGTCTGGGTGAAATGCTGCTTACCGAGGGAGAGCATGAGACCTATTCTCATCTCTGCAATGCATGTGCGGTAATGCGTGATGCAAGCGCGCAAGAATACTTCCGAACCTTCCTGCTTAAGAAGGAGAAGCAGATACAGCAACTGCCTGCTCTTTCTCTTTCGGCTCTGGCAGAATATGTATTGGCTCGGCACGCTGATCTTCTCAGTGCTGAAGCTGTCTGGTATCAGCGTGATGAGGTTCTCTGGCCGCTCATACGAATGCTCCTCCAGAGAGAATATGAGCAGGTGGCGCATCTCTTGCAGCAGCGATGGATAGGTGAAGATGAGGAGGAGGTGTTTCTTCCTTCTTATTATCTTTTGCAAGGTTCTTTAGGTGCGGGGCATGTTGCTGAAAGGATAATTGCAGCCTGTTGGGAACGTGATGAGCAGACGCAACGTGCGGCGGTTGATCGAGTGGATGCCCTGTTTGGACTGGCGGCACTTGGCGGGTCTTTGTTGCGCAACACCTGTCAGCGGGTGTGCGAAGCAGGGAAGAGCGACAGGTAGCAGGGCGTCTTTCCAAACGATATCGTATCAACGCTTCAATGGTTTGCTTTTCATGCGCCCGCGTTTCGAGAAGCGCGAATGCTATGGCGAAGAAGATGACTCTCTCTGACGACTTCGTTCTATACACCTTTTTTCTCTTGCTGGAGAACGAACGTAACTAGATTCAGGCGTTCATTGCCCGGGATGATGTCACGATGGTAAAACCAATCGGGTAGAGCTAGAGCTTGTTCAGGACTCAGTCTCAACTGGATGTGCAAAGCTTCTGTTCTGATGCCCAGAGCCGGCTCATCTGGGCTGGCAACGGGGGAACGCCACCAGGGGGGACTCTGACACCTCCTGGAAGCACAACGGCTCCATACCAGCAACGCTGTGGCTATGATGCTATGGATCGCGTGACGAAAGGGCCACGTGGGACGCTCTCGTACCAGG
>Ga0164243_10004858_pt1 | contig 20796 bp, 19 predicted proteins | sample OricompcompostOP_FD_108781 | JGI IMG/M metagenome (GOLD analysis project Ga0164243, IMG submission 108781) | Organic Plus compost microbial communities from Emeryville, California, USA - Original compost - Organic plus compost (OP) | ecosystem: Engineered > Solid waste > Mixed feedstock >...
TGATGGCGTTCGAGCAAAAATTTAGGATATATTGAAAATCTGATAGATATCTTCATTATCTTGCTAGACGATCATTTCCTGTCAATAGGGGATTTCGATGCCGGCATCCGGGAAAAACGCAAATCAGCGTGACACCGCCCACCATGCGGATGCCGCTGAATTTCATGTCGGCGCCAATCTGCGAAAACTGCGCAAGCAAAAGGGAATGTCGCTCGAGAGCCTCGCTCAGGCCTCGGGGGTTTCCATGGGAATGATCAGTCAGGTTGAGCGCGGTATCGCGAATCCATCAATGCGGCTGCTGACCTCACTGCGCAGAGCGTTGAACATTTCGATGCAGGAATTGTTTGGCGAAACAAAAAACGAGGCGCTCAAGACCGGCGAACCCTCTTTTGTGCGTCGCCGTGCACAGCGGCCAGTCATCGATCTGGGCATGCTGCACAAAGAACTTCTCACGCCGTCTGACCGGCAAAATCTGCAGATCATGATCCTGCGGCTGGAGCCTGGCGGTAAATCGGGCGGGCATGCCCTGAGCTATCCGGCAGAGAAAGGCGGCCTCGTCCTGTCAGGCAAGGTGGTTCTCACCGTCGATGATGAAGCCTCTGAGTTGGAGACCGGTGACAGCTTCGTCTTTGACAGCAACAGGCCGCACTCCCTGCGCAATACCAGCGATGCTCCGACCGAGGTTCTGTGGATCATCGGAGCAGTCCAGTTCGATCGTTTCCTCTAGCCCCCCTATCCTGCACAAGGAGATCCTCCATGCAACAGCCCCCTCTCGCCCACAAGAGCACTCCCTATTGGTGGGAAGCCGCGCCGGTCCGGCCGCTGCCGACACAGCCGTTGGACAAGCAAGCCGATGTCGTGATCGTGGGCGCCGGCTACGCTGGGTTGACAGCGGGGTTGACGCTGGCGCGTGCAGGCCGCCGCGTCGTGGTGCTGGACAAGATGAATCCCGGCGAAGGGGCATCATCGCGTAATGGCGGCATCACCAGCGGCAACATCCGATTGAGCTATGCCGAGCTGGTACGGAAATATGGCGAAGCACGCGCCATGGCTATCGAAGCCGAAGGCAAGGCCGCACGCGAATTCATCTACGACTTTATTCGCACCGAAAACCTGAATTGCGATTTCAGTTTGACCGGCCGCTTTTACGGCGCCATCGGGAAAGCGCAATACGAGACGATGGCCCGTAGTGCTGAAAAGCTGCAGAAAACGCTGGGAATCGAATCCTATGCGGTTCCGTATGCCGAGCAGCGTCAGTATGTGGGCACCGACTACTATCGAGGCGGGTCGGTCCGCATGGATATAGGCGGACTGCATCCCGGTAAATACCATGCAGAGATTCTGCGTGTGACATTGGCGGCCGGCGTTACCGTGCACTCCGACACGGCCGTCAAATCCATCACGAATGATGGTGCGGGTTTTCGAGTTGAGACTTCGGCGGGCACCATCATCGGCCGTCAGGTGCTGGTCTGCACCAATGGCTATACGGATGGCGCCAATCCGTGGCTGCGGCGGCGCCTGGTGCCCGTACGCAGCCGCATCATCGCCACTGAGGAACTGCCCTCCGAACTGATGGCGCAATTGATGCCACGCAGAATGATGTGCGGCGAAGGCAAGGTGCTTGGGTATTACTATCGTCCGTCGCCCGACGGAAAACGCATTCTGCTGGGCGGTCGCGATGCATCGCAAAGCGGCGATCCGACGGCATCAACCGTCCAGCTGCGCGACGGATTGATTAATCTTTTCCCAGAGCTCGCGGATGTGAAACTCAGCCACAGCTGGTTTGGCAATGTCGCCATGCACCGCGACATGCTGCCTCGAATCTTTGAACACAATGGGCTGACTTACGCGACGGGCTTTTGCGGCTCGGGCGTCGTGTGGGCCCCTTGGATCGGCAGCCGTGCGGCGCACAAGCTATTGGCGGACGATCAACGGAAATCGGCTTTCGATTTCCGGCCTATCCCTGCCATTCCTCTCTACGCCGGCAAACCATACTTTATGCCTGCGCTCATCCAGGTCTATCGGCTGCAGGATCGCCTGGCGCTGGCTCGCGCCGAGCGCTGAATACGTTCTGCCTGCGCAGTTCCAGCCTGGGACGCGCTCGGCAGTTTTGATTTCATAAGGATGTTGTCTGATGGCTTTTCTCATGCTGTCCTATCCCGAACGCGTCGAAGTGTTTCGCCGCGCTTTCGCCCGTGATTTACCCAGCGTCCCGTTCTACAGCGACGCGACGCAGGTCGATCCGCATGCGGTGCGCTATCTGATGACGTGGACCTTTCCAGACGATCTGGCTGACCTCTACCCGAATCTGGAAGTGATTTTTTCTGTGGGTGCGGGCATAGATCAGGTTGCCCGGACGCCGATCCCGCCTGGCGCAAAGCTGGTGCGCATGATAGAAAGCGGCCTGACCAGCCTGATGCGGGACTATGTCGTGATGAGCGTCCTGGCGCTGCATCGCCGCCTGCCGGCTTATCTGGCGCAACAGCGGCGCCATGAATGGATAAATCTCGATTTCATCTGGGCAGATCAACGCCGTGTGTCGGTGCTGGGCCTGGGTGAGCTCGGACGCGCGTCGCTCGAGGCGCTCAAACCATTCGGGTTCCAACTAGCCGGCTGGAGCCGCAGCCCGAAAAACATCGAAGGCATCCATGCATATCATGGTCCTGATGGATTGCGGACCATGCTGGCTGCAACCGACATCCTCATCTGCCTGCTGCCACTCACCAACGAGACCACCTACATTTTGAACGCCGAACTCTTTGCGCAATTACCTCGCGGGGCCTCGCTCGTTCAAGTGGGCCGTGGCAAACACATGGACCAGGATGCACTATTGGCAGCATTGGATAGCGGACAATTGGAAGCCGCGTTTGTCGACGTGACCGAACCCGAGCCGCTGCCCGCTGATCATCCGCTATGGTCTCACGCGAAGGTCGTGCTGACGCCACATATTGCCGCACACACGCGCGCCGACAGCGCGGCCGCCGCGACGATCGCCAATATGCAACGGATACTAGCGGGCGAAGACCCTCGTGGGCTCGTCGATCCTTTACGAGGGTATTGACGTCTACCGGCTGGAAGTCATTCGGCGCAGCACCCCATCGCGTAATACATAGTGATGGAACAGCGCCGAGAGTGCATGTCCAGCTGCCAATACCATAATGGTCCAGGCCACGTAGTAGTGCAGAGCGCCAAGGAGCTGGCGCTGTTCATGAGCGATCGGAATCAGTGTTGGAACGGAGAACAGCCCAAAGAACGTAAAAGGCTCGCCCTGTGCCCACCGGAACAAAAACCCCAACACAATCTGCGCAGCCAGCAACAAGTAGAACACGCCGTGCACAGTCGCTGCGGCGCTTTGCATCAGACCGCTCGAGGCAGGCGGCAAGCGCCGGCCCAACGACACTCGCCACAGTATGCGCAGCACGAACACCACGGCGAAGAGCAAACCAAACGAAATATGCAGCCATTGCAACAGGCGCCGCACTGGCGTGCCTTTGGGCAAAAATTCCCAGATTTCCGCCAAGGCAAAAAGCCCCACCACCAAAAACACCGTCGCCCAATGAAAGAAGATCGTCAAGCGATCATAGTGACAGGTTTTCGGGTCGCCCAAGATAGTCGTTGAAGTCGCCACGTCGCATGCTCGCTGGTTGTGAACGGGTAAAAATCCGAGGCCCCTAGCGTAAATAGGGACGACTTACAAACCCCTGACTTCTGAATGCAGCAACTACTCGTTGATCCAGTTCTGTGTATCCCTGACGAACCAGGGGAGATTTAATCGTTCACCCTCGCCAGACTGGATCGTCAGCCGGGGTTTTGGCGCAACGTGTACGGTATCGCCATCCTTTGCGGTATAGGTGTATTCCGGCGGCGATGAACCCTGTACCTCAGGAGGCTCGAACGCCGTATTGGCGCACGAGACGAGCAGCGCGCTCATGATCGCCAACGGGACTCGCGATGATGCCAAACGATGGATATACATGATGCCGGCGGCTCCAGGTAGGTATGCCGCCAAGCATAGCAAATCTATCAAGTCTTATTCAGGCCACCGATCGATTGAATCACGGCCCGCCATTTTTTAGTCTCGGAATCGACTAATTGGGTCAACGCGTCAGGCGTCGAGCCAACAGGAGTGGCGCTCAAGTCCTTGAGCTGAGCCTGCACATCCGGCTGCGCAACCACCTCATGCAAGGCGCCGCTCAGCGCGTCGACCATCGGGCGCGGCATACCGGCCGGCCCGAATACCGCGTTCCATGTCCATGTCTCGTAACCCGGCACACCGGATTCCGCCATCGTGGGCAGATCGGGAAAAGACGCTACCCTTTTGCTGGTGGTCACCGCGAGCGCTCGCACCGAGCCCGCGCGTATATGCGATGCCGCGCCGCTCAATACGTCGAACAGAATTGGAATATGGCCTGCGATGAGATCCGTCATTGCCGGGCCGCCGCCCTTGTAGGGCACATGGGCCATCTGCAATCCCATCATTGATTTGAACAGCTCGCCAGACAAATGCGGTGGCGTACCCACGCCCGATGAGCCATAGCTGAATTGATTGGGCTGCGCCTTCACCAAGGCGATCAACTCTTGCACGTTGTTGGCTTTGACCGACTTGTTGACCAGCAGCACATTAGGCACCGTCACGATCAACGACACGGGCGTGAAATCGGTCTGAGCGTGGTATGGCAACTGCTGCCCCATAGACAGCGGATTGATCACGTGCGTAGCGATGGTGCCCATCAATAGGGTATGGCCATCGGGCGTAGCGCGTGCGACTTTCGCCGCCCCAATTGCGCCGCCGCCTCCGGATAAATTTTCCACCACGACGGTCCGTTGGATACGGTCCCCGAGCTTTTGCGCCACCAGACGGGAGACGACATCGGTCGCGCCACCGGCTGCAAACGGGACCACCAGATTAATCGGCCCTTTGGGTAGAGCGGGATCAGCGGAATGCCCCAACACAGGTGAAACTGCCAGCCCGAACGTCGCTGAAGCGCCAGCCTGCAATAGCCGGCGGCGTGAAGGATTCTGCATGCTGATGTCTCCGTTTTTTGTAGTGGTAATAGACGCATCCCAGGGCAGAAGCAGCAAGAATCAGGATGCCGGAGCTGCAATAGTAGGAATCAATCCCTTGATCCTTCAAATAGAATTTTGGCATCGGTGGATCAGGATTGCTGATCGATCGGAAATCAGGCCGAGTTGGGGGTCTGCCTTATAGGGTGTTACGGTTACCGTACGAACACCCGCAAAAAGGAGACGAAAATGAAAACGCAGATTAGCTTCAAAAGGACCGATGGAAGCGATGGCGTAGCGCTTGTCGACGGAGCCATTTCCGACCTGGTACACGCCAAACGCGAATTAGCTCATGCCAAGAGCATGCCTGTGGTGGAGACTAATGATGGACAGTCAGAGGATATCGATGCACGACTGCGAAATGGAGGCGTCGATCCGAATTCGGTGAAGTTTCTGCATGTCAGCGAGTGAGATACCCGCAGAATTGCTCGCTCAGAAACCAGAAAGGGCCTACAGAGAAAACTCTGTAGGCCCTCGGTATTGCTGGTCGGGACGGCGGGATTCGAACTCGCGACCCCTTGCACCCCATGCAAGTGCGCTACCAGGCTGCGCTACGCCCCGAAAGAAAAAGAGTATAGCAGAGATAAAAAAAGCCTGCATCGAAATGCAGGCTTTTTTGAAGAAAAATGCGAAAAATTTTTTAGGGCTTTTGCGATACCGACTTGATGACTTCGATATGCCAGACAGACTTATACATTGCTGCCGGCTTGCCCTGCCGAAACGGTCGGAGCAGCGCCACCCGATGATGAATTCAACGCCTCTGCCAACATCGTCGAGATGTTGCCCAATTCGGTACGCAGCGACTGCAACTCTGCCCCACTCAAGCGCACTGCAGCATCCTGATCATGCGGTGTATCGCGCGTATCGCCGAGACGATTGCGCGCGCCACTGATGGTGAAGCCTTGTTCGTACAACAAGGAACGGATACGGCGTATCAGCAGGACTTCGTGGTGTTGGTAATAGCGGCGGTTGCCACGACGCTTTACCGGACTGAGTTGCGTGAATTCCTGTTCCCAGTAACGCAGCACGTGAGGCTTGACGAGACACAGATCGCTGACCTCACCGATGGTGAAGTAGCGTTTGGCGGGAATGGGCGGAAGCGCAACAGTGGGTTCGGGACGAGTCATGGATCGATTTTATGCCGTGATGGACGTTAAGCCGATAACAATTGCCGACAAAGCGTATCACTCCTCGTTGGAGTCCGCACCCGCCGGCTCGGTCTGTTCGACCACGCTTTTCAATTTTTGACTCGCGTGAAACGTAACCACGCGCCGCGCAGCGATGGGAATCGTCTCGCCCGTCTTGGGGTTGCGCCCAGGACGGGGAGGTTTGTTGCGCACCTGAAAATTGCCAAATCCCGATAGCTTGACGGCGTCTCCGCGAGCCAGGGCGTCGCGGATTTCCTCGAAGAACGTATCGACGATGTCTTTGGCTTCGCGCTTGTTCAGGCCGACCCGCTCGAACAGCAGTTCGGCGAGTTCGGCTTTGGTCAAGGTACGCGGCTCAGCAAGCATAGAGGTTCCCATGATCAAGTGCGTTGACGCGCGCCGTGTGCACTGATGAGCGCCTGAGTGATGCGGGCCAGGCAGTCGGCAACACGGGCTTCGTCCAGCGTGACTTCAGTGTCTTGTAGCCAGAAACGGAAAGCAAGACTTTTCTCGGTGACGGGTTTGCCGTCCTGGGGTTTGTCGCGCCATACATCGAACAGGCGCGTGTCTTGCACTACAGCCAATGTAGCATCTGCAGCGATGGTTGCGGCAACGGTGTCCAGCATCGCCTGCGCGCTGACGGGCAAATCGACCCACAGGGCCAGGTCGCGAACGACGACGGGCTGACGCGATAGCTCGCGCACCTGAGGCAGCTGTCCCTGCGACAGGGCCTGGACGTCGAGTTCGAACACGACGGGGGCGTGCGCCAAGTCGGCCTGTTGCGCCCAACGCGGGTGCAATTCACCGATCCAACCGACGGGCTGACCATCGAGATCGATGCGAGCGCTACGGCCGGGATGCAACGCAGGATGCGTGGCAGCCTCGAAGCGCAATTCGCTGGCGCGCGCGCCGAACAGAGCCTCTACGTCCATTTTGACGTCGTAGAAATCGACCTGGCGAGTCGGCGTGCCCCACTGTTCCTCAACCGCCGGCCCCCAGGCAGCACCCGACAGGCGCAAGGGCTGGCGTACGCCGGCCACATCGAGCGGACCGTCCTGGTGCGCCGAGTCGCGCAGGAATACGCGGCCCAGTTCAAAGACGCGCACACGCGATTGCTTGCGATTGGCGTTGTAGCGGATGTTGGCGACCAGGCCTGCGATCAGGCTGGAACGCATGACCGACAGATGGCTGGCGATCGGATTGAGCAGGCGGACGGGCTCGTTGTTGCCGGCGTAGTCGCGTTCCCAATCGGCCTCGACGAAGCTGTAATTGACGACTTCCTGGTAGTCCTGGGCTGCGGCCATCCGGCGCAACATATGCGGGCCGCGGCGTTGCTCGGGCTGCGAGAACATCTGGGCACGTGCGATGGGCGGCACATCGGGCAGACGCTCGAAACCGTAGATGCGGGCGACTTCTTCGATGAGGTCTTCTTCGATCTCGAGGTCGAAACGATAAGAAGGCGGGTCAACGATGAAATCATCGCCTTCGACCTGGAACGACAGACCGAGACTGTTGAAAATCTGCGCGACCTCGGCTTGGGGCACGGGGACACCCAACACACGATGGCAGCGCGACAGGCGCATGCGTACGGGTTGGCGCGTAGGCAGATTCACGATCTGGTCGTCAACGGGACCGGCCTGACCACCGCAGATGTCGATGATCAGGCGTGAGATGAATTCCAGATGCTCCGGAATGCTGGCGTAGTCGACACCGCGTTCGAAACGATGGCTGGCCTCGGAGCTGAACTTGTAGCGGCGTGCGCGGCCCGCGATGGCCTCAGGCCACCAGAATGCGGCCTCAACATAGATGTTGGTCGTATCCAGCGTGACAGAGGTGGCCTCGCCGCCCATGATGCCGGCCAGGCTCTCGACCTGATCACCCGCCACGACAACGCCGACCTTGGGGTTGAGCTCGACGGTTTGGCCATTGAGCAATTCAAGGGTCTCGCCCTCGCGCGCCCAGCGTACGTCGATATCGCCGCCAATCTTGTCCAGATCGAAGACGTGCGACGGACGGCCCAACTCGAGCATGACGTAGTTGGAGATATCCACCAGCGCCGAGATCGAACGCTGCCCTGCCCGCTCGAGGCGGGTCTTCATCCATTCGGGCGTCGCGGCGCGCGCATTGACGCCACGGATCACGCGGCCGGCGAAACGGCCACATAGATCCGGCGCGGAGACGGTCACGGGCAGGCGATCCTGCAAGGCGACCGGCACGGCCACGGCGGTCGGGACCGACAGCGGAGCACCGGTCAGGGCTGCGACCTCACGTGCGACGCCGAGGATGGACAAACAATCGGCACGGTTGGGCGTGAGCTTCAGGGTGAAGAGCGTGTCATCCAGGTCCAACGCCTCGCGGATCGACTGACCGGGGGTCAAGGTGCCGGGCAACTCGAGCAGTCCAGCGTGATCCTGGGACAGGCCCAGTTCGCGAGCGGAACACAGCATGCCAGCGGACTGGACGCCGCGCATTTTGGCGACACCGATTTTCATGCCGCCAGGCAATTCAGCGCCGACACGAGCCAGGGGAACGGTCAAGCCCTGGGCGGCATTGGGGGCGCCACATACGATCTGCAGCAGCTCACCCGACCCGTCGTCAACCTGGCAGACGCGCAGCTTGTCGGCATCGGGATGCGGCGCGATCGAGACGATGTGCGCGACGACCACGCCCGTAAACGGCGGCGCGGCGGTGGTGGTTTCTTCGACTTCCAGGCCGGCCATGGTAAGCCGATGAGCCAGTTCGTCGGTAGTGATCGCGGGGTTAACCAGGGCGCGTAGCCAAGATTCAGGAAATTGCATGATCAGCCGTCGGTTATACGTTGAACTGGCGCAGGAAGCGCAGGTCGCCTTCGTAGAATTGGCGCAGGTCGTTGACGCCGTAACGCAACATCGTCAGGCGCTCCAGGCCAGAGCCGAACGCAAAGCCGATGTAACGCTCAGGATCCAAGCCGAAGTTGCGCACGACTTGCGGATGTACCTGGCCCGAGCCGGAGATTTCCAGCCAGCGGCCGCGGTTCGGGCCCGAGGTGAACATCATGTCGATCTCGGCCGAGGGCTCGGTGAACGGGAAAAAGGACGGGCGGAATCGCACGACCAGATCGTCGCTTTCGAAAAAGCGGCGCAGGAAATCGGTGTAGACGCCTTTCAGGTCGGCAAAGGAGATGTCCTCGGCGATCCACAGGCCCTCGACCTGGTGGAACATGGGCGAGTGCGTGGCGTCGCTATCGACGCGATACGTACGGCCCGGAGCGATGACCTTGATGGGCGGCTTGTTCATGCGGGCATAGCGCACCTGCATGGGGCTGGTGTGCGTGCGCAGCAGCAGCGGCAAGCCATCGCCGTCTTGCAGATCAACGTAGAAGGTGTCCTGCATGGATCGCGCAGGGTGATCCAGAGGGTTGTTCAGTGCGGTGAAGTTGGTCCAGTCGTTTTCGATTTCGGGGCCGTCGGCCACGTCAAAACCGATGGAACGGAAGATTTCCTCGACGCGTTCCCAACTGCGGGCCACGGGGTGAATGCCGCCCATTCCACGGCCACGGCCAGGCAAGGTGACGTCGATGGTTTCGGCAGCAAGGCGAGCATCGAGTTCGGCCTGAGCCAGTTCAGCACGACGCTGGTTCAGCAGGGCTTCGATCTGCTGCTTGGCCTGGTTGATGCGGCCGCCCATTTCGCGTTTTTGCTCGGGGTCGAGCTTGCCCAAACCCTTGAGCAACGCGGTCAGTGCGCCCTCTTTGCCCAGAAAACGCGCCTTGGCATTTTCCAGAGCCGCGGCGTCGGTGGCCTCGGCGAATCGTTCTTGGGCCTGGGAGACCAGGTCTTCAGCCAATAAAGTCATGGAGTCAGTGCCATAAAATGCGCCCCCACGCCGCGCCTGGCGGCTTGCTGCCCCCGAGGGGGCTGTTTTGCCTTGGGGCGGCCCGACGGCAAAACGCAACTGAGCCTCGAAGAGGCATTTTGCCTAAAGAGGCAGCTCGATGGGCGCATACGCCCTGATACTACGTCCGATGGCTTGCTGCCCCACAAGGGGTGTTTTGTCTAAGAACAGCCCCAGACAAAACGCAAACGGGGCCCAAAAGCCCCGTTTGCAGCGATGCGCGATGCGATCAGCGCACGTTAGGCAGCCAATGCTGCCTTGGCTTGCTGCACGATGGCGGCGAAGCCGGCCTTGTCGCGCACAGCCAGATCGGCCAGAACCTTGCGGTCGAGTTCGATCGAAGCCTTTTTCAGGCCAGCGATGAACACGCTGTAGCTCAGACCCTGCTCACGCACAGCGGCGTTGATACGGGTGATCCACAGGGCACGGAACGTGCGCTTTTTGTTGCGGCGATCGCGATAGGCGTATTGGCCGGCACGCATGACCGCCTGTTTGGCGATGCGGAATACGTTACCGCGGCGGCCACGGTAACCCTTGGCGGCGGCAATGACTTTTTTATGACGGGCGCGGGCAGTAACGCCGCGTTTGACGCGAGGCATAGTAGATCTCCGTTATCAAGCGAAAGGCATCATGGCTTTCACGGAAGCCACGTTGGTTTCATGGACCGCAGCCGAACCGCGCAGTTGGCGCTTGTTCTTGGTGGTCTTCTTGGTCAGGATGTGGCGCTTGAAAGCCTGGCCACGCTTGATCGATCCGCTGCCGCGAACCTGAAAGCGCTTGGATGCGCTTTTCTTGGTTTTCATCTTGGGCATGATGATTCCTACGTTTGTTAATTTAATATGGACGCACAGGTGCTCGACGAGCTGGCAGACGCATCGCCTGCCGGCACGGCAAGGCTTGCCGGACCTGGATCCACTTCTGGTTTTCTCCCGGAGATCCGGGAAAGCCTTTGATTATATGGTGATTTTGGGATTTTTGTCTAATCGGATTGCTGCCAATGTTCACGGCGGTGCTCAATCCCGAAAACACTGCGTCCCCTATTCCCATTCACAGGGACCCGACGCAGGATACCTGCCTCTAGTAGAGCCTATCGCAAACGACAACGATACTGCAGCGCCTCGGCGACATGACGAGCCTGTATACGAGGCTGTTCGTCCAGATCGGCGACCGTGCGGGCCACACGAAGCACGCGATGGGTGGCCCGGGCGGAGGCGTGCAAGCGCTGCATGGCCTGAATCAGCAACTGCTGACCCTCGGCATCCAGCTCGCAGTGACAGTCGATATCGGGGCCGTGGAGTTGGGCGTTGGTGCATCCTTGACGCTGCTGTTGATGCTCTCGGCAACGGGCGACACGTTCGCGTACGGGCTCGGAAGGCTCGCCGGCCGGCAGTGACAGGCAGTCTGTGCCTGTAGCCGGCAACTCGATCAACAAGTCGAGCCGGTCAACGAGTGGGCCGGATAATCTGCCGACATATCGGGCCACCTGATCGGGTGTACAGGCACAGGGGCGATTGGGATGCCCCCGCCAGCCGCAAGGACAGGGGTTCATCGCCGCAACGAGCTGGAAATGCGCCGGATACTCGACGGTATGCCTGGCCCGGGCGATAACCACCCTGCCCGTCTCTAGCGGCTCTCGCAGCGACTCCAGTGACCTACGGTTGAATTCGGGAAGCTCATCCAGAAAGAGGACACCGTGATGGGCGAGGCTGATTTCGCCCGGCCGGGGGTAAGCGCCGCCGCCAATCAAGGCGGCAGCTGAGGCGCCATGGTGCGGTGCGCGAAACGGCGGCTGGCCCGGCAATCCGGCGGCGAGCGCTCCGGCCAGGCTGGACAATGCGGCGGCTTCGAGGGCCTGCACTCGGGAAAGCGGCGGCAGCAGGCCAGGCAACCGTTGCGCGAGCATGCTCTTGCCAGCCCCTGGAGGGCCTACCATCAACAAGCTATGTCCGCCTGCTGCGGTGACCTCGAGCGCCCGTCTTGCCAGAGGTTGGCCACGTACGTCGGATAAGCAAGGCGGTTGCGCCGCGTCGGCCCATGGGCTCGGTTGCGCCGCCGATAGCGTCGCGCTGCCGGTCAAATGCGCCGCCACGTCGGCCAGGGTGTCAGCACAGAGCACCGACAAATCCGGCACCCACGCCGCCATGGCGGCACTGGCCGTAGGCAGAATCATGGTGCTGCCGGGCTGATCGCGGGCCACGGCCAGCGCGAGCGCCAGTGGCGCCCCAACGGGCACCAATGCCCCGGTCAACGACAACTCGCCGGCGAACACCAGATTCTGCAACCCCGATGGCGCGGCATCGCCATGCGCACCCGGCACCGCAATCTGACCCGACGCCAGCAAAACGCCCAAGGCGATGGGCAGATCGAAACGCGCGGACGCCTTTGGCAGATCGGCAGGAGACAGATTGACCGTGATACGGCCGTTCGGAAACTCGAAGCCGCTATTGATGATCGCGGCACGAACCCGTTCCCGGCTCTCGCGGACCTCGGTGTCTGGCAGACCCACCACGGTAAAGGCCGGCAATCCCACGCCCAAATGCGTTTCTACGCGCACTGCAGGCGCGTCGGCGCCGGACAAGGCGCGGCTGGCAAGGATGGCTAGAGTCATGGCGGCGTCTGAAATGAAAACGACGGCCAGTATGCGTAAATGCGCTCTGCTTGTGCAGGGCCATGGTGCTAGCGATGTCACGCTTTTCCAGCACTTTTTTTGCGCAGGATTGCTTTCACCTGATTTGCGGAGGCGATGGATGCGTTCCTGAATTAAGCAACGAAACGAGGCCCACCATCATTCCATATCAAACAGCCAGCGCAGGCCGATCGGCGAACGCAAAATGCGCGCGCCTTCATGCCCCAGTCGCTGCACGATCTCGAACACATGGCTGGGCGGCACACCGCCATACAATTGCGCCAGATAGTCTCGGTAGGCGAGACAGCGATCCCGCCGGTCGCTGCCTTGCAGCATGGCCGCTGCGCTGCGGTCCAGGTGCGGATCGTTGGGATCATTGTCGTGCTCACCCACCAGATAGACGACCTCCTTGCCGGCATAGCTGCGGCGCAGTTCGTCCGCGTCGATGCGGGCAACGTAGGCGTTGGGCCGCTGCAAGCCGTATTTGTAGCGGTCGTAACCGGGGCAGTGCAGCAAAGCCGGCCCGGATGGCGGGCCGTACGCTCCCCCTGGCCCGTGGCCGCGGCGTGCGGCGTCCAGATAGAGATACGACGACGGCCCGACCACGACGTGGCGCACTGCAATGCCCTGCCCTTTGGCCAAGTTGGAAACGGGACTCGCTACCGCGTGGCGCTGCACGAATTGTGCCCCCGCCGAATGTCCCACGATGACGATGCGTTCGAGATCGGGAAAGCGTTCACGGCACGCCAGGCGCCGGACCATGGCGTCGAGCACTGAAAACGCGCTGACGCCTGTGCCGTGGCGCGACGCGTCGCCCTGTTTCCAGGCCTGCGGCGCCCAGGCCAGCGTGGATGCGCCCAGGCCCCGCGCACGAGCTTCGCGTCGCGTGTAGAACTGCGGCGCGGCCAGCAAAGTCTGATCGCGGATGCCCCGTCCCGCCAGACGAGCGGCCCGGTCCAGCGCTCGCCAATAACGGTGGCCGTCGCGCTCGGTGCCATGGACGACCAGGACTGCGCGGCGTATGCCGGGCTGAGATTCGTCCAACGTGCTGTCACTGATATAGACGCAGGCCAGGCCTTCGCGCAGCCAGAGGCGGCGCACATGCCCGGCATCTGAAACGTGTCGCAGGTTCAAACGGAATTCGCCTCCTACCTCGTGCGCAGCGCGGCACCGTGCCGCGCGAATTGATGATGCGAAATCGTTGTAGCACGCGGATTTGAAACTCGCGGGGCTCTTACCTGTTTTTAATCTGGCGCTTTTCTATTTCTCAATTGCGCGCGAGGTGCGCTTGATATCGTGAGCACATCAACTTTTCACGATCGAATATCTTGCGGAGATAGACATGTACGACCTCGACCTGCACCAGCGGTTGCAACATTGCAAGACGGCATACAGCACCCGCCACGTTGATCTGTCCATGGCCACGGATCTGGTCACCACTGTCAGCCCGCGCGCTGGTGACCTGGTCCTCGCGGTAGTGAGCAAGCTCGGCCATCACAAGGCGCTGGAATCGCGTGATGGCCGGCGCTGCACTTTGTTTGTCAGCGACGAAATCGTGGTGGCTTACGGTAATCGCTACGCACCGGATCAATTCGAAGCAGAAATCCGCGGCGACCTGGGCCCATGTGACCTGGTCGCCGCAGGCGGCATCGCTTCCAATGTGTTGTCGCGCAGCGCGAAAACCAGTGCTGCGACTACCATCACGCCCGTGGGGTTGCTGGCCGATCGCACGGGCCGGATCCTGAACGTGGCCGATGCGGCGTTGCCAACTTTACGTGAGCCCAAGACCGCTCGTGTCTACGCTGTCATCGGTGCGTCGATGAACGCCGGCAAAACCACAACCGCCGTGAGCCTGATACGCGGTTTTCGCGCTGCAGGATATCGCGTCGGTTCTGCGAAAGTCACGGGCACCGGAGCAGGCGGCGATTTGTGGCGCATGATGGACGCCGGCTCCCGCCCTGCTCTGGACTTCACCTCTGCTGGCGTGGTGTCCACGTACAAGGTAGAGCACGCAGAGCTGTTGCGTATCTGCTTCACCCTGGCATCGCATGCCATGAGGACCGGCATCGATGTTCTGGTACTGGAAATCGCCGACGGGCTGTACCAGCGGGAAACGGCGATGCTGCTGCAATCGCCGGAATTCCAGCAGTTGGTCGATGGTGTGTTTTTCGCCGCGCGCGACGCACTCGGCGCCAAGGCCGGCGTCGATTGGCTGGCGCGGCATCAACTCAAAACGCTGGCGATCAGCGGCATCATCACCATTGCGCCCCTGGCCATCCAGGAAGCCACTGAGGCTGTCGGGCTGCCCGTGCTGGGCCTGGATGCGTTGGGCGACCCGGCCATGCTGGAAGAATTGACCGGCGCGGAATCGGTGCAGGCCGTCCTGTGAAGCGCCGCGGGCCGCTTCCAGCCGTATTGGCGGGCAGCCGTCGTGGACTGATGGCGTGGCTGCTGGTCAACGGAATCGCGCAAGCAGCCACCATGGCGGGTATCGCGATCGCCACGCGGCATGGCTTTGACGGGCTGCATCAACCGGAAGTTGCGCCGAATTCGGTACTGGCCCATGCCGCGGCAATTGCCGTGCTGGGCCTCGCGCTGATGTGGCTGCGTATGGCAGAGCGGACCACGGCGGAAAGACTGGGCCAGAGTTATCTGACGGCGACTCGCCTGCGGCTTTTCGATCATCTGAACAATCTGCCCAGCCGCGTGCTGCAAAAACGCACTCAGGGCGTCCTGATGGTGCGTTTTGTCGCCGACCTCAATGCGCTCAATGACTGGGTCAGCCGCGGGCTGGCGCGGCTGGCGGTGGCGGCGATCACGATCGTGTCGGCCGTGGGCGTGTTGGCCTGGCTCGATCCGCTCATCGCCACCTGTGTCGCTGGGGCAATCGCGGTGGCAGTGGCAACGCTGGCGGCGGCCGGTTCGCCACTGTACCTGCGCGTGCGCGAACTACGGCGCGCACGCGGCCGCATGGCTGCCAATCTGGGGGAAAAACTGAATGTCTATTCGCCGGTACGCGTATTCGGCCGCACACGCGGCGAACGCTCGCGCCTGCAGAAGCAAAGTTCGCGGCTGGCGCAGGCGGCCGTATCACAGGCTCGCCTGGCTGCTTTGCTGCGTGCGGTGCCGGATGCCGCGTCGACCATCCTGACTGCGTTGGTGCTGGCTGCGGGCCTGTTACGCGTGCAGCAGGCCGGATGGGGCACCCTGTTGGCGGCCATCCTGGTAGTCAACCTGCTGGATTCGCCGTTACGCGATCTGGGCCGTATTTTCGTGTTCTGGCAGAACTTCCGCGCGGGGCGGGATGTGCTGGGCGGCTTTTTGCGCCTGCCCACGCTGGCGTCGGGTCGGCGCCTGCCGCCCCTGAGTCCTGGGCCAGGCCATTTGGCGCTGGACCAGGTATCGGTGGCCGGTGCGCTCACGCAGGTCAGCGCCGAGGCGCCGCCAGGTTCGCTGATCGCCATCACAGGCGGCAGCGGCGCGGGAAAGTCCACGATACTGGGGCTGGCCGCCCGCATGTTCGATCCCGACCAAGGCACGGTGCGCCTGGACGGACAAGCGCTGGCCGCGCATGATCTGACCTCTATCCGCCAAGCGGTGGGTATGATCTCGCCCGATCTGCCGCTGCTGCGCGGCTCGATTCGGCGCAATCTGACTTATCGCGCGAGCGACGCCAATGATGCCGAGATTGCCGACGCCCTGCAGTTGTGCGGATTACAGCAGGCCATTGCCGCCCTGCCGCGCGGCCTGGATACCCGCATTGCCGAGCGCGGCGCCGATCTGCCTGCAGCGCTGCGGCAGCGGCTGATCGTGGCACGGGCGGTGATGGGCGGGCCGCGCCTGCTGTTGATCGATGATGCCGACGCCCTGCTCGACGAGGTACGTACCGGTACGCTTGCGCGGGTGCTACGTCGGCGCGGCACGACGATTCTGCTGGTCACCAGCGATCCGCAATGGCTGTCTGCGGCCGACGCGGTATGGCGTCTGGATGCAGGGCAACTCCAATCAGTTAAAGAGACGAAACATCTACATACATCAGAACATGCATGTGCGGAAGTAAATATATAAAAGGATGCCCTCGCCGGGCGCCTCCGCACAAGCATGATGCGCGGCCCATTCGCGCACTCTGAGTGTATGAGGATAACTTGAGTATCAAGACTCGGATCTGGGTGTTCCAGTCCATAGTCGCCTTTTCCGTCATTGTCATGGCGATTACCTCTGTCTTTGCCACGCGCACCGCCAAGGACTATTTCGATCGGCTTTTGCATGCGCGCAAAGAGCTGGCCCTGACGTCTGATCTGGCGATCAACGCCAATCGCTATGCGGAGCAGATCGCCGAACTGATATTGATCGGCCCTGCGGAACTGTCTGATTTCGAAAGCGCCCGTGCCGACGTTTATAAATCGTTCTTCGACTTGAAGCAGCTGGATCTGCGCATCAAGGCAGAATCGGAGCGCGACGACATCATGACGCTGTCGCTCTATGAGCGCATGCATCTGCTTATCGACAGCATAGGCGGCTCCGTGGATGAGTTGCTCGCGCTGTCCTTGACCGGCAAGCGCGATGAGGCCATTGCCCTGTTCCGTTATCAGATCGAGAACCGGCTGGATTCGGAGCTCGAATATCTGATTGCCGAGAATGTCCGCAGCAAACAAGCCGAGGTCGACGCGCTGGAGTCTGTCACTGAACAATTGCGACAGAAGGTGACGGTGTCCATGCTGAGTCTGCTGGCAGCCCTGCTGGCATTGATCTCCGTATCGGGCTATTTGCTGGCCCGCTCCATTGGCCGCCCTATCCGAGCCCTGGCAGCAGGCACGCGCGCCATTGAACAAGGCTCGCTGCACTATCGCATCGGCAGCCAGGCGCGTGACGAACTGGGCGTACTGTCGCGCAGTTTCGATGCGATGGCCGAGCAACTGCATGCACAGCACGCGCAATTGCTCGCGTCCAAGAGCCAATTGGAATGCGAGGTTGCGCAACGCACACGCGACCTGGCCCAGGCCAATCATCGGCTGACCCAGGTAGACCAGCAGCGCGTACGCCTTCTGGCCGATATCAGCCACGAACTGCGCACCCCGTTGACCGCGCTGCGGGGCGAGGCCGAGATTGCGCTGCGCGGCAAAGCCTGGCACGAAACGATGTACCGTGAGGCGCTCGCTGCGGTGGTGGCGCGCGCGCAGGAAATGGGACATCTGATCGAAGACCTGCTTTTCCTGGCGCGTTCGGAGGGCGATGATATTGCATTTGAAAAAGACGCCCTGGACCTGAAGGAAGTCGCGCGGGCGGCCATCCATGACACCAATGTGCTGGCCTGCCACCGGGATGTACGTCTGGTGATGCGTCAGGATGCGCCAGCGGACGGCGTGCCCATATGGGGCGATCGGGCACGGCTCAAGCAGGCCGCCATGATCGCGTTGGACAACGCGATCAAGTATTCACTCGCCGGCACGACGGTCGAGATCTCGGTACACGCAGGTGCACAGGCGCAGCTGGTCATCCGTGACCACGGCGTGGGCTGCGCTGCCGACGAGCTGTGCCATGTTTTTGAGCGCTTCTATCGCGGTACGGCGGCACGTGAGCGCTGGGCAGCCGGCAGCGGCCTGGGCCTGTCGATCGCTCGCTGGATTGTGCAGAAACACCAAGGCACCGTCGAGTTCAGCAGTACCGTCGGGGAAGGCTCGACATTCACCGTTCGACTGCCATTGAGACATCAACATGTATAACGCCAGAATTTTGCTGGTCGAAGACGACCCTCGCATTATTTCTTTCCTGCAGCGCGGCCTGCAAGCCGAAGGCTACGGCGTCGAAGTCTCGCGCGATGGCCAGCATGGATACGAAACCGCTCGCGACGGCGAATTCGATCTCATCATCCTCGACCGCATGTTGCCACGGATGGAGGGCGTTGAAATCTGCGCCCGCTTGCGCGCGGATGGTTGCCGCTGCCTGATTCTGATGTTGACGGCCAAAGCGGAACTGCAAGAACGGATTCAAGGCTTAAAACAAGGAGCGGACGATTATCTGTCCAAACCATTCGCATTCGACGAGCTGGTGGCGCGCATGCAGGCGCTGTTGCGCCGGCGCCAGGATGGCCGCGCCCCAGGCACGACGCTCAGCGTCGGCGATCTGCGGCTGGATTTCGCCGCCAGAACGGCGCATCGTGGCGAGCGCCGCATCGAACTGACGGCGCGCGAATTCGCGCTGCTGGCTTATCTGATGGAGCATGCCGGTACAGTGGTCAGCCGTGCGCGGTTATTGCGCGACGTCTGGGGGATGGACTTCGATCCGGGCACCAAGGTGGTCGACGTTTACATCCGCTACCTGCGGCGCAAAATCGAACAAGAGGGCGAACTCCCGCTGCTGCGCACCGCTCGCGGCTTTGGCTATACGATCAGCGCAGAAAAGACCGATTAGAAAAGACAGCCCCAGTGAAGACGCCGCGGCAATCTAGTAGAGTTTGACCAATTGAGGTAAAAGCGACAAGAACCCAAGGAGACCCGCGTGAGTACAAAGCGAGTGTTGGTAACAGGCGCCAGCAAAGGAATCGCCAAGACACCCGAGAAGTAAAAAATGAACTTCTATTCGCTGCTTTTCCAGCACGCCCAGACGGCCCCCGCGCGGATCGCATTCCACGATAAAGACCGTGCCCTGAACTACGCGGAGTTGTTGGCCGAGGTGGACCGCCTGGCGGCGCTGATGGCATTTCACGGGGCTCGCCGAGGAGACCGCCTGGCGCTGTGGATGCCCAATTGCATTGAATGGCTCGTGACGTTTCTCGCATGTGCCAGATTGGGAATGACGGTGATCGCTGTCAATACCCGTTTCAGGGAACATGAGGTCGGCCAACTGTTGCAACGCGGCCAATGCCGCTGGCTGGCATTCTGGCCGGCCTTTAAAGGGCTGCCGTTTGTTGATGTGCTCAAGCGCGTGGACACCGCTATCGTTGCTCAGCTGAAAGGCGTCATTGCCGTCCAGGCCGACGCAGACACCGCTCAAGCCTTGCGCGACGAGTGGCCCGCGCTCGATCTGATCTCGTACTCCGACACGGCGGCGGGGGTTGCCGTTTCCGATCCTGGACAGGGCTATGACGGCGCGTTGGTGTACACCACCTCGGGCACCACCTCCGCACCAAAGCTTGTTTTGCATCGACAAGAGGGGCTGATCAATCACGGATCCATCGCGGCCTCGGCCTATGGTGTCACGGCACAGAGCGTGGTGCTCATTGCCGCGCCGATGTGCGGCGCGTTTGGGTTTTCCACGATGCTCAGCGGTCTGGTCCCTGGCGCCTCCTTGGTCTCACTGCCAGTATTCGAGGCCAGCACTACTGTGCGACAGATTGGCGATCACGCGGTGACCCATACCTTTGCCAATAACGAACTCATTGATCTGCTGCTAAAGGAAACGGCAGGCAATGCGCGGCCCTTTCCTACGCTGCAGTATGTGGGCTACGCCAGTTTTGCTCCCTCGATGGACGATCTGCCCGAACGCGCGTTACGGGCGGGGATTCCCATTGCCGGGTTATACGGATCCAGCGAGCTCCAGGCCTTGGTCGCCGGCCAAAGGCTCGATGCAGACTGGCAATATCGACGTGCCGCCGGAGGCACCTTGGCCTCGCCAGCCGGCAGGGTCCGTGCCGTGGATCCCGAGCATGGCGACACGCTGCCTCACGGAGCCATCGGGCAGATTGAAATCAAGGCCCCGAGCCTGATGTCGGAGTATCTGGATAATCCTGAGGCCACCAGCAAAGCGATCCATCCTGATGGATTTTTCCGCACTGGCGACCTGGGCTTCACCGTCGATGAACGCACGTTTGTTTTTCAGGGCAGAGACGGGGAGCATCTGCGCCTGGCAGGTTTTCTGGTCAACCCGATGGAAATCGAGACATTCATCCGCGGGCTCGAGGGCATTCAAGCGGCGCAAGTCGTGGGCGCCGAACGCGGCGGGAAAACCGTACCGGTGGCATTTGCCATTGCCATACCTGGAGCCGATGTGAACGAGGCAGCCATCATTCGCGCCTGTCAGGCCTCAATGGCAAAATTCAAGGTCCCTGAACGGGTCGCGTTTGTGCAGCAGTTTCCAATGGTGCAA
>Ga0164243_10004859_pt1 | contig 20793 bp, 22 predicted proteins | sample OricompcompostOP_FD_108781 | JGI IMG/M metagenome (GOLD analysis project Ga0164243, IMG submission 108781) | Organic Plus compost microbial communities from Emeryville, California, USA - Original compost - Organic plus compost (OP) | ecosystem: Engineered > Solid waste > Mixed feedstock >...
ACACCGCGACGGGGCGGCCGACCACTTCCTGGAGCGCCGCGGATATCCGCGAGCGTACCTCCTGGTCTACTGTTTCCATCGAAAATCCAGACAGCGCTTAGGCTTCCCCGCCCGTCACATAAGGGACCATATTAGTGCAGCAGCCGGCCCCGGCGCTAGTGCGGCCATTCGCATGGCCGTTCGGCGCCGGACGATACGCGGCTTTTTTACCGCAACCAGCCCGCGCGCTTGTACCACGAAACGGTGGCGGCGAACCCATCTTCCAGCCCCCAGCGGGGCGCAGGCGCGCCCGGCGCCAGTTCATGCGGGCGCACGGACCAATCCTTGTGCAGGAGCTCGCCGGCCTTGTCGCGGCTGAGCAGCCCGAGGCCGCAGAGGCCGGGCAGCACCCAGCGGGGCGTGGCGGCGAGCGCCGGCCGCTTGCCCACGGCGCGCCCGGCGGCGCCCAGGATCTCGCGCCAGCCATAGCCCGACGGCCGGTCGTCGGCGAGCGCCCAGACCCCTGGCGCGGACCGTCCCGCCAGGCACGCGATGGTCGCCGCGGCGTCTTCCACATGCACCAGGGCGTACTGCGAATCGGGCGACAGGATCGGCAGCACCGGGCTCGCCGCCGCCGCGCGGAAGATGGCGAAGGTCTCGCGGTCGCCGGGGCCGTAGATGGCGGGCGGACGCACGACGGTGAGTCGCTCGCGCCCCAGGATTTCGGCGACGGCCTCCTCGCCGGCGCGCTTGCTCTCGGCATAGGCGGAGACCTGCGGATGCCGCGCGGCGAGGCTCGACACCAGGACGAATCGCGAATCGCCCGAAAGCCGCGCCAGCCGAACGGCGCCGTCGCGGTTCACCGCCATGAAGCCCGCGCGGTCGGGCGCCTTGATGGCCCCGGCGACATGGACCACGACCGCCGCGCCGTCGACCAGCCGGGCCAGGGCCGATTCGTCCTCCAGCGTCCCGGGAATCACCTCGGGGCGCGCTTCGCCCCAGCCGGGGGCGGAGGGCTCGCGCCGGGCCAGCGCCCGGACGGCGTAGCCCGCGTCGTGCAGCGCACGGACGAGATGGGCGCCCAGGAAGCCTGTGGCGCCGGTGACCGCAGCGACGGGTGCGGAAGCGCCCATGGCGGCTAGAGGGCGCCCTCCAGCGCGGGCGCGAAGGCGCCGCGGAGGTAGAGCGCCTTGGCGGCCGAGCGGCTCAGCTTGCCGGAAGAGGTCTGGGGCAGGGCGTGGGGCGGAACCAGCACGACCGACACCTCCAGCCCGTGGCGCTGGCGCAGGTTCTTGGCCACCTCGTCGCGCAGGGCGGCGCGCACGGCCTCGTCCCGGTTGCGGCATTGGACCAGCGCCACCACCGTCTCCTGCTCGCCCTGATCGACGGAGAAGACGGCGACGTCGCCCGAGCGGAGCGAAGGGATCTCGGCTTCCGCAGACCATTCAAGGTCTTGCGGCCAGATGTTGCGGCCGTTGATGATGATCAGGTCCTTGGCCCGGCCCGTGATGACCAGCTGGTCGCCGGCCCAGTAGCCGAGGTCGCCGGTGTCGAGCCAGCCGTCGGGGGACAGCACCTCGGCGGTCTCGTCGGGGCGGCCGTAGTAGGCCTTCATCAGGCTCGGGCCGCGGGCATAGATGCGGCCGACCTGGCCGGGCGCGACGACGGCGCCGGAGGGGTTGCGGATCTCGACCGTGTAGCCGGGCAGCGGACGGCCGCAGACGGCGAACTCCCGTGCGCGAGCTTCGGCGCGGGGCCGCTCGACGCGGTTCTCCTGCTCCAGCAGGGTGGTGTCCACGATCTCGGTCTTCAGCCCCTCGTCGAGGGGGGCCATGCTGAGGGCGAGCACCGCCTCGGCCATGCCGTAGCTGGCCACGAACGCAGTGGAGGGGAAGCCCGTGGGAGCGAACTGGGCCGCGAAGGCTTCCAGCGTCTGCGGACGGATCATGTCGCCGCCGATCCCGGCCGCCCGCCAGCTCGACAGATCGAGTCCGTCGAAGCTCAGGGTCTCGGCTCTACGGGTGCAGAGGTCGTAGCCGAAGCTCGGGCTGTAGGAGAGCGTGCCGCGGTTGCGGCTGATCAGCTCCAGCCACAGGAACGGCCGGCGCGCGAAGGCGCGGGTGGGCAGCAGGTCCAGGGAGAGCTGGCAGGCCAGCGGGGTCAGCAGGAAGCCCACCAGTCCCATGTCGTGGTAGAGCGGCAGCCACGAGACCGCGCGGTCGCCGGTGCGCACCTTCAGCCCGTCGCGGCAGATGGCGGCGGCGTTGGCCATCAGGGCCTGCTGCGTCACCGAAATGCCGAGGGGGAAGCGGGTCGAGCCGGACGAGAACTGCAGGTAGCAGAGGTCTTCCGGCCGCACGGCCGGAAGAGCGCTCTCGGGCAGGCCCTCCGCCGGGAACTCCTCCAGCCCGCCCACGACGGCGAGGTCCAGGCCCTCGGCGGCTTCGGTGAGCCAGGCCAGCAGGTCGGGCGGCCCCAGGGCGGCGCTCGCCCCGGCGCTTTCGATCATCCGGCGGATGTGGGCGATGTAGGCGTCCTTGCCGCCGAACGCCGCGGGCAGCGGCATCGGGGCGGGCGCGATCCCCGCGTACTGGCAGGCGAAGAAGGCGCGGATGAAGGCGCCGTCGGTGTCGGCGATCATCGCCACCCGGTCGCCCGGCTTCAGCCCGGCGGCGAGCATGCGGCCGGCCAGCGCCCGGGCTTCGGTGCGCAGGGTCGAATAGGGGATGATCTCGACCAGCTCGCCCTTGGGCGAATGCAGGTTCAAGCCGGTGACGCCTTGGGCGGCGTAGTCGAGGGCCTCGGTCAGGGTGGCGAAGTCGCCGTGACGCAGGGGCAGGGAAGCGTTGACTGAGGGCGTTGCGCTCACTGACGATATCCAATTTCGCCGTCTGACACGGCTGCCGGCGAAGCGGGTTTTTCGGGGTCTAGCGCGGCGGGGGCTGACGATCCAGCCGTCCCTACGACGACGCTCCGCGACCACCTTATAACCGACGCCAGCATTCCGGCGAGCATCAAGACCGCTGCGCCTACAGAAGCGGCCCCCGCTCCGTCCAGTCCAAATGTCCGAGTGAGGGGAAATAGCGCAGCCAGGAACAGCACCGAGGCGACGATCCGCACCCGCACGGCCGATCCCGCCCGCCCGGCCGAAATCAGCATCGGCTCCAGCGGCAGGCCCCAGATGCCGATGGCGGCGGCGCCCACCAGCCAAAGCAGCACGGGGGCGGCTTGGGCGAACTCGGCACCCAGGACCAGCGCCAGCAGCGGCCGGCCGGCGACCGCGGCGACCAGCATCAGGACCGTCGCCGCCGCGCCCCCCGCCAGGCCCACGCGCCAGGCCAGCTCGCGCAGGCCCGCGATCTGGCCGGCGGCCCGCAGCTTCGCGAGCTCGGGGTAGAGGGCGTAGACGACGAGCTGGGCGGGCTTGGATATGGCGGTGGCGACCTGGCGGGCGATGCGGAAGAAGCCCGCGTCCGCCGGGCCGAGCAGCCCGCCCACGGCCAGCGCCCCGGCCTGGGTGAAGACCTGCTCCAGGCTGGAGCTGAGGTTGGTGGCCCAGACGAACCGCCAAAGGCCGGGGAAGCCGCGGGCGAGGGGACCGGTGGGACGGATCTTCGTGTGGCCCTGGCGGCGCAGCTCGGCGCGCGCCAGCCACGCCAGCACCACGAAGGCGGCGACCTGGCCCGCGTACCAGGCCGCCAGCACGCCGACGATCCCGCCGCCCGCCGCCCAGGCGATGGCCGAGCCTACGACGCGCACGAGCGAGCTCGCCGCGCTCTGCAGCGCCAGCAGGTCGAAGCGCCCGAACATCCGCAAGACGCCGGTAGGCGTCGCCGCCACCATGAAGACCGTGCAGGTGGCGTAGATCATGCCCGGCAGCTTGGCGTCGGGCGGCCATCCCATCAGGTGGCCGAAGAAGGCCGCCCCGATCAGTCCTGCGGCCAGGCCAACGACGGCGCTGATCAGGTCGAGCACCAAGCTGAAGCGCAGGATGCGGTGGAAGTCGTTGTGCGCGCCCTCGGCCAGCGGCTTGGAGCCGTAGTGCAGCACCGCCTGCCAGGACTCGAACTTGGCCAGGTTCCCCACGGTCAGGGCGAAGGCGTTGACCAGCACCACCACGCCGAAGTCGTGCACCCCCAGCGCCCGGGCGGAGATGGCGAGGTAGGCGAGGCTCAGCGGCGCGTTGAGCGACCGCCCCCCGACCAGGAGGGCGGCGTTCTTCATCACCGTCTTGAACAGGGAGGCGCTCATGGCGCCCGGCGGCCTATGAAGAAGCGCGCTGGGGCCGGCGCTTCGGCGAGAGGGCGGCCACCCACGGGTAGCGCTCGGCCTCGGCCTCGTCGTAGCCGAGGTTGTAGACGGTGGGGCTGCGCGGCACCGAGCGCATGTCGGCGTAGTGGGTCTTGAACAGCTTGTCCGGCCAGAAGCTGATGATGCCGAAGTTGCCGTCTTCGTTGTGGAAATGGTGCGCCATGTGCAGCTTCTTGATCTCCTGCAGCCACGGGTTCTTGGGCTGGAAGTTCAGGTGCTGGATGCAGTGGCAGAACTCGTAGAGGCAGGTCATCAAGAGGCCGGACGCGACCGCGGTGAACGCTCCGCTCCAGTTGCCCGAGATGGCGTAGCCGACCGGCATGGTGGCGATCGCCAGCGTCGGCAGGGTGTTGGTCAGCGAGCCGAACAGCACGTCGAGCCGGTTCGGGTCCTGATGGTGGTCGTAGTGGATCCGTTTCCAGAGCCGCGCCGTGGCCGGGAAGCGGTACAGGAAGCGGCTGTGCAGGATCCAACGGTGCAGGACGTACCAGACCAGCGGGTACATGATCACCGAGGACAGGGCGGCCAGCGCCGTTCGCAGCGGGATCGAGGCCGCCCCGAACCACGCCGCCGCCGCGATCGTTACGGCCGCCAGACCCAGGTAAACGATCACCGCGGGGTAGGTGAAATAGGCGGGGACCAGCTCGCGCAGGGTCATGCGGCCCAGGTCGTGGACCCGGGCGTCGGCTTTGCGGGTGAAAAGGGACTGCGTCTTCACGAGGCCTCCATACCGCAGCCGGCCGATTGCGCACAGCCCGGAACAAACCCTAAGCCGGAAGTATGCAGCCGCGCCCTCATGCGGCCATCCATGAGGTGATCGGGCCGCGCCGCCGGGCCCAGGCCGCCTGGACGATCTGCAAGGCGTGGACGAGGAAGCAGAGGCCGGTCCAGGCGGCGACCGCGGCCATCCCGAGGTCGGGCCGTCCGGCCAGGGCACCGAACGTCAACAGGACCAGGTTGGGATTGCGCCGGGCGGTGATCAGCCGGAACCAGCTGTCGAACCGCCGCCAGGCGTGCATCTCGAGTTTGAAGGCGGCGAGGAACACGCCCTCCTCGACGCGCTGGGCGACGTAGCCGCCGACGACCACCAGCGCGATCAGGTGCGGATTGGCGAGCGGATGGTCCCCCAGTTGCACCCCGGCGATCCAGGCCCACCACCAGAAGGGCGGGTGGATCAGGTCGATGCCGTGGTCGAAGACGTTGCCGATCTTCGACGAAGTGAGCGTCACCCGCGCCAGCTTGCCGTCGACGGTGTCGAGGAAGGTCATCGCCCAGGCGCAGACCAGGCCCCAGCCGAAGTGGCCGGCGAAGAACAGCCAGAATGCTGCCAGGGTCAGGGCGGCGCCGATGGCCGTCACCTGGTTGGGCGTCATGCCCGCCACGGCGCAGAGCTTGGTGACCGCCTGGGCCGGGCGCGGCCAGACGTGCTTGGTCACGAAGTCGGTGACGCCCTTGTACGAGCCGTCGAACATGCGCCGCTCGACCGAAGGCAGGCTCTCGGCGGTCAGGCGCGCCATCAGCGGCGGGGCGCGCTTGCGCAAGGCGGCGTTGTAGGCGGGGACCAGGGTCTCGGCCTGTATCGCGGCCAGCCCCTGCGGGACCTCTCCGCGTTCGAGCCGCTCGGCGGCGGCGCGCAGGTCTTCGGCGGCGTGGACGGCGACGGCTTCGCCCGTAGCGGAGACGAGGGCGGCGCCCGGGCGAAGCAGCAGGGCCTTCACCAGCGATTCGTCGAGCACCCAGTCGGCGCGCAGCAGCACGGCGGGGCCGGGCTCGTCCAGCCCGCCGAGGCGCGCGCCGGCGCGCGCCAGCGACCGCCGCAGCCGCTCGGCCGACGTCATGCCCCACAGCTTCACCGGGGCTTCGCCCACCACCACCCCCGTGACGGCGGCCGCGCCCGCTTCACCCACCTTCGCGTTCAAGCGACCGGCCCCCTGCACACGCCTGCTGCGGCAGTCTAGATAGAGTCGGCCGCGCAGTTCGCCACCTCCCGCGCGACGGAAATCTGGCCTTGCACCGCTTCACCATCGCACACCTCTCGGACCTTCACCTGCCCGTCCCGACGCGGCGGCCTGCGCTGCGGGACCTCTTGTCCAAGCGCTTCTTCAGCTGGCTTTCCTGGCGAAAGAGCCGCCGCTTCATCCACCGTCCCGAGATACTGACGCGGGTGATGGCCGACATCGAGGCTTCGGGCGCGGACCACCTGATGGTCTCGGGGGACCTGACGAACCTGGCCCTCCCGGAGGAGTTCGCCCAGGCGCGCGACTGGCTGGCGGCCCAGGGCGGCCCGGAGCGGACGACCGTCGTCCCCGGCAACCACGACGCGCTCGTCCCCGTCCCGTGGCGCGAGGGGCTGGGCCTGTGGACGCGCTGGATGGGCGACGCCGGCGCCGAGAGCGCCTTTCCTTTCGTGAAGCGGATCGGCGGCGTCGCCGTCGTGGGCGTGTCGACCGCGGTTCCGACCGCGCCGTTCATGGCCACGGGACGGGTGGGCGCGGCCCAGCTCCGCCGGCTGGAATCCGCGCTGGAAAGCCTCGGGCGGGAGGGGCTGTTCAGGATCGTGATGATCCACCACCCGATCACCGAGGGCGCGGTCGTGGGGCGCAAGGCGCTGACCGACCGCGCCGCGGTGCGCGAGACGTTGCGCCGCGCGGGGGCCGAACTCGTCCTGCACGGCCATTCTCACCATGCGGCGCTGGAGCAGGTGCCGGGCCCCTCGGGGCCTATTCCCGTGGTCGCCGCGCCTTCCGCCTCAGGCGACGCATCGGTGAAGGGGCCGCCGGGCGGATGGAGCCAAGTGGAGATCGCCGCTTCCAACGAGGCGTGGCGCGTATCGGTCGCGCTCAAGACGCTGGCTAGCGAATCGGAGGGATTCACGGTGGCGGAGCGTCAGGTGATCGAGATTCCGAGGCCGCCGGCGGGGGCCTGAAGGGCCCGGGCCCTCACTTCTTGTTTCGACTTGTTTCGCAGCGGCGCCTCGGACTTGTGCGCCCAAGGGGTTGGGCGTGTGGCGCCAGCGCCTTAGTGCGGCGAAAGAAGAAAAAAGCCGCAGTGCGCACTCTGGATTCTGTAGCCGCTACGCTCCATTTAAACATCGCGGGCGAGAAACCGGCAAAGGACCAACCTAGCGGACCCGTACGACCCGCGTGTGACACGGACCTCGAATGAAAGCGATCATCCTTAGCGCGGGCCAGGGGCGCCGGCTGCTGCCGCTCACCGAAAACCGTCCGAAGTGCCTGATCCCGCTCGCGTCGCGCCCGGTGATCGAATGGCAGCTCCGCAACCTCGCCGCCGCCGGCGTCACCGAAGTGGTGGTGGTCACCGGTTTCGGCGCATCCCAGGTCGAAACCTTCCTGCGGATGATCGCCGTGCCCGGGCTGACGGTGCGTACGCTCCATAACCCCTTCTACGCCCTGGCCGACAACCTCGGCAGTTGCTGGGCCGCCCGTGAGGAGATGGAGGGCGAATTCCTGCTGCTGAACGGCGACACCCTGTTCGAGACGGAGATCGCCAGGCGGCTGATCTCGCTCGCGCCGACCTCGCCGATCACGGTCACCATCGACCGCAAGGCGATCTACGACTCGGACGACATGAAGGTGCAGACCGAAGGCGCCCAATTGGTCGCCATCGGCAAGACCCTCGAGCCCGAGGTGGTGGACGGCGAGTCGATCGGCTTCCTGCGCTTCACCCCCGACGGCGCGAAGCTGTTCCGCGGCGCCGTGGTCGAAGCCATGCGCTCGCCCGAAGGCCTGCGGCAATGGTACCTGTCGGTGGTCAACCGGCTGGCCCAAGGCGCCGGCCGCGTCGGCGTCATGTCGATCGAGGGCCTCGCCTGGGGCGAAATGGACTTCCCCGCCGACGTGAAGCGCAACGAGAAGATGACCCGCGAATGGCTGCGCGAGACCGAGGTGGTCCGCCGGGCCGAGGCGGGGTGATCCACCTCGCTCCCCTGCGAAAGCGGGGGAGCTGTCCGCTCAGCGGACTGGGGGCTTCCAGCCGCAACCGTTGCAGGCCCCTCCGTCTCGGCGCTGCGGCCGTCATTCTGAGGAGGGCCGCAGGCCCGTCTCGAAGGACGCCCGTTTGCGCGGGCTCCTCAGCCTGACGATCGAAGTTTCACGCCGCCGACTTCGCCTGCCGCGAGGCTTCGTCCGCCAGCCGGCCGGTCAGTTCGGCCATGTGGTCGAACTCGGCCTCGTAGGTGGCCATGCCCTGGGTCGCCGAGCGCAGCTCCACGATCAGGTCCGCGCACTCCGCCTCGGGCAGCCAGACTTCGATCCGGTCCCAGCCGACCCAGCCCTCCCGGGCGTCGAAGCCGAGGATCTGCCCGCGCCGGCCCGACACCGCCGAGGTGATCCGCGAGGTAGCGGAGGAGGGCGCGTAGATGGTCAGCCGGTCGATCGGCTCCAGCAGCACCGGCTGACAGTTCGGCAGCGCCTCGTTGACCGCGAGCCGCCCGGCCGCGCGGAACGAGAACTCGGACGAATCCACCGAATGGTAGGAGCCGTCCACCAGAACCACTTCGATATCGGTGACGGGAAAGCCCAGCGGGCCGCGCTCCAGGGCTTCGCGCACGCCCTGCTCCACGGCCGGGATCCATTGCTTGGGCACCACCCCGCCGGTGATCCGGTCGGAGAAGCGGAAGCCTTCGCCGCGGGCGAGAGGACGGATTTCCAGCACCACGTCGCCGAACTGGCCGTGGCCGCCGGTCTGCTTCTTGTGCCTGCCGCGCTGGGTGATCGCGCGCCGGATGGTCTCGCGGTAGGGCACCTTGGGCCGCGCCGCGTCCACATCGACCCCGAAGCGCCGCTTCAGCCGTTCGAGCGTCGCGCGCAGGTGCGCCTCGCCCTGGCCCTTGAGCAGCATCTCGTGCATCGCCGCGTCGTGGACCAGCGTCAGGCCGCGGTCTTCCTCCACCAGCTTGTTGAGCGCGCCCGACAGGCGAACGTCGTCCTTCTGGCTTCGGGAGGCGATGGCGAGCGCATAGACCGGCGTGCGCGAGGGCGGGGCCAGCCGCGCCCGCCGCGCCTTGCCGTCGGACGAGAGCAGGTCGCCCACATGGGCGTTCTCCAGCCTGGCGATGGCCACCACCTCGCCGACGGCCGCCTCCGAGACCTTCTTCTGGACCGCCCCGTGCAGCTGGAAGAGGCCGCTGGCCCGGCCGTGTTCGCCGTCCGGCGACGTCAGCTCGGCTCCGTCCGACAGCGGCGCGCCCAGCACCCGTGCGATGGCGAGCTTGCCCGTCTGGCCGGCGTGGCTGGTCTTGAAGACGTAGGCGTTCGGCCCGTTGGCGCCGAGCCGCTTGGCCGCCGCCTGGGGCTCGGGGGTGTCGTGGCGCAGCGCCTTGAGCAGCCGGCGCACGCCGAAACCGTTCTGCGCCGAGCCGAACAGGACGGGGCAGATCAGGCCCTCGCCGGTCTCGCGCGCCAGGTCTGCGAACACCGCTCCCCGGTCGGGAACCTGGTCGTCGAGGAGCTGCTCCATCAGGGCGTCGTCGTAGTCGGCGAGCTGCTCGAGCATGTGGAAGCGCGCGTCGCTCTCTATCCCGGCGAGCTCCTCGGGGATGTCGACCTGCTCCGACGGCTGGCCCGGGCGATAGACGAAGGCGCGTTCGAGGGCCAGGTCGACGAAGCCGGTCACCTGCTCCCCGCGGCTGATCGGGATCTGGCGGGCGACCAGGGGCAGGCGGCTGACCGGCTGCAGGGCGGCGATCAGTTCCTGGATGTTCCCGCGCGCCTGATCGATCTTGTTGACGAAGATGGCGTGGGGGACGCCCATCGCTTCGAGCTGCTTCAGGCAGGGCTGCAGCAGCGCCGCCTTGGCAGGATCGGGGTCGATCACCACCAGGGCCAGGTCGGCGGCCGGCGCGGCGGCGTCGCCCTCGCAGGCGAATTCCACCGAGCCTGGACAGTCGATCACGACGTAGCGGTCGCCCATGAATTCGAACGCGGCCAGGTTCAGCTCCACCGACTGGCCCCGCGCCTTGGCTTCGGGGCTGGTGTCGCCGAGCGGGGCCGTCCGCTCTTTCGAGCCCGCGGCGGCAGCCGCGAGCGCCTCCATCAGGGTGGTCTTGCCCGAGCCGCCTGGGCCGACCAGGGCGACGGCCCTTACTCCTCCCGTTCCGTTGCGCATCGTCTCGCTCCACCATCTAGGGCGGCGAGCCGGCGCGACGTCGCCGCGCACGGGCCTCTTGCGGGTCCGGCCCGCCGATGCAACGCCTCTCCGGCGGCGGGCGCAAGCTTGGCCGCGTCACAGCCTCGCGAGGGACGGCTCTCCCTGTTCTGTCATCGTCTGGGCCGGCGCGGCCGGGTTCTCGGGTCTGCGGGGCTAGCGCCGCTCCTCCGGAGAATGGCGAGATAGATCGTATGCGCGGCGGGCGCGGTCTCGTTCAGCCTCCAGCTTGCGGCGGCGGTCCGCGAAATCCCTAGCGAAGGCGTCGGCCTCCGCCTCCAGGGCGCGGCGGCGATCGTCGAGGTCGCGGCGGCCCTTCGCCTGTTCCCGGTCCAGCTCGAGCAGCGCCTTTTCGGCCGCGTCCAGGGCGCGTCGGTCCGGCGGCGGCGCGGGCTTCTCCACCGCCTTCAGCTTCGCGGCGCCTCCCGGACGCTTGAGCTTGGGGACCTGCGGGGCGGCGGGGCTTTCGCCGTAGGGTTCGGTGGAGCCCGCCGGCCGGCGCAGCACCACGCCTGGACGGGCGAGGGCGGCGTCGACCGCGGCCTTGTCTTCGGTGACGGAGGCCGTCCCTTGCGCGAACAGGTTCTCGCGCACGTCCCAGGCGGCCAGCGCCGCCTTCTGGCTCGGCGCGGCGACGACGGCGTCGTGGAATCCGATGCGGGTGGCGTAGACCTTGAGCCTGGCAGGCATGCCGGGCGAACGCACGGCTGCGCCCGCCGGTTCAGGCCGCGCTCAGCCTTCCCAGCGCGAGACGATCGCCGACAGGTCGGGACGGACGCGTTCCAGCGGCGGCTCGCTCGCCCGGCCGATGTGGACGAAGCCGGCGACGCGCTCGCCTGCCCGCACGCCCAGCAGCGACAGGGCCTCATGGTCGAAGGCGTACCAGTCGGTGATCCAGTTGGCCCCGAAGCCCATCGCCTGGGCGGCGATCAGCATGGTCATGCAGACCGCGCCCGCCGACATCTGCTGCTCCCACAGGGGGATCTTGACCTCGACCGGCGACGAGATCACCGCCACCGTCGTGGGCGGGGCGGCGATCTTGGCCAGCACCGCTTCGGCCTTCTCCGGCTGCTCCTGCCCGGCCGCGAGCTCGCGAAGACGCTCGACGAAGCGGGCCTTGGGCCCGCCTTCGAGCACCACGAACCGCCAGGGCGACAGCTTGCCATGGTCGGGGACCCGCGCCGCGAGCCGGATGAGCGCGGCCAACTCCTCCGAGGAGGGCCCAGGGCCGGCCAGGGTCTGGGCGGAGGCCGAGCGCCGGCTCGCCAGCAGGGCGAGGGTCTCGGCGGACGGGGCGATGGGGCAGGGCTCGCCGAAGCCAGGGGCGGGGGGCGGAAGCATGGCGGGCAGGATTCCTCTGCGGTCCGGAAGCGGAAGCGTTTGGACGCGGCTCCCCGCTATCGGCTAAGTGGGCGCCGCGCAACGGCGGGAGACGGCATGTCGGACGATCAGGACGGACCGGACTGGCTGAAGCCGCATGGCGAGCCGTGGCGGGTGCTCGGCAAAACGGAGCTTTCCGACAATCCGTGGTTCGCCGTCGAGTCCTACGACGCAATCGCGCCCACCGGCGCGCCGGCCAAGTACCACATGCAGCTCTACAAGAACGTGGCCGTCGGCGTGCTGCCGCTGCACGAGGACGGGACCGTCACCTTGGTCGGCCAATGGCGCTTCCCCTTCGGCGAGTACAGCTGGGAGCTGCCCGAGGGCGGGGCGCCCAAGGCGGAGCCGCCCCTCGAAGGCGCCCGGCGCGAGCTGCGCGAGGAAGCCGGGCTGGAGGCCGCCGACTGGCGGCTGGTGCTGCGGATGCAGCTTTCCAACGCCTCGTCGGACGAGATCGCCCTGGGGTATCTGGCCACCGGCTTGTCGCCGGTCCCGCACGAGCCCGACCCGACGGAAGCTTTGGCCCTGGTCCGCGTGCCGTTCCGCCAGGCCCTGCGCGCCGCGGTGGAAGGGAAGATTCAGGATTCCATAACGGTGGCCATGTTGCTGCGGGTGCACCATATGGCGGTCGAGGGCGAGCTTCTGGGCGCATTGGCCGGAGGCGTGCTAAAAGACTGACCGCCGAACGATCGGGAGCCGCGCATGGCCCAGCATCTGGAAGTCGTCACGCCGGAGGGGCCGCCTCCGGTATGGGCGGCGCTCTACACCGAAGCCGCCCGCGCGGCGGCGAAGGAGCCGGACCTCGCGTCCCTGCTCAATGCGGTGGTCCTGAAGCACGACGGGCTGGCCCGAGCGCTCTCCTATCAGATCGCCCGCAAGCTGGGGGATCAGGAGCTGCGGGCCATGAGCATGCGCGAGATCTGCGAGGAGGCCTATGCGGCCGACCCGGCGCTCGTCGCCGCGGCCGAGGCCGACCTGCGCGCCGTGTTCGAGCGCGACCCCGCCTGCAAGGGCTATCTGCAGCCCTTCCTGTTCTTCAAGGGCTTCCTGGCGGTGCAGACGCATCGCGTGGCCAACTGGCTGTGGCGCGAAGAGCGCGAGACGCTCGCCTTCTATCTGCAGGGCCGGGGTTCGGAGTTGCTGCAGGTGGACATCCACCCCGCCGCCCGGCTGGGCCAGGGGCTGTTCTTCGACCACGGCACCGGCATCGTCATCGGCGAGACGGCGGTGGTGGGCGACGACGTCTCCATGCTGCACGGGGTGACCCTGGGCGGCACGGGCGCGGAGCGCGGCGACCGACATCCCAAGATCGGCAAGGGCGTGCTGCTGGGCGCGGGCGCCAAGGTGCTCGGCAATATCCAGGTGGGCGACTACGCCAAGGTCGCGTCGGGCTCGGTGGTGCTGAAACCTGTCCCGCCGCACTGCACCGTGGCGGGCGTCCCCGCGCGGCTGGTCAACTGCCCCACCTGCGCCGAGCCGGCGCGGAGCATGGACCACACCCTGGCGGACGCGGTTTACGACTACGTGATCTGATTTCCTGGGCTTTCCCCCGTCGGCGAAGCGAAATAGGTTCGCCGCGACGTGTAGAGCTGCAGGGGCGTGGTCGTGAACGACAGGGATATCAAGCGGATCGAGAGCCATCTGCGGCGTACGTTCGCCAATGCGCAGATCGCGCTGAAGCCGCGGCCCAAGCAGAAGGACTCCGCCGAGGTCTATATCGGCGAGGAGTTCGTGGGCGTGGTCTACCAGGACGAGGACGAGGACGGCTCGTTCATGTTCGAGATGGCCATCCTCGGCGAAGACCTGGACTAGCGGAGCCGCTTTCCAGCACGTCGAGCAGCTTCCGCGCGAAGCCGCGCGGGTGAGTCGTGGGTCCGGCATGTCCACCGGGGAACAGCGCCAGGGGCGCGCCTAAGGCTTTCGCGAGTTCGACCGCGCAGCGGTGAGTGAACACGTGGGCGGAGGTTTCGCCGGCGCCCGCCACGATGCGGGCCGGCGCGCGTCTCAGCGCCTCGATGTCGAGTCGGTAGGTCCGCACCGCCGGCGCGTCGTGCTGCAGGAAGAACCTTAGATTGGCGAGCCGCTCCGGCCCAGGTCGGGGCAGGTCGACGCCGGGCTCCCGGTCCTGGAAATCGAGGTTCAGCGCCTCGGCGAACTGTTTCATAGCCGCTATCGGCCCGGCCTGCAGGGCGGCGGTCTCGACCGCCCGCTGGTCGGCGGATGCGCGCTCGCGCTCGTCCGGCGGCAGGAGTTGCGTCACGGGCGGCTCGTGGACGACCAGCAGGGCGACGTCCTCGGGATGGCGCGCCGCAAGGTCGAGCCCCACGAGGGCGCCGCGGCTGACCCCGCACACAATAGCCGGGCCGTCGGCGAGCGCGGCCAGCAAGGCGTGGGCGTCGTCCCCGTGGACCTCCAACCGCAGATCTTGGGGCGGACGGTCTACGGTGCTGCGCGACAATCCGCGGGGATCGTAGGTCAGGACCGTATAGCGGGCGGCCAGCGCCTCAACCACGGCGGCGCAGCCTTCCGCGTCGCCGTCGCCGCCCTGGATGAACAGCAGCAGCGGTCCGTCGCCCTGCAGGCGGTAGAATATCTCCGCCCCGACGGTGCGCAGCCTGCCTTCGGGCATAGGGTCCCTGATATCAGTTTGTCTGATATCAGGTGAGCTGATATTGGGCTGGGATGTCAAGCGCCTCGCACCGGCCTGTCGTCTATCTGGTCAAGCAGCTTCAATCCGGCCTGCGCGCCGCTCTGGATGAGGCGGTCGCCCCTACCGGGCTCTCGACGCCGGAAATGGCCGTGCTGCGCACCCTGCAGGGCTCGCCCGGGCTGTCGAACGCGGGCCTCGCCAGAGCGGCCTTCGTCAAACCGCAAAGCATGACGCCGCTTCTCAAGTCGTTAGAAGCTAAGGGGCTGGTGCTCCGCATGCCCGATCCGGCGGGCGGCCGGGCGCTGGCCGCGGAACTGACGCCGCTCGGACGCGAAAGGCTGTTGGCGGCGGCGAAGGCCGTGATGATGGTGGAGGCCCGGATGCTGACGCCCTTGGCGCCGGATGATCGGCGGCGGTTTGCAGCAATGTTGGAAGCTTGCCTGACGGCGTTGCGGCCCGAGTCTCGATCATAGGCCCGTTTGTCTTCGCCTCACTCCTTCGGCGATTCGGCCGGGCCGAACCGGTGCGCCCAGCCCGGCGGGCCGAAGGGCACGTAGGCGGGGCCGTCCAGACCCATGGTCTCGCGGATCGAGCGCAGGTCGTAGAAGCCGGCGAGCGTCAGCTTCACGGTGGCCGGCTTGTCGGCGTCGTTCTTGAACAGCCATCCGTGCAGGCCGTCGAACGGCGCGGTCAGGGCGCCGGCGGCGGCCTCGCCCATTCCTTCCTTGTAGCTCAGCACTTGGGCGGTCTCGCCCACGCCGTTCGAGCCATGGAAGTCGGAATAGATCGTGCCGGGCGGCAGGCCCTCGACCTTCCAGGAATAGACCAGGGTCTCACCCGCCTTCATGCGGACGAAGTACTCGATCTCGGACCCTTCGCGCCCGGCGCGCTCCATCTTCAATTCGAGCGTGTCGCTGCGGTAGGGGAGGTCGTACGCCCGCGCCACGCCGGGCGGCGCCTTGGGGATGGGCGAGGGATCGGGCGCGGCGTCGTCGTCCGCCGGCTGGGCCGAAGCCGCGCCGGCGACCAAGAGCGCCGTGCAAAGAGCCAAGGTCCTGATCATGCCGCGTCCGTCCATGGGCCCATTTGGCCGGACGCGGCCTGTACCAGCGCTGAACGGGATTGGCGAGATGGCGGGGCCCCCCACCCTTTGGATCCTCCCCCTTCCCCAGAAGGGGAAGGATCTCGGCCCCGCTACAGCACGCCCAGCATGCAGGCGACCAGCGGGTGGCGCACGATGTCGACATCGGCCAGCCGGACCACCGCCACGTCGGCGGGCGAGAGCTGCTCCAGCCGGTCGGAAACGTCGGCCAGGCCCGAGAGCCCCGGCAAGAGGTCCGACTGGTTCGGGTCGCCGGTGACCACCATGGTCGAGTGCCAGCCCAGCCGGGTCAGCATCATCTTGAGTTGGCCGTAGGTGCAGTTCTGCGCCTCGTCGATCACCACGAAGGCGTTGTTGAGCGTGCGCCCGCGCATGAAGCCGATCGGCGCGATCTCGATCAGGCCCTCGGCCATCAACGCCCGCACCCGCTTCATCGACAGGCGGTCGGACAGGGCGTCGTAGAGGGGGCGCAGATACGGGGCGAGCTTGTCCTCCATCTCGCCCGGCAGGAAGCCGATGGATTCGCCGGCCTCCACCGCGGGGCGGGACAGGACGATGCGGCCGACCTTGCCGGCCTCCAGCGCCTCGACCGCCTGGGCGATGGCCAGATAGGTCTTGCCGGTGCCGGCCGGACCCAGCGCGAGCACCAGGTTGCGGGTCTGCATCGCCTCGATCAGCCGCGCTTGGCCGGCCGATTTCGGCTTTATCGTCTTCATGTATCCCTGTTCGCGATCGTCGGCGTGAGCCCCTTGCCGCAGCGGCGACCAGCCCCGCTCCACCGGAAGCCGCCGCACCTTGGCTTCGTCGGAGAACTGGGCCGCATCGAACTCGCCTTCGCGGGCAAGACGCTTCAGCGCACGCTTGGTCATGGGAGCCTCCAAGGGCTGTCGTGACAGGGATTTCGGGCAAGAAAAAAGGGCGGGGCCCTGCGACAGGCCGCGCCCTTCGGACAACGGAATCGGTGGATGCGCCCGGGTCCTCCGGGTGGAGGGCTTGCGTACCGGCTTGGGGGCGATCTACGCCTCAAGTCCCCGAACTCCGCACTTCATCGAGAACGCCACGCTCTCGAATCGCCTAACGACTTTGAGTGTAGCGTGGTTTCGCAAGCGTTAAGCAGGGCGGGTCGATCAGGACGAACGGCTAATCATGACGGTTGAGCGACAGATCTATTCACTTGATTCGGCGCATCCGCAGCTTCCTGCAACCGAAGAGTATTGGATCGCCCCCGGAGCGGCGGTGATCGGAAAGGTCGTGCTCAAGAAAAACGCAAGCGTGTGGTTCGGCGCCGTGCTTCGCGGCGACAACGAGACCATCGAGATCGGCGAGCGCTCGAACGTCCAGGACGGCGCGATACTTCACACCGACCCGGGTTCGCCGCTGACCGTGGCTGCGAACGTCACCATAGGCCACCGCGCGATGCTGCACGGCTGCACCGTGGGCGAGGGCAGCCTGATCGGAATCGGGGCGATCGTGCTCAACGGCGCCCGGATCGGACGCAACTGCCTGATCGGCGCGGGCGCCCTGGTCACCGAGAACAAGGTGATTCCCGACGGCTCCCTGGTGGTCGGCGCGCCCGGCCGCGTGCTGAGGCCGCTTTCGCAGGCCGAGATCGAGGGGTTGAACCGGTCGGCGGCGCGCTACGTCGAGAACTGGAGACGCTACGCCGCCGGGCTGAAGGCAGGGCCGTCATAGAACTGGAGCAATTTCGGCGCACCTGACTTGGGGCGCAACCTGGGGGCGAGGCGGGCGACTCCGGGTTGGCGGTCTTGGGGGAGCGCTATGGCCATCGACATCGCCGTCCATGTGAACGCCGACGAGGCGCTGGTCGCTTGGCGGCCGACGTCCATCCCTCCGGACTGGATGGGTTTCGAGGTGTGGCGGCGCGACGCCGCCACCGGCGTGGAGACGCCGTTGAACAACCGCATCCCTGTCGATCCCGCCGGCGGTCCGGTTCCGGCCGGCGGGATCGCCTCGACGCTTTCGCCGATCCGCCGGCTGATGTGGATCGACTACCAGTTGGACGAGGGGGAGGCGGTCCAATACAGGGTCGTGCCCGTCCGCCGCACGGCCGACGGCGCGCTGGAGCCGGTTGCGGACGAGGCCAGCCCCTGGAGCCGGCAGGTGCGCGCCACCGGCGACGGGGACGGCGACCTGCGCGCGGTGTTCAACCGCGGCACGCTGATGTCCCAGGTGGTGTCGCGCTTCGTCCAGGGCGAGCCGACCCCCGGACGGCTGAAGAAGCTGGTCAAGACGCTGGCGGTCCCCGGCGGGGCGGCGCGGCGATATCTGTCCGGGCAGGCGCGCTCCGAGATCCTGGGTTTCCTGGCCTCCGCCGACCGGCGCGGATCCGAAGTCCACGCCGCCCTCTACGAATGCAACGACGAGGAGCTGATCGCCGCCCTCAAGGCCTTCGGCGGGCGCGGCCACGTGCTGATCGGCAACGGCGCCGGCACCCGGGAAGGGCTCGCCAAGGAGATGGCCGACGCCGGGCTGGAGGTGCGCACGCGCGACCTGTCCCATTCGGGCGCGTCCTCGCCCAGCGTGCACAACAAGTTCGTGGTGGAGAGCCAGCGGGGGCGCGCGGTGCGGGTGCTGACCGGCAGCACAAACTGGACCGTCACCGGCCTCTGCACCCAGCTCAACAACGTGCTGGTCGTCGACCGCCCCGCGCTGGCCGAGCGCTACCGCGACCAGTGGAACGCCCTGGTGACGGCGGGCGACGACATGCCCGGGACGCTGAAGCGGGCGAACGAGCGGGTGGAGGTCGACGGACGGACCGAGCTCTACTTCTCGGCCACGCCCAACGGGGCCGAGCTCGCTGCGGTGGAGGCGCTGATCCGCGGCGCGCGCAAGGCGGTCTTCTTCCTGATGTTCATGCCCGGCCAGTCGCCGGTGCTGCAGGCCGCGCTCGACCGCAACGCCGAGGCGCGCGGCCCCATCGTGCGGGGTGTGGTCTCCAGCGTGACCGAATCCAAGAAGGGCCGGATCGTCTCCCACGAGGGGCGGGTGGTCTCCAAGGACAAGGACCTCGTGCTGCGGGAGACGCGGCGCAAGACCACCATCCTCTTGCCCAGCGGCGTCAAGCAGGCTTCCAACGCCCCGAAGTGGGCGCGCGAGGAGTTCGCGGCCTCGGACTTCCTGAGCGCGGGCCTCAGGGCGATCGTCCATTCGAAGGTGATCGTGATCGACCCCTGGGAGCGCGACTGCGCCGTGGTCGCCGGCTCGCACAACTTCTCGCCCTCCGCCTCGCAGAAGAACGACGAGAACCTGTTGATCGTGCGCGGCGACCGGGGGCTGGCCGAGCGCTACGCCGTGCACATCCAGTCGGTCTACGACCACTATTCCTGGCGGACCTTCCTGCACGAGGGCGGCCGGCCCGACGCGCTGCAGGGGCTGCAGGGGTGGGAGACCGGCCAGCGGGCGAAGGACGTGGCCTTCTGGACCTGATCAGTCGGTGTCGGCCGCCAGCCACAACTGGCGCAGGGCGCGGTCGGTCTCGCCCTCGACGTTGAACCAGGCGGCCTGGGCGAGCGGCGCTTCCACCACCATCAGCCGGTCGGCCGGGGTCAGGCGGCGGCTCAGCGCATTGCGCAGCGGCGCCGGTCCGAGCCGCGCGCGCACCAGCCACAGGTCAGGGCCGACCCGCACGAACGGGCCGTGCGCGGCCAGCACCGCCTCGAACGGCTCTACGCGGCCGGTCAGCACGGCCCAGACCAGCAGGGGGCGCGGCTGCGCCGCCGGCTCTGCGGCCTTTGCGGCGTGACGTGCGGCGGCCAGGGGAGCGACGTCGGCGAGCGGGCCGTCTTGCCCGGGGTCGACGTCGCCGAACAGGCGATGCAGGCGGGCCTGGCGCGCGGCGGGCAGGAACGGCCCCTCGGCGGACAGCCCGACCAGGGTCTCGGCGGCGACCCGGCCTTCCTCGACGAAAGCCTCCAGCCGCGCCTGGGAGTAGGGGCCCCATACCCGTCCGGCCGCCTGGACGTACCAGGCGCTCGCGGATTCGGCGCTGGCTCCCCGCGGCGTCACTCGTCCACCCGCGTCACGTCCTCGATGCCGGCCTGCGACAGGGCGGCGAGCAGCGCTTCGACCCCGCGTTCGAGCAGTTCGGGATCGCGCCCCCGCACCACCAGGTTCGAGCCGAAGCCCTTCGTCCCCTGGAACGGGTAGCTGCCCATCACGAGGTCGGGGAAGGCCCGGGCCACGGCCTCCAGCGGGGTGGCGATCAGGCCTTCGCCCGCCCCCTCCACCTTGACCGTGCGCGACAGCATCACGGCGCCCTTGCGGACGCGCGCGGGAATGTCCTGCAGCATGCTCTGCATCACGCGCGGGATGCCGGCCAGCACGAAGACGTTGCCGATCTGGAAGCCCGGCGGGCCGCCGAGCGCGTTGCGGATCTTCGAGCCGCCCTCGGGGATGCGGGCCATGCGCCGGCGCGCGGGGTTGGGCGGCTCGTTGAAGCGGGCGGTCATCTCGGCGATGACCTCGGGGTCCTCGACCAGCGGGACGCCGAAGGCCTCGGCCACGCAGTCGGCGGTGATGTCGTCGTGGGTCGGCCCGATCCCGCCGGTGGTGACCACATAGTCGTAGCGGGTGCGCAGCGCGTCCAACGCCTCAACCACGTCGCGGGCGCTGTCGCCGACGAAGCGGGCCTCGCACAGGTCGATCCCGAGGCCGGTGAAGAAGCGGGCGACGGCGTTCAGGTTCACGTCCGCCGTGCGGCCGGACAGGATCTCGTCGCCGATGATCAGGGCCGCGGCGGTGACCCGCTCCGGCTGGGCTGTAGCGCTCATCGGCGGGTTCCCCTATCTCGCTCGCTCTGAACCGGCTTCTGAGTAGGCGGCCCATGGAGTTCCCGCAACCGCTCGCGCGCGCCCGCCTCTTGCGGCGCTACAAGCGCTTCCTGGCCGACGTGGCGATGGAGGCGACGGGCGAGGAGACCACGATCCACGTGCCCAACCCCGGCGCCATGCTGGGGCTGTCCGAGCCGGGCCTGCCGGTCTGGGTCTCGCGCTCGCCGTCGCCGACCCGCAAGCTGCCCTATACGCTGGAGATGGTGGAGACGGGCGGCGGCCTCGTCGGGGTGAACACCATAAGTCCTACGGCTGTATGAACTGACCTGAGCTGCTAAGTTTGCGCCGGGCGAGGAACCACCATGACCACGGCCTATCCGTACATTCGCTTCAGCTCGCCCAAGCAGGAGAAGGGC
>Ga0164243_10004862_pt1 | contig 20788 bp, 17 predicted proteins | sample OricompcompostOP_FD_108781 | JGI IMG/M metagenome (GOLD analysis project Ga0164243, IMG submission 108781) | Organic Plus compost microbial communities from Emeryville, California, USA - Original compost - Organic plus compost (OP) | ecosystem: Engineered > Solid waste > Mixed feedstock >...
AGCTCGGCGAGCGCGTCGCGCTGAAGGTCCTGCGCGCGGGCCTCACCGAGGAGGCGATCGAGCGGTTCCGGCGCGAGGTCCGGCTGACCCGCCGGATCCAGCACCGCAACGTCGCGCGCATGTTCGACATCGGCGAGCACCGCGGGGACAAGTTCCTGACGATGGAGCTCGTCGACGGCGTGCCCCTCACGCGCAAGCTCGGCGCACCGATCCCGTGGCCGCAGCTGCAGTCCCTCGCGGTCCAGATCTGCGAGGGCCTCGCGGCCGCGCACGCCGCCGGCGTGGTCCACCGCGATCTCAAGCCCGACAACGTGCTCGTCGAGCGAAGAACGGAGCGCGCGGTGATCACGGACTTCGGGATCGCGCGCAGCGGCGACGACGCGAGCGTCACGCAGATCGGCGCGATCGTCGGGACGCCGCGCTACATGGCGCCGGAGCAGCTCGCCGGTGGCGAGGTCGACGCGCGCGCGGACCTGTTCTCGCTCGGCGTCATGCTGTACGAGCTCGCGACCGGCTCGCGGCCGTGGACGGGTGACAACCCGATCGCGATCGCGGTCGCGCAGGCGACGCAGCCGCCGGCCCCCATCACCTCGTCGTCGGTGCCGCCCGCGTACGTCACGCTCGTCCACGCGTGCCTCGCGCTCGACCGCGACCGCCGCCCGAGCACCGCCGCGGAGATCGGCGCGACGATCGCCGGCATCGCGGGCGCGCCCGCGCCGAGCGCGAGCCGGCTCACGCCGCGCCCGTACGGCTCGCCCACCCTGACGCCGAGCCTGGCCTCGATGCCGAGCACGACGCTGACGCCATCGGGCGACGAGACCTCCGTCGCCGCGCTGCCGCTGTCGTGCGCGCCGGACGACGGCTACCTCGCCGACGGCATCCTCGAGGACGTCGTCGACACGCTCTCGACGACCCCGACGCTGCGCGTCCGGCCCGCCGGGTTCCTGCGCTCGCACGCGGGCCGCGATCCGCGCGCGCTCGGCCAGGAGCTCGAGGTCGATCACGTCGTGGCCGGCTCGCTGCGCCGGACGCCCCACGGGCTGCGCGTCGCGGTGCGGCTGATCGGCGTCGCCGATGGGTTCCAGATCTGGGCGCACCGGGTAGACTGCGCCGAGGCCGAGGTGCTGGCCGTCAGCCACGACATCGCGCGAGGGATCGCGCAGGCGCTGTCGACACGCGCCACGGCCGGCACGCGCACGATCGATCCACGCGCGGTCGACCTGTATCTCCGCGCGCGCGCCGAGCTACGCCGGTTCTGGGGCGAGCACCAGCAGGCCGCGTCGGAGCTCCTCGAGCAGGCCGCCGCGTTCGCTCCGTCGTCCCCGCAGATCCTGAGCGCGCTCGCGCTGGCCAGCGTCCAGGCGTGGATCCGGCAGGGCGAGCCCGCGCAGCTCGAGCGTGCGCGCGCGGCGGTCGAGCGCGCCGTGGCGACCGGCTACGGCGAGGCGTTCTACGCCGCGTCGGGTCTGAAGCTCAACCAGGGCCTGCTCGAGGAGAGCGCGGCCGATCTCGGCGCGGCGGTCGCGCGGGCGCCGATGTCGGCGCTCGCCCACGAGGGCGCCGGCCGGATCCTCGTCGAGATCGACGCCGTGGTGGATGGCCGGCATCATCTCGAGACCGCGATCGGGCTCGACCCGGGGCGCACGCAGGTGGTCAACGGCGACCTCGCGCGGCTCGACGCGCTCCAGGGCAACTGGACCAGCGCGGAGCGGCGCGTCGCCCAGATGCTCGCGGATCCCGACGCGCCGGTGTCGCAGGTCGGCGCGGTGTACGCGCTGCGGTTCGCGATGTGGCGCCGCGACATCGCGAGCCTGCTCGCGACCGTGCACCGCCTCACCGGGCGCGCCGGCCCCGAGGTCGCGTCGTTGACCGCGGTGCTCGACCGCTGGCAGAAGCACCGCACGTTCGACGGCGAGGCATGGGAGCGCGAGCTCGCCACGCTGTTCCACCCCGACCGGCCGCACCGGCTACAGCTCATGACGCTCCAGCGGCGGTGCGAGTTCGCGCTCCTCGTCGAGCAGCCCGCGCACGCGATCTCGGCGCTGCGGCGCGCCTCCGACGCCGGCCTGATCGACATCGTGTGGCTCGACAGCTGCCCGCTCCTGTTCGAGCTGCACGGCGATCGCGCGTTCGAGGTGATCCGCGCCGAGGTCGCCGCGCGCGCCGCGCGCGTGCTCGCGGCGTTTCGCGGCGCCGCGGGGTGAGCCCCGCGCTTCAGTCGGCGTCGCCCGCCTCGATCACCAGGTTCACCGGCCCACCGGTGTCGGGACCGAGCGCGAGGAACGCACCGCCCGTCGAGAGCGAGAACGCGTGCCTGGCTTTGACCGTCGCGCACGCGTCGACCGAGGTCTCGCTGTCGGACAGCGCGATCGGCACGCTGCCTTCGTCCTGCACGGCGAACGTCACCGCGCGGTCGAGGTAGACGAGGTAGGTGCCGGCGCGCTCCGCGGTGAACCGGACGTAGCCGATGCCCGTCGCGGGCAGCGTGATCGTGTGGGCGACGGGCTCGTCGCCGATCTCGGGCGTCTGCGCGTCCTTGAACGAGGTCGCCGTGATCGGGTCATACGGTCCCTCGTCGAAGAAGCCGCAGGCCCGCGTGTCCTGCGCGGTGTAGTCCTCGCCGCACGCGGTGACGAGCAGCACGAGCACGATCGGAGCCGACTTGATCATCAGCCACGTGCATATCACCGGACGCGTGACCGAGGGCGGAGGAACGGGCGAGAGGCTTGACACGGTCTCCGCGTTCTTCTACCCCTGCACATGAGATTGGATTGCATCTAGAGGTCCTCGTGTCCGCCCCCACGCACGTCCATCGCGCGCGTCGCCCTCGCCGGCAGTCCGGCGCGTGGTGCGTCGCGGTCGTGTGTCTGGTGGCGCAGCTCCTCGGATGGGTCCACCTGATCGCGGTCGAGCACGCGCGCTGCCCCGAGCACGGCGAGGCGCTCCACGTAAAGGACGGTGCGGCGAGCCCGGCGCTCGCGCACGCGCTCCACGCCGGCGACGCACATACCGAGTCCTCCGTCGACGCGGCGCCCCCGGAGCTGCACGCCGACGATCACTGCAGCTGGCTCGCCGAGCGGCGCGACGCGAGGCTCGCCCCCGCGATCGCGGCCGTGAGCCTGCCGCTCGCGGAGGCCCCGCGCCTGCCCGCGCTCGCACCGCCGCCGTGCGCCTCGAGCGCGCTGCTGTACCGCCTGGCACCGAAGCAGTCGCCCCCGACGTGGTCGTGATCCGTCCTCCGTCGTAGCGCGGCGAGCGTGTCCCCCAGCGGGGCGAGCGCCGCCCGCGTGTCCTCGCATCTTCGCGCGAAGGGATCCTCGTCGTGTCCACCCGGACCATCACGTCCGTGCTCGCCTGCGCCGTCGCCGGCGCGCTCCAGCTCTCGCAACCTCGCCTCGCGTCCGCCGAGCCGCCGTGCACCGGCGTGCTCGACGGTCACGTCGTCGACGCGCTCACGCACCAGCCCGTGGCCGGGGCGACCGTCGGCGCGGGCGATCGCGCACCGCAGCGCACCGACGCCAGCGGTCACTTCCTCGTCACCGGGCTGTGCCCGGGCGAGCTGTCGCTGACCGTCGAGCGCCCCGAGTACGCGCTCGACGAGCGCACGGTCGTGATCACCGGCGCGACCTCCGTCGAGGTCGAGCTCGTCCACCTCGGCGAGGTGATCGCGATCGAGGACGAGGCGCCGGAGCCCGAGAACATGCGCGCGACGGCGGTCGTCACCGGCGAGGCCCTCGAGCGCACCCGGGGCCGCGCGTTCGCCGAGGCGGTGGCCGCGGTCCCGGGCGTGAGCCTCTTGCGCTCGGGCTCGAGCCTCGCGAAGCCGATCATCCGCGGCCAGTACGGGCGGCGGCTCGCGCTGCTCGTCGATGGCGTGCGGCACCGCGCGCAGGAGTGGGGGCTCGACCACGCGCCGGAGGTCGATCCGTTCGTCGCCGGCAAGGTCTCCGTCGTGCGCGGCGCGGCGGGCGTGCAGTACGGGCCCGACGCCGTCGGTGGAGCCCTCGTCGTCGAGCCGCCGCCGCTGCTGCGCGCCCCCGGGCTCACCGCCGAGGGCCACCTCGTCGGGACCTCGAACGGCCTCGGCGGCACGGTCGCGGGCCGCGTGCGCGGGGCGCCGGCCGCCGTGCCCGGGCTCGCGTGGATGGTCGAGGGCACCGCGCGGCGCACGGCCTCGCCGGTGACACCGGACTACCCGCTCGACAACACCGGCTCGCGCGAGTGGAGCGCGGGCGCGTCGCTCGGCTACCGGACCGCGACGTTCGAGCACCGCGTCGCGTACCGGCGCTACCAGGCGCAGCTCGGCGTGTGCCGGTGCCTGCGCATCGAGAGCATCGACGACTTCTACGCGCAGCTCGATCGCGAGAAGCCGCTCGGCGTCGAGCACTACGAGAGGGAGTTCTCGATCGAGCGCCCGTACCAGGGGATCGCGCACGACCTCGCGCTGGCGCGCTCGCAGTGGAAGGGCTGGTCGCTCGGCACGGTGACCGCGACCTACGCGTTCCAGCACGACCTGCGACGCGAGTACGATGTCGTCCGCCAGGCGACGACGGGCGCGCAGTTCAACTTCCGCCTGTCCACGCACGACGCCGACCTCGCGCTCGATCACCGCAGCATCCACCTGAGCGATCACTGGCACCTGCGCGGCCGCACCGGCGTGGTCGCGACGGTGCAGACCCACCGCTACACGGGGCTGCCGCTCGTTCCGGATCACGATGCGCTCGCGCTCGGTGCGTACGCGATCGAGCGCCTCGTCGGCCACGACCTCGAGCTCGAGGTGGGCGCGCGCTACGACGTGCTCACCCGGACGGTCGCGCTCGACCGGCAGGACTTCCTGCGCATGGTCCGGAGCGACCAGCTCGCGCCCGGCGCGTGCGAGGACGACAGCGCCGACCCGGTGCGCTGTGGCTCGGTGTTCCACGCGCTGTCGGCGTCACTGGGCGCGCTCGCCCGGATCACGCGCCAGGCGAGCGTGAAGCTCGACCTGACCACGACGTCGCGCCCGCCGAGCCCCGACGAGCAATACCTGAACGGAACGTCGCCGACCCTGCCCGTGTACGGGCTCGGCGCGCCGGCGCTCCGCCCCGAGACGACCTACGCGGCCTCGCTCACCGGCGCGGTCGCGACCGAGTCGCTGGCCGCCGAGGCCTCGGTCTACGGCAGCCGCGTCGACGACTACATCTACTTCGCGCCCGCGATCGGCCCCGACGGCAACCCGATCTTCGACGTGCTGATCCGCGGGACGTTCCCGCGCTTCACCACGCGCGCGACCGACGCCACGTTCTGGGGCGCTGACGGTGGCGTGGAGTGGACGCCGGTGCGCGCGCTGACGCTCGCGGCGCAGGCGTCGCTCGTGCGCGGGCGCGACGAGGACACCGGGGGCTACCTCGCGTTCGTCCCCGCCGACCGCGTGCGCGCGACGCTCACCGCGCGGGCTCCCGACGGCGCCGGGCTGCACGACACGTTCGTGTCCGTCACGGGCACGTTCGTCGCCGCGCAGACCCGCTACGATCCGCGCGCCGATCTCGCGCCGCCGCCGGACGCGTACTTCCTGCTCGGCGCCGAGGCCGGCACGAAGATCCGGACCGGTGACCATCTCCTCTCGATCGCGCTGTCGGGCACGAACCTGACCAACGCGCGGTACCGCGACTACACGAGCCTCCTCCGCTACTTCGCGGACGAGCCGGGCTGGCAGGTGCTGCTGCGCCTCAGCTTCCACATGTCTCCTCCTCCGACCTGAAAGGACGCTTCCATGTTCCGCACCTCCACGATCGCACTCCTCCTCGCGTCGTCCGCCGTGTCCCTGCTCGCCGCCTGCGGCGACGACGGCGACGACCACGGCGCTCACGAGCTCGAGGTGATCACGACCGTGATCCTGACGTTCACGCCCGACGGCGGCGGCGCGCCGATCGTCGCCGAGTTCGACGATCCCGACGGCGACGGTGGCGATCCGCCGGTCGTCGACCCGATCCGGCTCGCTGCCGATACCACCTATGCCGTCACCGTCGGGTTCGAGAACCGCCTCGAGAACCCGCCCGAGGACATCGGCGCCGAGGTCCGCGACGAGGGCGACGAGCACCAGGTGTTCTTCACGGGCACCGCCGTCGACGGGCCGGCGAGCGACCAGCCCGCCGCGCCGCTCGCGCACGCGTACGCGGACGTCGACGCCGAGGGGCTGCCGATCGGGCTCGCCAGCGAGGTCACCACGCAGGCCGGCACCGGCCAGCTCACGATCACGCTGCGTCACCTGCCGCCGATCAACGGCGCGGCGACGAAGACCGCCGAGCTCGCCGCGCAGGTCCGCGACGGCGGCTTCGCCGCGATCGGCGGAGAGACCGACGCGCAGGTCACGTTCGACGTGACGGTAGCGGCACCGTAGTCCACGACATGGACGTGCTCGTGGTCCTGACGCCTGACCACGGCTCGCCACCGCTCGGGGCCAACGGTTGTAGCGCGAGCGGAGCTCCACCCGAGTTCCGGTTGGGTCCGGGCCGCGTCCACCGCTCGCCGGCCAGCGCGCCGCCGCCGCGTTCCTACTCGACCTCGTCCGAACCCGCGGTGATGACGCGCGGGCCGTCGTCGTCGGGCCCGGGGATGAGCGGCGGGCGCGGTGGCCGCGGTGCGCGCGGCGGCTCGTGATCGACGATCGCGGCGGCCGTCTCGCGCGTGAACGACACGAACGCCATCGCGGGCCGCTTCGAGTGATCCGTCGTGACGAACCGGATGCCCTCGAGGTTCCAGCCGCGAGCGACCCACTCGTTGACGGTCTCCTCGAGCGTCTCGTCGGTGACGATCGAGAGCTCCACGAACTTGTACTGGAGCGCCATGGCCAAGGCTAGCGCTTGGCGAGCAGCTTGGCGGCGTACAGCGCGTGGTACGTGATGATGATGTCCGCTCCCGCGCGGCGGATCCCCATCAGGGTTTCCATGACGACGCGCTCCTTGTCGATCCAGCCGCGCTCGGCCGCCGCCTCGATCATCGCGTACTCGCCGCTGACGTTGTACGCGGCGACCGGGATGTTGATCTCGTCGGACACCGCGCGGATGACGTCGAGGTACGCGAGCGCCGGCTTGACCATGACGATGTCGGCGCCCTCGGCGAGGTCCATCGAGGCCTCGCGCACCGCCTCGGCCACGTTGCCGGGATCCATCTGGTGGCCGCGACGATCGCCGGAGGTCGGCGCCGAGTCGACCGCGTCGCGGAACGGCCCGTAGTAGGCGGACGCGTACTTCGCCGAGTACGCCATGATCGCGACCTGGTCGAAGCCGTCCTCGTCGAGGCTCTCGCGGCACGCGGTGACGAAGCCGTCGAGCATCCCCGACGGCGCGACCACGTCGACGCCGGCCTTCGCGTAGCTGACCGCCGTCCGCGCCAGGTTCTCGAGCGTCGCGTCGTTGTCGAGCTCGCCGTCGTGGAGCACGCCGCAGTGGCCGTGCTCGGTGTACTCGCAGAAGCACGCGTCGGCCATGACGATGAGCTCGGGCCGCGCCTTCTTGATCGAGCGGATCGCCTTCTGGATGACGCCGCTCTCCTTCCACGCCTCGGAGCCGACCGCGTCCTTGCGCTCGGGGACGCCGAACAGGATCACGGCGGGGATCCCGAGATCGTACGCCTGCGCCGCGGCCTCGGTCGCCTTGTCGACGGAGTAGTTGAACTGCCCCGGCAGCGAGCCGATCGGCTTCTCGACGCCGGTCCCGGGGACCACGAACAGCGGGTAGATGAAGTCGTCGACGGACAGCCGGGTCTCGCGGATCATCCGCCGCAGCCCTTCCTTCCGTCGCATCCGGCGAGGCCGGTAATCGGGGTAGTTCATCACCGGGGTGGATACACCGCGCCGATGGCCTTGGCCAAGCCTTCGGGCGTCGGGGTGGACGCCACGGCGACCGTCGCGACGCCCGCCTCGCGCAGCGCGCTCGCCGTGGTCTCGCCGATCGCCGCGAACACCGCCTCCACGGCGCGCAGGGCTCCGAGCGCGGGCGCGACGAGCGCGGCGAGCGCGCGCACCTGCGAGGGCGCGAACACCGCGCACACCGCGGCCTCGCCCGCGACGAGCAGCGAGATCCCGTGCGCGATCGCCGGATCGTCCGGCGGGACGGGCTCGCTGCGATACGCGGCCACGAGCTCGGTGTCGACGCCGGCGGCGCGAAGGATCGTCATCGCCTCCTCGCGACCGTCCTCGGCGCGCGCCAGGAGGACGCGACGCCCGGCGAGCGAGCGGGTCGCGAGCATCGCGCGAGCGAGCCCCGTGCCGTCGGAGACGCCCTCGGGGTGCACGGCGGCGATGCCCTCGGCCTCGAGCGCGCGCTTCGTCTGCGGCCCGACGGCCCACACCTCGGGGAGGCGCAGGCCGCAGGACACCTCGCGGCGGGCGGCGGCGAGCGCGACCGCGCCCCGGGGGCTCGTGACGACGATCGCCGCGTGCCCACCCACAGCGAGCGCGCGCGCGAGCGCGCCCGGATCCCGCGGCGGCGCCGTGCGCATCACCGGCATGGCCACCGCCTCGAGGCCGAGCGGCGCGAGCGCTGCGGCATACCCCGAGCCGTCGAGGTCGCGGGTCAGGATCGCGTACGGCATGTCAGGATCTCCGCGACCTGGCACACGGCGTGCTGAGATTCTTGCGCATGGCGACCACGACGACGCCGGAACCATACCGCGTTCCCCGCGAGCAGCGCGGTGTGCCGGCTCCGCCCGACGCCGAGGTCGAGCGCGCCCGTCGCCTCGCGACGATCCTCGATCGCTACTTCGTGGACCCGATCCTCGGGTTCGTCATCCCGGGCGCGGGCGACGTCATCGGCTCCGTGCTCGGCCTGTACACGGTCGTGCTCGCGGTGCGGCGGCGCGTGTCGCCGGTGATCGTCGCACGCATGCTCTCGAACCTCGCCGTCGACGCGGCCCTCGGCATCGTGCCGCTCGTCGGCGACCTGTTCGATCTCGGCCACCGCGCGCACACGAAGAACGCGGTCCTGCTCGCCGAGCGCGCGGAGCACGGAGGCCGCGCCACGGCGCGTGACTGGATCGCCGTCATCGGCGCGGCGCTCGCGTTCGTCCTCGCGATGGGGCTGGCGATCTACGCCGCCATCGCCCTGGTGCGCCGGCTCCGGTGAGCCCACGCGCGGTCACCCTGGCGCGCCGCGGCCCGCTTGTGTACGGTCGCGGCGTGCCGTACCTGCGGGTCGCGATCGTCTCGGGAATCCTCGCCGCCGTGTCCGCGTGCTCGAACGGGCAGAAGCGCGACGACGCCCCCGCGCGGACCACGCCGACGCCGCCGGCGACCAGCGACGCCGTGACGGACGTGCCCAAGGTCATCTTCGAGACTCCGGACGGCGAGGTCACGGTGCGCGTCGAGATCGTCGACACCCCGGCGAAGATCGAGCGGGGCCTCATGTACCGCGAGCACCTCCCGCCCGACGACGGGATGCTGTTCCTCATGGACCGCGAGTACGACCACGCGTTCTACATGCGCAACACGCTCATCCCGCTCGACATGATCTTCATCAAGAAGGACATGACGGTCGCCGGGGTGGTCGAGAACGCCACCCCGCGGACCGAGACCCTTCGCCGCGTCGGGGTCCCGTCCCTGTACGTGCTCGAGGTCAACGGCGGCTGGGCAGCACCTAACAAGGTCGGACCGGGGACCAAGGTTCGGTTCGAAGGTGTGAGGCCCTGATCACGGCAAACGCGTCGGGTTGCGCGTATTGTGCCCACTCGTGGTTCTGCGATAGAACCACGTTTAGTCACTCGAACTAGCCCAGGGGTAACCAATGCGATCGATCCGTCCGCTTCTCTTTGCTGCTGCCCTTCCACTGACGCTCGTTGCCTGCGGAGGCGATGACGGCGGCGAGGAGCCGATTGTCCCGACGGGCGAGCACTACAAGTACGTCGCCGCCAAGGCCTTCGTGCCCACCACCAACGGTCAGGCGACCGAGTACGGCCTCGACCTCGACGGCAACAACTCCGTCGACAACCAGCTCGGCAAGACGCTCGCGTCGCTGAAGACCGTCGCCGGCTTCGACATCCAGGGCACGGTCGACGAGGCCGTCCTCGAGGGCAGCATCATCCTGCTCATGGACTTCCAGACCGAGGACTTCACGAACGCCTCGGCGGCGGGCCTGCAGGTCCTGCTCGGCGAGAACCCGACGCCGGCCGCGTGCAACGACGGCGAGGAAGCCGTGTGCGAGAACGGTACGTGCACCGGTTGCGGCCACCACCTCGAGGGGGGCTCGTTCTCGGTCTCCGCGAACTCGCCGGACAACGCGGCGGTCGCCGGCAAGATCGTCAACGGCACGTTCAACGGCGGCCCCGGCGAGATCTCGCTCCAGATCGCGCTCGGCGGCACCGACGCGATCCAGCTCGACCTCATCGGCGCGCGCGCGAAGGCGACGGGCATCTCGGCGGACGGGATCACGAGCGTGATCCTCGCCGGCGCCCTCACCCAGGAGGAGCTCGACAACACCGTGCTGCCCGCGATCCACGCGCAGCTCGCGCCCTCGATCGCCGAGGACTGCACCGGTGAGGGCGAGAACTGCGGTTGCACCGAGGGCTCGACCGGCGCGTCGATCCTCGCGTTCCTCGACAAGGACCCGGTCGACTGCGAGGTCACGCTCGACGAGATCAAGACCAACCAGGCGATCCAGGGCTTCCTCGCCCCGGACGCCGACCTGTTCGATGCGAACGGCAACCCGGGCCAGGATGGCGAGCCCGACTCGCTCGGCATCGGCATCAAGGTCGAGGCGAAGAAGGCCACGTTCTGAGCCCGTCGCGGGGCGCGAGCCTCGCCACGGCGTTCCCTCGGCGGGCGTGATCGCGGACGCGGTCGCGCCCGTCGCCGTTTCGGGCGCGCTGGCTACGTGCCCGCTCGGAACGTCGACGTGCCGCCGGCCGCGAGGGCGGCAGCACCCACCAGCCCGGCGTCGTCCTCGAGCCCTGCCGGGACGACGGTGAGCGGATCGGTGATCGCGCTCGTCGCCGCGAGCAGGAGCTCGGTCTCGACGAGGGTGAACAGGGTCGGCGCACGGCCGAGCATGCCACCGCCGAGCACGAGCCGCTCCGGGTTGAGGATCGAGCACGCGTTGCCGAGCACGACCGCGAGCATCGGCGCGAGCTCGGTCCACAGCCCGAGCGCCCACTCGTCGCCCTCGGCGGCGGCCTGATCGACGTGGCTCGGCAGGACGCGATCGACGCCACCGGCGAGCTCGACGGCCCTGGACCTCGCGCCGGCCGCGAGCTCGGCCTTGATCCGCTTCGCGACGTAGCTGCCGCCGGCGTAGGCCTCGATGCAGCCGCGCTGGCCACACGCGCACGGCGCGGCGCTGTCGTCCCAGCGGACCTTGACGTGCCCGATCTCGCCCGCGCAGTTCGACGTGCCCTCGACGAGCCGACCGTTCGCGATGATGCCGCCACCGATCCCCGTGCCGACGTAGACGCCGAGCACGTTCTGGCAGCCACGCGCCGCGCCCGCGGCGGCCTCGCCCCACACGATCGCGTTGACGTCGTTGTACACGCCGATCGTGAACCTCGGCCCGAGGCGCTGGGCGAGCAGCTGGCCGAACGGCACGTCGCGCCAGCGCAGGTGCGGCGAGATCGCGACGGTCCCCGCGCGATCGCGCAGCATCGCCGCGATGCCGATGCCGAGCGTGGCCTCTTCGTCGGCCGGGACCAGCACGTCGCACAGCGTGGCGATCCGCTGGATGATGACCTCGGGGTCGCGCGGCTCGCCGACCGGCTCCTTGGTGTGCGCGGCGATCGTGCTGTCCTCGGGCGAGAACGTCGCGACGCGCAGGTTCGTGCCGCCGAGGTCGATGCCGAGGTGAAACGTCATCGCGCCCTCGCGGCGGCGAGGTGGGCCTCGATCGCGCTCTTGATCTCGGCGAGTCGCTCGGGCGAGCTCGCCTCGCAGCGCATGACGAGCGCGGGCTGCGTGTTGGAGGCCCGCAAGAGCCCCCAGCCGCCGTCGAACTTCGCGCGCACGCCGTCGACGTCGACGACGCCCGTGACCGAGGGATCGTGCTTCAGCCGCCTCGTCACCTCGGCGACGAGCGCGAACTTCTGGTCGTCGGGGCAGTCGATCCGTAGCTCGGGGGTGTTGATCATCACCGGCAGCTCGTCAGCGCGCTCGGCGAGCGTCCGCTCGCTGTGGGACAGGAGCTCGAGCAGGCGCGCCCCGGCGTAGATGCCGTCGTCGAACCCGTACCAGCGGTGGGCGAAGAACATGTGCCCCGACATCTCGCCCGCGAGCTGCGCGCCGGTCTCCTTCATTCGCGCCTTGATGAGCGAGTGGCCGACCTTCCACATCTCGACCTGCCCGCCGGCCGCCTCGAGCGTGTCGTACATCGCCTGCGAGCACTTGACCTCGCCGACGAACCGCGCGCCCGGGACCTCGGCGAGCACCGCCTTGCCGAACAGGATCATCAGCTGATCGCCCCACAGCACGCGCCCCGTCGCGTCGACCGCGCCGATCCGATCGGCGTCGCCGTCGAACGCGATGCCGAGCTCGGCGTTCTCCTTCTTCACCGTGGCGATCAGGTCCGCGATGTTCTCCGGCTGCGTCGGATCGGGGTGGTGGTTCGGGAAGGTGCCGTCGAGATCGCAGTACAGGGGGACGACGTCGAAGCCGAGCCGGCGATACAGCCCCGCCGCCGTCGGCCCACCCGCCCCGTTGCCGGCGTCGACGACGACCTTGGGCCGACGCCGCCCGAGGCGCAGCCGGCGCCCGACCTCCTCCTGATACGCGCCGATCACGTCGCGCGAGCGCATCGACCGCTGCGGGGGCTCGGGAGGGCGCTCGCGCTGCGCCGCGACCTCGTCGCGCAAGGCGGCGATCGCCGGCCCGTGCAGCGTGTCCTTGCCGAACATGAGCTTGAACCCGTTGTCCGCGGGCGGGTTGTGGCTGCCCGTGATCATGACGGACGCCGCCGGCGACAGCCCCGGCAGCTCCGCGACCGCGGCGAAGTAGACGAGCGGCGTCGGGACCACGCCGATGTCGATCACGTCGGCGTGGACGCGCAGGCCATCGGTGAGCGCGGCGAACAGCCGAGGCGAGTGCGTGCGGCAGTCGCGGCCGACGACGACCGGCCCCGGCTGCGGCAGCGCCGCGACGCGTGCGCCGAGCGCCGTACCGAGCGCGCGCACCGTCACATCGTCGAGATCACGCTCCGCGACGCCGCGGATGTCGTACTCACGGAAGATGCGCGGGTTCACGGGTCATAGGTACCGCGCGCGTCCGCTGCCGGAAAGGGCCTCCACGACCTTGCGCACGTCCTGTGCCTGGTCCTTCCGGATGACGAGGATCGCATCCCCGCTCTTCACCACGACGATGTCGGAGAGACCGACCGTCGCGATCAGCGTGTCGCCGTCGCTCATCACCACGTTGCCCGTGCCGTCGAGCACGACGGCGTCGCCGACCACGGTGTTCCCCGCGGCGTCGTGACCGGCGACGGCCGGCAGCGCGGCCCACGAGCCGACGTCGTCCCAGCCGACGGACGCAGGCACGGTGACGACGCCGCTCGCCTTCTCCATCACGGCGTGGTCGATCGAGATCGAGGGGAGCGTCGGGTACACCACCGCCGCGTCGACCGTCCCCGCGGCGATGTCGCGCACCGCGCGCGACGTGACCGGCAGGTGCCGATCGAGCTCGGCGAGCAAGCGCCGCGCACCGACCACGAACATGCCGGCGTTCCACAGGTAGCGCCCGCTCGCGACGTAGCGCGCCGCGGCCTCCGCGTCGGGCTTCTCGACGAACCTCGTGACCGGGACGACGTCCCCGCCGGCGCTCGACGGCGCCGTCTCGAGGTACCCGAAGCCGGTCTCCGCGCGCGTCGGAGTGATGCCGACGGTCCCGATCAGGTCCCCCTGCTCGACCGCGGCGAGGAGCTGCTCGAGCTTGGCGGTGAGCCCCGGCTCGTCGGCGACGTGCTGGTCCGCCGGGAGCACGACGAGCACGGCGTCGGGGTCGCGCACCGCGAGCGTCGCCGCCGCGAGCCCGAGCGCGGCCGCCGTGTTGCGGCCCGTCGGCTCCGCGATCAGCTCGACGTCGCCGACGACCTCGCGCGTCGCGGCGACCTGCGACTCGGCCGTGACGATCACGACGCGCTCGCCCGCGATCGCGCGGCCCCGGCGCAGCGCGGCCTCGAGGAGGGACTCGCCGCCCGGACCGAGCGGGAGGAGCTGCTTGGGTCGGGCGCGCCGGCTCGCCGGCCACAGCCGGGTGCCGCTGCCGCCCGCGAGGATCACCGCGTAGCGCACGCGGAGCACTGTGCCACGGGTCAGGACACCTCGGCGAGCTGACGCGCGAGGCGGTCGACGTCGGCGCGCGCGAGGCCGGCGTGGAACACCTGCTCGAGCTGGAGGCGCTCGCCCGAGACGAGCTCGCTCGCGCCGAGGCGCAGCGTGCCATCGGTGTCGAGCGTGACCTCGAGCATCACGAGCACGTCGCCGGCTGGCGCCGGCGGCAGATCGACGACCGCGTAGCGCCCGAGGTGCCGGTTGTCCGAGGGATCGGGCGACTCGCCCTCCCACACGTCGAACTCGATCCGCGCCTGCTCGTCGTGGCGCGTCGCGAACACGCGGTGCTCGCGCGTCGGCAACACGGCGCTCTGCGCGATCACGGGCTCGCACTCACCCTGCCCCAGCGACAGCATCAGCCCACGCGCCGCGACGTCGATGAGCAGGATGCCCTCGATCGTCCCCTGCAGGCGCGCCACCTCGAGCGCCGCGCCGATCGCGACGACCTCCTCGGGGTTCGCGATCACGCTCGGCTCGCGGCCGGTCACGCGCGCCAGCTCGCGCCGCACGGCCGGCATGCGCGTCATGCCGCCGACGAGCAGCACCTCGTCGATGTCGTCGCGCGTGCGACCGCAACGCGAGAGCGCCTCCTTGATCGGCGGATCGAGGCGGCGCAGCACCGGCGCGGCCCACAGCTCGAGCTCGTCGCGCCGCAGCGGCCGCGCGTACTCGACGCCCTTGCCCGACGGGAGCTGGACGAGCTCGGGCACGTGCAGGCGCGCGCTCTCGGTGAGCGACAGCTCGTGCTTGGTGCGCTGGGCCGCGATCCGCAGCCGCTCGACGGCGATCGTGTCGGTGGAGACGTCGAAGCCGCGGAGCTGCCGCACGTCGCGCACGAGGTTCTCGACGACGACGCGATCGACGTCGTCACCGCCGAGGAACGCGTCGCCGGTGGTCGCGAGCACCTCGAACACGCCGTCCTCGACGTCGACCGCCGCGACGTCGAACGTGCCGCCGCCGAGGTCGCACACGACGTAGCGGCGGTTGCTGCCGCGGTGCGCGCCGTGCCCGAGCGCGGCGGCCGTCGGCTCGGTGACGAGGCGCATCACCGTGATGCCCGCGATCTTCGCGGCGTCCTTCGTCGCCTGGCGCTGCGCGGCGTCGTACCACGCGGGGATCGTGATCACCGCCTGCGTCACCGGCTCGCCGAACCGCGCCTCGGCCATGCGCCGGAGCTCGCGGAGGATCAGCGCGCACACCTCCTCGGGCGAGACGTGCTTGCCCGCCGACAGCGCGATCCAGGTGTCGCCGTTGGGCGCCTCGACGAGCTCGTACGGCAGCGTGCGCGCGAGCTTCTGGATCTCGGGGTGATCGAACCGGCGGCCGAGCAGACGCTTCGCGCCGAAGATCGTGAGGTCCGGGCTGTGGTCGAGCCCCTCGCGCGCGCGCTCGCCGACGATCGGCCCGTCGGGCGAGAACCACACCAGCGACGGCAGCGTCGTGCTGCCCTCCTCGGTCGTGATGATCCGCGGCACGCCGTCGGCGTCGATCGTCGCGACGACCGAGTTCGAGGTGCCCAGATCGATCCCGACGGCGCGGCTCATCGGAACACGCTCCGTAGCGCGTCCTGGTCCGCCGGATCGTGCTTGCTCAGGTACTCGAGCAGCTGCGCCGCCTCGGTGCAGCCGTCGTAGTGCGCGAGCGCGGCCTCGAGCTGGGACGTCGCGAGCATCACCTCGCCCTTGCCGAGCGCGGCCATCGCCGACGCGACGTAGTACAGCGAGCGCAGCGGTCGGCTGCGCGGGTACACGACCAGCGCCGCCGCGAGCACCTCCTGCGCGTTGTCGGCGTCGCCTTGCCCGAGCATCGCGCGCGCGCGGGTCTCGAACGTGTCGCCACCCTGCGCGGGAGTCGTCGGGCGCGCCGGCCCCGGGACGTGGACCGCCGGGATCGAGCCGACCTTGCTGCGCGTGCGGGCGCGCGGAGGTGGCGCCGGCTCGCGCGCGGTGCTCGACAGATCGTCGAACCCGACGAGCCAGCCGGGAGGCCGCGTCACCGCCGAGCCCACGGCGAGGCCGCGGCCCTCGGCGACCACCGCCGCGCGCAGCCGGTCGTACGCGCGGTTCGCGAGGATCGTGAGCTCCTCGGCGAGGTGGGTGATCGCGGGCGCCTTGCGACGCGCGACGAGATCCGGGTGCAGGCGGCGGATCAGCTCCTTCCACGCGCGGCGGATCGCGTCGGGCCCCGCGTCGCGCGGCACGCCGAGCACCTCGTGGACCGCGGCCTGACGCATCCGGCGCAGCTCGGTCGTCAGCTGCTGGAACAGCTCGCGCTCGTCGGCGGGCAAGAGATCGACCGTCCGCTTCGTACCGTCCGCGCGCGCCGCGGGCGCAGCGTCGGACGAAGGCTTCCGGGCGGGAGGTGCGACGGCGTGGGGGGCGCTCGACGAGGCGGGCCGCGGTGGCCTCGGCGGCGGAGCCACGGCCGACGGCGCGGTGGCCTCGGCGGCGATCGCCTTGATGCGCGCGAGCACCTCCTCGGTGAACCCGATCAGCTCGAGCTCGATCCAGGTCTTCGTGTCGCCCTCGATCGCCGAGGCCTTGTGCACGGTGCCGTCGATCGCGATCGTGACGCCGTTCGGCAGCTCGAGCCCGAGGGTGAGCTCCGTGCCGATGGTGGCCTCGAACGGGACGCGCATCGACAGCAGCTTTCCGCGGCGGAGCTTGCGCGTGTGGAACTGCTCGACCTGTTCCCAGGTCGGGCAACGCACGTGGAGCGTGCGGCCCGGCGCCATCACGTCCCCTTCTTCGGGTTCCCGGACCTGCCCGCCGCCTTGGCTTCGGGATCGGGCTGGAGCTCGATGGATTTCTCGAGGACTGCTTTCTTCTTCGCCATGTCGATCGGGATGCTCGGGGAGCCACCGTCCCGCCACTCGTCGACCGTGATCGTCGCGTAACCCGGCAGGTGACCGTCGGAGAGCGCGCGCAGCTCGTACGCGCGGCCCGCGATCGTCGGGAACGACACGCCGGTGTTGCCGTAGCCGATCAGGAGCCACACCTCGGCGCCAGGCGGCGAGGTCTCGACGTGGAGCGGGCCCTCGCCCGGCTCGAAGCCGGTCGGCTCGACGGCGAGGTTCGGCGGGCGCGCGGGCAGCGGCTCGCCGGCGACCGCGCCCGTCTTCGGATCCTTCGCCAGCGCCTTGAGCGTGACGCTGACGGTCGCCTTGCGCTCGTCGCCCTTCCCCGACCAGTTCGCCGGCAGGACCTCGGTGTCGACGGCCTGATAGCCGGGGAGCTCGAGCCGGATCCGGTGCATCTGCGAGGACGACAGCGGCAGGGTGTCGAGGTTGGTGCGCCCGAGCTTGAGCCACACGCTCGCGTCGGCGGGCGTGGTGGTCACCCGGATCGTGCCGCGATCGGCCTGCGCCTCCGACGCGAGCCGTGTCTTCGCCTCGGCGTCGGCCTCGCGCTGCTTCTGCCGCTCCTCGGCGGCCGCGCGCTCGGCCTTCTGCTGCTGGTAGATGTAATAGAAGCCCACGCCGCCGCCGACCACGACGAGCAGCGAGACGATGCCGAGCGCGCGGCTCCGCAGCCGCGGCGGCTTGACGTCGAAGTCGGGCATCTCCTCGAGGTTCGGCCGCGCCACCGGACGCGCGACCTTCACGGGCAGGCTCTCCCCGGTGCTCGCCGCGCGCCGCGTGGCCTCCTCCGCCCTGCGCGCCGCTTCCTCGAGCTTCTGCGCCGCGGCCTGCGCTTGCTCGGCGGCCGTCGACACGCGGCGGACCGGCTCGTCGAGGTCCGACAGCGCGCTCATCGCGGCGGCCTCGTCCTGCGTGCTCGACCGGCGAACGAGATCGTAGTCGGAGTCGCGGGTGGGCGGCGGCAACGGCGTCAGGTCGTCCGGATCGTCGAGCGACGGAACGCGCGCCGGCGACCTGCGTAGCGGCTGGCGCTCGAGCTCGATCAGCTCGGAGACCGGGTCGCGCACCGCGGCGGTGCTGTCGTCGACCTGCGTCAGCTCCTTCGAGTCGTCGAGATCGGCGAGTAGCGCGTCGAGCCGGCTCGCGCCCGTCGTCGGGTTGCGCGTGTGCCGCGCGGCGATCGACGGGGCCCGCAGGTCGACGCTGGGGCGGATCGGGGTGACCTGCACGGCGCCGACCGACGAGCCGAGCGACGCGAGCAGGTCCTCGGTCGCGTCGTCGAGGTTCTCGTCCGCCCGCGACAGCCCCGCGGCCTTGATCACCTCGCCGCGCTCGGCGATGTCCCAGCGATCGTCCTCGAACGCCTCGAGCATGTTCTCGAGGAGATCCGACGCGTTCTTGTAGCGACGCGACAGGTCGGTGTCGAGCGCGCGGTGCACGAGCCGCTCGACGGCTGGCGTGATGCGCAAGGAGCCCGGCGGCACCTCCCCCGCGAGCATCGTGAACATCATCGCGCCGACGGCGAACACGTCGGACGCGGGCGTCGGATCCTCGCCGACGACGAGCTCGGGCGCGATGTAGCCGGCGAGGCCGCGCCACAGCGAGGAGTCGGCGCCTTGTGCGACCGCGGTGGTCAGCGCGCGCCCGACGAGGAAGTCGCCGAGCCGCACCGCGCCGTCTTCGTCGACGAGCACGCTGCGCGGATGCACGGCGCCGTGGACCATCCTCGCGGCGTGCGCCGCGGCGAGCGCCTCGACGACCGACCGGCCGATCGCGGCGGCGACCGGCAGCGGCAGCTTGCCGCCCTGCCCGCGGTTCGCCTTCGCGGCGGCGATCAGATCCTGCACGGTGACGTACCGGCCGCCCCCGCGCGTCACGACCACCACGTCGGGGCCCCCCGCCTCGACGGTCATCGTCGGCACGATGTTCGGGTGCGCGAGGGCGGTCGCGGTCGCGATCGCCGCGGCGTCCGTGAGCGCGAGCCGGAACGACGACTCCGCGAGCATCTTCGGATCGACGATCAGCCCGCGCAGGTTGCGCTGCCCCGCGAACTGCGCGCGATGGATCGCGCCGTACATCGTGACCGCGAGGCGCTCGCTCAGGACGACGCCGGCAATGATCTGCTCGGCCGCTTGGCCTCCCACCCGACCACTATACCAGCGTGGAGGACCGACCTCACCCGCCCACGAGGCGGAACTGCAGGACGATCCACGGCTCGGCGAGCAGGTAGAACACGGCGGCGATCGCGAGGAACGGGCCGAACGGCAGCTCGGTGCGCATCAGCGACGCCTCGTCGTCGTCGTGCTCGCCGCCCACCCCGTCCTCCGAGGCGGCGTCGGAGGCGGCGTCGGAGGCGGCGTCGGAGGCGGCGTCGTGAGCGTCGGGGTCGTCGGGGCCGTGGTCGGGCGTGGCGTCGGGCGTGGCGTCGGACGGGCGCGCGTCCCCCTCGTCCGGGGTCTCCGCGCGGCGCGCGACCAGGAGCACGGCGATGCCGATCACCGAGCCGACCACCGAGCCACCGAACAGCGCGGCGACCACGCCTTGCCAGCCGAGCAGCGCACCGATCACCGCGAGCAACATGCTGTCCCCGAGCCCGAGCCCCTCGCGGCCGGTCACGCGGTAATAGACCTCGCCGATCACCCACGGCAGCCCGTAGCCGAACGCCGCGCCGATCAGGCCGGCGTACCAGGTGCGCCCGACGAGCAGCCCGAGCCCGTAGAAGATGACGACCGACGGATAGGTGACCTTGTTCAGGATCAGCTTGTGGTCGATGTCGATGAACGAGATCACGACCATGAGGAAGCAGAACGCCGCGTACACGGCGAACCGCACGAGGCGCAGGTCGAGCGGCTCGAACAGGATCCCGACCTCGACGGTCGCGAACCAGGCGAGCCCGAACAGGAGCCCGGTCAGCGCCTCGACGATCAGGTAACGGGCCGAGAACGGCGCCCGGCAGGTCCGGCAGGCCCCGCGCAGCCACAGCCAGCTGAGGAGCGGTACATTGTCGTACCAGCGGATCGGGGTCTTGCAGGCGAAGCAGTGCGATCCAGGCTTGACGACGGAGCGTCCCTCGGGGAACTCCTCGGTCGGCGGCCAGCGATAGATGCAGACGTTGGCAAAGCTCCCCCAGAGCAGGCCGAGCAGCACGGCAAACGCGTATGCAACGGGCGACGTCGCCAGGGGTTCGAGCTCGTGGAGCACGGGACCCCTCACCGTAGCCCGATTGCAATCAACCGTCGAGAAAGCTAAGAACCTAGCGATGATCCGTGCCCTGTGGGTGGCGCTGCTTCCGGCCCTGGCGTGCGGCCGCTCGCAAGGCGTTCCGGACCAGGAGCTCGGCGACCTCGTGCTCGCGCCCGACGACGCGAACGCCGCGATCGAGGTCGCGAAGGCCGCCCGCGATCCGGCGGAGCTCGGGCGCGCGCTCGCGCTGCCGCACCACGACGTGCTCGCCGCGCTCGGCCCCCACACCGTCTCGATCGCGACGACGACGACCGTCGAGGAGGCGGGCAAGGTCACGACCGAGCTCGGCGATCAGACCACGCTCGAGATCGGCGAGGGCGACGCGTTCCACGGCCTGTACACCAACACCGGTGACTACGGGCGCGAGGTGACGTTCGTCGGCGGCAGGCTCTACTTGCGCCCGCG
>Ga0164243_10004864_pt1 | contig 20781 bp, 15 predicted proteins | sample OricompcompostOP_FD_108781 | JGI IMG/M metagenome (GOLD analysis project Ga0164243, IMG submission 108781) | Organic Plus compost microbial communities from Emeryville, California, USA - Original compost - Organic plus compost (OP) | ecosystem: Engineered > Solid waste > Mixed feedstock >...
GACCGACCAGCTCTACTTCGCGTCCGGTCATCTCGGGCATGCGGGGGTGATGTTCACCGCGAGCCACAACCCCGCGCAGTACAACGGCATCAAGATGTGCCGTGCCGGTGCGGCGCCCGTCGGCCTCGACACCGGCCTGGCCGACGTCCGTGACGCCCTGCAGGAGCGACACGTCGCCGGCACCCCCGGCACCATCAGCCAGCACGACGTGCTGGCCGACTACGCCGCCCACGTGCGTTCGCTGGCGCCGCTCGGGCCGCGCCCGCTGAAGGTCGTGGTCGACGCGGGCAACGGCATGGCCGGGCTGACGGCGCCGGCTGTCTTCGCCGAGCTCCCGACGGTCTCGGTGACCGAGCTCTACTTCGAGCTCGACGGCACCTTCCCCAACCACGAGGCCAACCCGATCGAGCCGGACAACCTGGTCGACCTGCAGAAGCAGGTCCTGGCCGAGGGTGCCGACATCGGTCTGGCCTTCGACGGTGACGCAGACCGCTGCTTCCTGGTCGACGAGCGGGGGGGCGTGGTGTCACCCTCCACGCTGACGGGCCTGATCGCCGCGCGCGAGCTGGCCCGCGAGCCCGGCGCCACCATCATCCACAACCTGATCACGTCTCGCTCGGTGCCGCAGGTGGTCACGGAGCTGGGGGGCACCCCGGTGCGCACTCGGGTCGGCCACAGCTACATCAAGGCGACCATGGCCGAGACCGACGCGGTCTTCGGCGGCGAGCACTCGGGCCACTTCTACTTCCGCGACTTCTGGCGCGCCGACTCCGGCATGCTTGCGGCGCTGCACGCGCTGGCGGCGCTCTCGGAGGGTGACCGGCCGCTGTCGGAGCTGCTCGGCGACTACGTGCGCTTCGCGGCCTCGGGCGAGATCAACTCCACGGTCGCCGACCAGCAGGCGGTGCTCGCCCGGCTTGAGTCGGCGTGGGCCGGCCGCGAGGGGGTGGAGATCGACCACCTCGACGGTCTCACCGTGACCCACCCGGACTGGTGGTTCAATGTCCGGGCCTCCAACACCGAGCCCCTGCTCCGCCTCAACGCCGAGGGCCGGGACGAGGCCACCATGGTCGGCGTACGCGACGCCGTCCTCGCCGAGATCAGGAGCCAGCCGTGAACATCGACCGCACCCTGCTGGAGATCATCGTCTGCCCCGACTGCCACGCGAAGCTGGAGCCCGTGGCGGAGGAGCTCGTCTGCACCGGCTGCGGACTGGCCTACCCGGTGCGCGACGACATCCCCGTGCTGCTGATCGACGAGGCCCGCAGGAGCCGCTGATGGGTCCCTGGTTCGACGAGTCCCGGCTCGACGACGAGTCCGTCTGGTCGCGGGCGGACGCCGGGCTGCGGCAGCTCGCCGAGTCGGGAGCACGGGTACGCCGGGCCGCGGGGCAGTCGGCCGAGGCGGTGGCGGAGGCGCTCACCCGCAGCCAGGACAGCCGCCCGCGAGCGGTGATCGCGGCGGGCCCCGACTCGCGCCTGCTCCGGGCGGTCCTCGAGCCTTGGTGCCCCGTGCCGTTCGTCGCCTGGCCGGCGCCCGGGCTACCGGGGTGGGCCGGCAGCCTCGACCTGGTGGTGATGCTCGCCCCGGACCCGTCCGACGGTGCAGCGGCCTCGGCGGTCGCCGAGGCGGTCCGACGTGGCTGTCAGGTGGTCGTCGCTTGCGATCCGGCGTCGATGGTGGCCGAGCATGCCGCAGGCCGTTGGACCACCGTGCTGCCGGCCGGCAGCGGTGACCAGCTCGCCACCGCCGTGGTCATGCTCGACTACCTGCACCGCGTCGGGCTGGGCCCCTCCGGGGACCCCGAGGAGGTGGCCCGCGCCCTCGACGAGGTGGCCATCGCCTGCTCACCCCATCGCGACCTGGCGGTCAACCCCGCGAAGATGCTCGCCATCGCGCTCGCCGATGCCACACCGTTGGTCTGGGGCGGCTCGGTGCTTGCCGCACGGGCCGCGCGGCGCATCGCGGAGTCGATCCGTCGCGCCTCCGGTCGCGGTGCCATCGCCGGCGACGCCGAGCACCTGCTTCCGCTCGTGGAGGCGGCGCGCCCGCGCAACGTCTTCGAGGACCCCTTCGCCGACGACCTGCCGGAGCTGCGCCCGGTGCTGGTCGTGCTCGACGACGGCAGCGAGGACCCGGTGGTGCGCGAGCAGCGGGGGCAGCTGCTGGCTGCCGCCGAGCGGCAGCAGGTGCGGGTCGAGACGGTGGCGGCCAGGGCCGCCAGCGAGGTCGCCCGCTACGCCGAGCTGTCCTTGACCGGCCGCTACGCGGCCGACTACCTGAGCCTGGGAACGGTGGAATCATGAGCGGCGGCTTCTTCGCGCTTCTGGACGACGTGGCCACGCTGGCCCGCATCGCCGCGGCCTCGATCGACGATGTCGGCGCCGCGGCCGGACGGGCCAGCGTCAAGGCGGCCGGCGTCGTCGTCGACGACACCGCGGTCACGCCGCAGTACGTGCAGGGCGTGGCGGCCGAACGTGAGCTGCCGATCATCAAGCAGATCGCCATCGGATCCCTGCGCAACAAGCTGGTGCTCATCCTGCCCGCGGCACTGCTCTTCAGCGAGTTCCTGCCGTGGCTGTTGACCCCGATCCTCATGGTCGGCGGCGCCTACCTGTGCTTCGAGGGCGCGGAGAAGGTCTGGCACAAGGTCAGCGGTGCGCAGCACCAGGAGCACCTGGCGACCGAGCTCGGCCCCGAGCAGGAGCGGGTGATGATCAGCGGTGCGATTCGCACCGACCTCATCCTCTCCGCCGAGATCATGGTGATCGCGCTGAACGAGGTGGCCGACCAGGGCTTCTGGTCGCGTGCGGCCATCCTGGCCGTGGTCGCCGTGGGCATCACCATCCTCGTGTACGGCGTCGTCGCGCTCATCGTGAAGATGGACGACGTCGGGCTGAGCCTGGCTCGGCGTTCGGCATCCGGCATCGCTCGGCTCGGCCGTGCGCTGGTGGCGGGCATGCCGAAGCTGCTCGCCGCCATCACCGTCATCGGCACGGCGGCGATGCTGTGGGTCGGTGGCCACATCCTGCTCGTCGGTGCCGACGACCTCGGCTGGCACGCGCCCTACGAGCTGGTGCACCACCTCGAGGAGGAGGTTCACGACGCGGTCTCCGGCCTCGGTGCGGTGCTCGGTTGGCTCACGAACACCGCGGCGTCGGCACTGGTCGGCCTCGTGGTCGGCGCGGCGGTCGTGCTGCTGCTCCACCTGGTGCCGACCCGGCGCGCCAAGGAGCCGACGAACGACGCGCACTGAGCCCGATCCGGGCGCAGGCGGTACGTCGCTGATTGCCTGCTCCGCCTGCCTCGCTTGTAATGTGGGCCCGGTCATGCGCGGGAGATCCCGAAGACGTGCAGATGCACCGCAGGACGCCACGCCGTACCCCCGAGGTGGACTAACAGATGGACTTCAAGGTTGCCGACCTGAGCCTGGCCGAGTTCGGTCGCAAGGAGCTCACGCTCGCCGAGCACGAGATGCCCGGCCTGATGGCGCTGCGGGAGCGCTATGGAGACAGCAAGCCCCTGGCCGGAGCCCGGATCGCCGGCTCGCTGCACATGACGATCCAGACCGGCGTGCTCATCGAGACGCTGACCGCGCTCGGCGCCGACGTGCGCTGGGCCTCCTGCAACATCTTCTCGACGCAGGACCACGCCGCCGCCGCGATCGTGGTCGGCCGCGACGGCACGCCCGAGGACCCGCAGGGCACCCCGGTGTTCGCGTGGAAGGGCGAGACCCTGGCGGAGTACTGGGACCTCGCCGAGCAGGTCTTCGACTTCACCGACGAGGCCGGCAACCCGGTGGGTCCCAACATGCTGCTCGACGACGGCGGCGACATCACGTTGCTGGTCCACAAGGGCGTCGAGTTCGAGAAGGCCGGCGCTGTCCCCGGCCAGGACTCCACCGACAACGAGGAGTTCAAGGAGGTCCTGCGCGTCCTCGACCGCTCGCTGGCCAGGGATCCGCAGCGCTGGACCACCATCGCCAACGGCATCCTCGGCGTGTCGGAGGAGACCACCACCGGCGTGCTGCGGCTCTATGACCGGTTCAAGGAGGGCTCGCTGCTCTTCCCCGCGATCAACGTCAACGACGCGGTGACCAAGTCGAAGTTCGACAACAAGTACGGCTGCCGCCACTCGCTGATCGACGGCATCAACCGCGCCACCGACGTGATGATCGGCGGCAAGGTGGCCGTGGTCTGCGGCTACGGCGACGTCGGCAAGGGCTGCGCGGAGTCGCTGCGCGGCCAGGGCGCCCGAGTGATCGTGACCGAGATCGACCCGATCTGCGCACTGCAGGCGGCGATGGACGGCTACGAGGTCAAGCGCCTGGAGTCGGTGGTCGACTATGCCGACATCTTCGTGACCACCACCGGCAACTTCGACATCATCCGGGTCGAGCACTTCGAGCGGATGAAGAACCAGGCGATCGTCGGCAACATCGGCCACTTCGACAACGAGATCGACATGGCCGGCCTGGCCAAGGTGCCCGGCATCGTCAAGGACGAGATCAAGCCCCAGGTCCACCAGTGGATCTTCCCCGACGGCAAGGTGATCATCGTGCTGTCGGAGGGACGCCTGCTCAACCTGGGCAACGCGACCGGCCACCCGTCCTTCGTGATGTCCAACTCCTTCACCAACCAGGTGCTGGCGCAGATCGAGCTCTTCACCAAGACCGAGGACTACCCGGTCGGCGTCTACGTGCTGCCCAAGCACCTCGACGAGGAGGTCGCTCGCCTGCACCTCGACGCGCTGGGCGTGGAGCTGACGGTCCTCAGCCAGGCACAGGCCGACTACCTCGGCGTGCCCGTGACGGGGCCGTTCAAGTCGGAGCACTACCGCTACTGAGGTCGCCGACATGACTCAAGGCATCGACAGTCTGGGCCGCGTCCTCGTCATCGACGACGACGCGCCCCTGGCCGAGATGCTCACGATCGTCCTTCGCCAGGAGGGCTTCGAGAGCCAGGTGTGCGGGCGCGGCGACCAGGCGGTCGCCGCGTTCCGCGACTACAAACCCGACCTCGTGCTGCTCGACCTGATGCTGCCCGGCAAGGACGGGATCGACGTCTGCAAGGAGATCCGCAGCACCTCCGGCGTACCCATCGTCATGCTCACCGCGAAGAGTGACACCATCGACGTGGTGGTGGGCCTGGAGTCGGGCGCCGACGACTACGTCGTGAAGCCCTTCAAGCCCAAGGAGCTGGTGGCCCGGATCCGGGCCCGGATCCGACGCCTCGAGCACCCGGTGCAGGAGAGCCTGACGATCGGCGACCTGGCGATCGACGTCGCCGGTCACGCGGTGACCCGCGACGGTGTGCAGATCAACCTCACCCCCTTGGAGTTCGACCTCCTCGTGTGCCTGGCCCGCAAGCCGTGGCAGGTCTTCACCCGGGAGGTGCTGCTCGAGCAGGTGTGGGGCTACCGGCATGCCGCCGACACCCGCCTCGTCAACGTGCATGTCCAGCGGCTGCGCTCCAAGATCGAGCACGACCCGGAGAACCCCGAAGTGGTGGTGACGGTGCGCGGCGTCGGCTACAAGGCCGGCGCCAGCAAGCTGCCGGCGTGAGGCCGGAAGCATGGCCGGCCGCAGCTTCTCCGGCACCCTCCGTCGAGGGCTGACCTTCTGGCGCCGCTCGGTGCAGGCCCGGGTCGTGGCCAGCACCGTCCTCATGTCGGCGCTGGTGGTCAGCGTGGTGGGCTGGTTCCTCCTCCAGCAGACCCGAGACGGCCTCGTCGACGCCAAGGTCGACCGCGCGGTCGCCGAGGCCGTCACCGACGTGAACGACGCCCGCTCGCGACTGGCCTCGATCCCGGGCACCGACGACGACGCCGCCGCCCAGCTCCAACAGCTGGTCGAGCCGATGATCGGCCGAGCCGGCTCACGCGGAGTCTCGGTCGTGCTCGCCGGGCCGGTGGGCGCGGAGCCGCTCGACCTGGACAGCTCCGGCGTGCGCTACTCCGAGGGCCTCGATCTCGGCAGCGTGCCGGAGTCGCTGCTACGCCACTTCGACTCCTCGCTCGACCAGGCCTGGGCGTTCACCCGCATCGAGTACGTCGAGCCTGACGGCCGCGCGTCGGTGCCGGGGGTGGCGGTCGGGTCGACCGTGCAGCTTCCCGCGGACGGGGAGTACTACGCCCTCTTCCTGCTCTTTCCCATGGACCAGGAGCAGGACACACTGGATCTGGTGACCCGGGCGCTCTTCGCGGCCGGCGGGCTGCTGCTGGTGCTGGTCGCCGGGTTGACCTGGGTGGTCACCCGTCAGGTGGTCTCGCCGATCCGGATGGCCCGACGTACGGCGGAGCGCCTGGCCGCAGGACACCTGGAGGAGCGGATGTGGGTGCGCGGCGACGACGACCTGGCCCGGCTGGCCACGTCGTTCAACCAGATGGCGTCGGGCCTCCAACGCCAGATCCGGCAGCTGGAGGAGCTCTCCCGGCTGCAGCGCCGCTTCACCTCCGACGTCTCGCACGAGCTGCGCACCCCGCTGACCACCGTGCGCATGGCCGGTGACGTGCTCCACGACGCCCGCGACAGCTTCGACCCCGGCACCGCGCGGGCCGCCGAGCTGCTGCAGACCGAGCTCGATCGCTTCGAGGGACTGCTCAGCGACCTCCTGGAGATCAGTCGCTTCGACGCCGGCGCGGCGGTGCTCGACGTCGACGACGTCAACCTGGTCGACGTGGCCCACCGGGTGGTCGAGATGAGCACCCCGGTCGCCCGGCAGCGCGGTGTGACGCTCCGGGTGACGGCGCTCAGCGAGCCGGTGCTGGCCGAGGCCGACTCGCGACGGGTCGAACGGATCGTTCGCAATCTGGTCAACAACGCGATCGACCATGCCGACGGTCGGCCGGTCGAGGTCATCGTGCACGGAGACGAGCACGCGTCCGCCGTGGCGGTACGTGACCACGGGGTCGGGCTGGCACCCGGCGAGGCGGCGGTGGCCTTCAACCGCTTCTGGCGGGCCGACCCCGCTCGCGCCCGGAGCAGCGGCGGCACCGGGTTGGGGCTGTCGATCTCGCTCGAGGACACCCACCTGCACGGTGGTTGGCTGCAGGCATGGGGGGTGCGGGGCGAGGGCTCGCAGTTCCGGCTCACCCTCCCGCGCCGCGCCGGGATGCCGCTGCGGCACAGCCCGATTCCGCTGGTGCCCAGCGATGTGGAGAGGCGATCATGACCCGAACGCTCCCGCTCCTGCTGGTGGCGCCCGTGCTGCTCCTGCTCGGCGTCGCCGGCTGCACCAGCCTGCCGGAGGACGGTGGGGTGGAGGTGCGCACCGAGGTGACCCACAGCGATCCCGAGGCGGGCTTCCCCTACGAGCCGCGACCGCCGCAGCCGGGGGAGAGCCCGACCGAGATCGTCCGGCACTTCCTGGACGCGATGACCGCCAGCCCGATCAGCACCTCCGTGGCTCGCCAGTTCCTCACGCCGCGAGCCCGGGACGCTTGGCAGCCCGACGCCGGGATCATCACCTACGCGGATCTCGGCACCCCGGTCGGTGGCACCCAGGTCAGCGTGAACCTCGTCGGGGCCCATCGGGTCGACGCCGGCGGGCGGTGGGTGGGCGCGATCGACGAGGCCGACAGCACGATCGAGTTCGAGCTGGCCTCCGAGGACGGCGAGTGGCGGATCGACGAGCTCCCCGACGCGATGATCGTGCCGGACAACTGGTTCGCCGACCGCTACGTCCAGATGAACCTCCACTTCTTCGACCCCACCGGACGGGTGCTCGTGCCGGAGCCGGTCTTCGTCCCACGAGGCGGGCAGACCGCCACCACCTTGGTGCGCGGCCTGTTGCGCGGCCCGAGTCGAGGCCTGGCCGGCGTCGAGCAGTCGTTCGTGCCGCCGGGGCTGAGCCTCGACGTGCTCGTGCCCGAGCCGGTCGACGGGTTCACCGAGGTCGCACTGACCGGTGACGTCGCCGGCCTGGATCCGGCGACGAGCGAGCTCCTGGTGGCCCAGTTCGCCTGGACCCTCCGCCAGGTTCCCAACCTCACCCGCTTCCGACTGAGCCTCAACGGCACGCCGTTGGGTGCCTCCGGGGAGGGGGCCGACGTCGCGGTCACCCGCGGCGAGCCCTATGACCCGGCGGTGCCGGGCGGCTGGCCGGACGCCTTCGCCGTGCGCGACGGGGAGCTGGTCAGCGTCTCGGCAACCGACGTGACTCCGGTGGAAGGCGATCGCTCCGCCGAAGCGTGGCGGAGCTTCGCCGTCGACCTATCCGCCGATCGGGTGGCGGGCGTGAGCCAGGACGGCCGCCGCGTCGACGTGGTGCCGCTGAACGGCTCGCTCGCGCCCGAGCGGATGGTCCAGGGGAGTGACCTGCTCAAACCCGTCTGGGACCAGGCCGAGACGCTGTGGGTGCTCGACCGCACCAGCGCCGGCGCGGTCGTCTGGGCGGCCCGCGGGCGGCAGGCGCGGACGGTGCGGGTGCCGGGGGTGACCGGCGAGCAGGTGGAGGAGTTCCTCGTCTCCCGCGACGGCTCTCGGATCGTCGCGCTCGTGTCAGGGCGCCGTGGCGATCGGGTCGTCTCGGCACGAGTCGCCCGCAGCGGGGGTCGGCTGCGGGCGGTGGCGCCCTCCGTGGTGTGGGACGAACCGGGGGAGCGGCTGAGGCTGCGGGCCTTGGCCTGGCGAACGCCCACCGACGTGCTCGTGGTGCGCAAGCTCGGCGCGCAGTTGAGCCAAGTGATCCGCCGCTCGGTCGACGGCTCGGAGGCGGTCACCCGGGGGGACGTCTCGACGGAGCTGGTCCGTGACCGGATCACCCGGCTCGTCTCCACGCCTGTGTCGAGCCAGCCGGCCTGGGCGGTCGCGGCCGACGGCACCCTGCACGTGGTCGCCACCGAAGGAGACTCGTTCGTCCCGCCCGACGGGCTGGCCGGCCTCACCTACCCGGGCTGAGGTCGGGCCCGGTCGTCCACAGGACGCGGCCGGCGCCTTGTCCGGGTGCAAGGGCGCTGCTGGGCTTGCGGCGTGCGCGCCGCCCTCCTCGACCTCGTCACCGGGGCCACCTGCCCCGGCTGCGGCGCGCCCGGCCGGCTGCCCTGCGACGCCTGCGCACGCAGCCTCCTCGGCCGGGTCCGCGCGGTCGTCCCCTCGCCGCCCCCGCCCGGTCTGGCGCCCGCCTTCGCTGCCGGGGAGTACGCCGAGCCGTTGCGCTCGCTGGTGCTGGGCCACAAGGAGCGTCAGCAGTTCGGGCTGGCGGGGCTGCTGGGCGCGTTGTTGGCCTATGCGGTGCTCGAGCTCTGCGCGTCCCGGGGCGTCGCACCGGCGACGGTCGTGCTGGTGCCGGCGCCGAGCCAGCGGGCGTCGAGCCGCCGGCGCGGGCACGACCCGACACTCCGGCTCACCCGGGCCGCGGGGCAGTGCCTGGAGGTGCCGGTCGCCCGTCTGCTCGCCGTCGGCCGGGTCCGCGACCAGGGCGATCTCGACCGCGCGGGGCGCCTGGCCAACCTGCATCGGTCCATGTGGGTGCGGCCCGGGCCGGCACGTCGCCTCGGTCGTGAGCTCGGCCGGGAGGGCGGTGCCGCAGGGTGCTGGCTCGTGGTGTGTGACGACGTACTCACGACCGGGGCGACGGCGCGCGAGGCGCAACGTGCCCTGACCGACGCGGGCTGGGGCGTGCTCGGGATCGCCACGGTCGCGGCGACGACCCTGCGATCCGCACCGCCGCGCGGGTGAGTTCGGCACCGAACTCCGGGCCCTCTCTGGCAAACGCCTCGCGGGTCGACTAGCGTCACGTCATGGAGTCCGTCCGGGTCCGTGGTTGCGTCCACCGGAGTTCGGCGGTGCCTGGAGGCAGGGGCCGTCCTGGCCCTGACACGTCGAGCAACCACGGTGGGCAAGCCGATGCCAGTCGCAGGCGAAACGGTCCACGTAAGTCCGAGCCCGGGAGCCTTCCCGGACGCGGACGAGCACGGTGCGGCTTAGACATAAGTCCTGCCCCGGACCGGTCACCAGATGTGACCGGCCCCCGGGAGAAGGTGGGTAGTGGCAACAAGCTGCGAGAGCCTCAGCAGGCGGGTGTGGGGTCGAAGACCAGGTCGGCCGGACGGGCTCCATCCAGTCGGAGAGCCGCTGCGGCGGTTCCTCGGCATGCGCCGGAATACCACTGATTGCACGGGAGGTCCACCATGGATGTTGTCGTCAACGCTCGTCACTGCGAGGTGTCGGATCGGTTCAGGGCTCATGCCGAGGAGAAGCTCTCCAAGCTGGAGAAGCACGATCACCGCATCATGCGGGTCATGGTCGAGGTGAGCAACGAGCGCAACCCGCGCCAGGCCGACCGCGCCGTGCGTGTCGAGCTGACGGCCCACTCCCGCGGGCCGGTGATCCGCGCCGAGGCGGCCGCTGAAGACAAGATGAGCGCGCTCGATCTCGCCCTGGACAAGATGGCGGCCCAGATGCGCAAGGCCGCCGATCGTCGCCGCGTGCACCGTGGTCGACGTACGCCCGTCTCGGTCGCCGAGGCGCTGGCCAACGCCGCGCCCGTGACCGAGGAGGCGGCCGAGGACGAGGTGGTCGAGCGCAAGGTCGGCCCCATCACCGTCAGCGGCGACGGACCGCTGGTGGTGCGGGAGAAGTCGCACCGGGCCACGCCGATGACCCTCGACCAGGCGCTCTACGAGATGGAGCTCGTCGGCCACGACTTCTACCTCTTCGTCGACAAGGAGAACGACCGTCCGTCGGTGGTCTACCGGCGCCGTGGCTACGACTACGGGGTGATCGCGCTCGAGCTCGAGTCCTGAGTGAGCGATGGCACGACCGGGCCGTTCGGAAGGTGCCGAGGGGGCCCGGTCGTGCCATGATGGTCCGGTGAGCGAAGCGCAGGACGAGGCGATCAAGGTCTTGGTCGTCGACGACCAGGAACTCTTCCGACGTGGCCTCACGATGCTGCTCGGCGTCGAGCCGGGCATCGAGGTGGTGGGTGAGGCCAGCGACGGCGTGGAGGGCACCCAGCTCGCAGCGGAGACCGTGCCCGACGTGGTGCTTCTCGACGTCCGCATGCCCAAGCGCTCGGGAATCGAGGCGTGCGCGGCCATCAAGGAGACCGTGCCGTCGGCCAAGATCATCATGCTCACCGTCTCCGACGAGGAGGCCGACCTCTACGAGGCCGTCAAGAGCGGCGCAGCCGGCTACCTGCTCAAGGACTCGTCCATCGACGAGGTCTCGCAGGCGGTGCGGGTCGTGGCTGACGGCCAGTCCCTGATCAGCCCTTCGATGGCGGTCAAGCTGATCGACGAGTTCAAGCAGATGGCCAAGCCGGAGAAGGAGCAGCTGCCGGGTTTCCGGCTCACCGAACGCGAGCTCGAGGTGCTCCGGCTGGTCGCACGCGGCATGAACAACCGGGAGATCGCCCGCCAGCTCTTCATCAGCGAGAACACGGTGAAGAACCACGTCCGCAACATCTTGGAGAAGCTGCAGCTGCACTCGCGGATGGAGGCGGTCATGTACGCCGTCCGCGAGAAGCTCCTCGAGATCCCGTGACCCCGGGCTGCGACCCGGCGTGAGGCACCGATCCGAGCGGCTCTCCCTGGACCAGGCGCGCCGTGTGGCGTTGGCTGCCCAGGGCTTTGCCGACCCCGTCCACGCGGTGCCGACGCTGCGCACCTTCGACCGGACCCTGGCGCGCACGGGTGTGCTGCAGGTCGACAGTGTCAACGTCTTGGCGCGGGCGCACCTGATGCCGCTCTACTCCCGGATGGGGCCCTACGACACCACGCTGCTCGACCGGGCCAACCGCCACACCCGGTCGACGCCGCGGCGAGTGGTGGAGTACTGGGCCCACGTCCAGGCCTTCATGCCCGTCGACCTGTGGCCGGTGATGCAGCACCGGATGGCGCACTACGGGGCGCAGCGCGGCAAGTGGTGGCGCGTCGACGACATCGGGCTCGACCGGGCGATGCTCGACCTGGTCGCCGATCGGGGGCCGATCACGGCGCGTGCGGCCGAGGTCGAGCTCGACGCCGGCCGGCGTGGCTCCGACCACTGGGGGTGGAACTGGTCGGAGGCACGCAAGGTGCTCGACCACCTCTACGTCAGCGGCCGGGTCGCGATCGCCGGGCGTACGCCGTCGTTCGAGGTGCGCTACGACCTGCCGGAGCGGATCCTCCCGGCCGAGGTGCTGGCGGCCCCCGTCCCGTCGCCCCACGAGGCGGCGGTCGAGCTGGTGCGCCGCGCCGCGGTGTCCCATGGGGTGGCGACCGCGGCCGACCTGAGCGACTACTACCGGATGAACTGGCGTGCGCCCGCGGGGATCGGCGCCGTGCAGCCCGCGGTCGAGCAGCTGGTCGAGGAGGGCGAGCTGCTGCCGGTGCGGGTCGAGGGTTGGTCGCGCCCGGCGTGGCTGCACCGCGATGCCCGGCTCCCGCGGCGGATCAATGCCCGCACCCTGCTCAGCCCGTTCGATCCCGTGGTCTGGCGCCGCGAGCGCACCGAGGCGCTCTTCGACTTCGCCTACCGCATCGAGATCTACACCCCGGCGCCCAAGCGGGTGCACGGCTACTACGTGCTCCCGTTCCTGCTCGGTGACCGGCTGGTCGCCCGGGTCGACCTCAAGGCCGACCGGGCCGGGCGTCGGCTCCAGGTGCTCGGTGCGTTCGCGGAGTCCGGCGTCTCGCCCGAGGCCGTCGCGACCGAGCTGGCGGCCGAGCTGCTCCGCCTCGCCGGGTGGCTCGACCTCGACGACGTGCAGGTGGCTGCGAACGGCGACCTCGCGCCCTGCCTCGCCGCCCACCTGCCGTGACCTCGCGCCGCTGATTCGGTCGGCTGGGCACCGCGGGTAGCATTGCCGAGGTTGCGGGCAGTCCGCCTGCACGCCCTCAGACGAACCAGTCCGAGTAGTCGACCAGAGAGTATCCGCCCGTGCCTGCCATCCTCGACAAGATCCTCCGCATCGGTGAGGGCAAGATCCTCCGTGAGCTCGAAGCGATCGCCAAGGCCGTCAACGCGATCGAGGACGACTTCGTCAAGATGTCCGACTCCGAACTGCAGGGCATGACCGCCGAGTTCAAGGAGCGGCTCGCCTCGGGCGAGACCCTGGACGACATCCTTCCCGAGGCCTTCGCCACCGTGCGTGAGGCCTCGAACCGTGTTCTGGGGCAGCGCCACTACGACGTGCAGATCATGGGTGGCGCCGCGTTGCACCGCGGCAACATCGCCGAGATGAAGACCGGTGAGGGCAAGACGCTCGTCGGCACGCTCCCCGCGTACCTGAACGCGCTGTCCGGCGAGGGCGTCCACCTCATCACGGTCAACGACTACCTGGCCGAGCGCGACTCCGAGATGATGGGCCGCGTCCACAAGTTCCTGGGCCTGAGCGTCGGCTGCATCCTCGCCAACATGACGCCGGCCCAGCGCCGCGAGCAGTACGCCTGCGACATCACGTACGGCACGAACAACGAGTTCGGCTTCGACTACCTCCGCGACAACATGGCGTGGTCGAAGGACGAGCTGGTGCAGCGCGGCCACAACTTCGCCATCGTCGACGAGGTCGACTCGATCCTCATCGACGAGGCCCGTACGCCGCTGATCATCTCCGGCCCCGCGGACCAGGCCACCAAGTGGTACGGCGACTTCGCCAAGCTGGTGAAGCGCCTCAAGCGCGGTGAGCCGGGCAACCCGCTCAAGGGCATCGAGGAGACCGGCGACTACGACGTCGACGAGAAGAAGCGCACGGTCGCCATCCACGAGTCCGGCGTCGCCAAGGTCGAGGACTGGCTCGGCATCGACAACCTCTACGAGTCGGTGAACACGCCGCTGGTGGGCTACCTGAACAACGCCATCAAGGCCAAGGAGCTCTTCAAGAAGGACAAGGACTACGTCATCATCGACGACGAGGTCATGATCGTCGACGAGCACACCGGACGTATCCTCGCCGGCCGCCGGTACAACGAGGGCATGCACCAGGCCATCGAGGCCAAGGAGGGCGTGCCGATCAAGGACGAGAACCAGACCCTCGCCACGATCACGCTGCAGAACTTCTTCCGCCTCTACAAGCGCCACGACCACAACGGCAAGGAACTGCCGGGCCTGTCCGGCATGACCGGTACGGCGATGACCGAGGCCGCCGAGTTCCACCAGATCTACAAGCTCGGCGTGGTGCCCATCCCGACCAACCGGCCGATGGTCCGCAAGGACCAGTCGGACCTGATCTACCGGACCGAGGTCGCCAAGTTCGAGGCGGTCGTCGACGACATCGAGGAGAAGCACCGCAAGGGCCAGCCGATCCTCGTCGGCACCACCTCGGTCGAGAAGTCCGAGTACCTGTCGCAGCAGCTCTCGAAGCGGGGCATCCAGCATGAGGTGCTGAACGCCAAGCACCACGAGCGTGAGGCGCAGATCGTCGCCCAGGCCGGCCGCCGCGGCGCGGTCACGGTCGCGACGAACATGGCCGGCCGTGGTACGGACATCAAGCTCGGCGGCAACCCCGAGGACCTCGCGGAGGCGGAGCTGCGGCAGCGCGGCCTCGACCCCGAGGAGCACATCGAGGAGTGGGCCGCGGCCCTGCCGGAGGCGATGGCGCGCGCCGAGCAGGCCGTGAAGGCCGAGAAGGAAGAGGTCGAGAAGCTCGGCGGCCTCTATGTGCTGGGCACGGAGCGGCACGAGTCGCGGCGCATCGACAACCAGCTGCGCGGTCGTTCCGGCCGTCAGGGCGACCCGGGCGAGTCCCGCTTCTACCTGTCGCTGGGCGACGACCTGATGCGGCTGTTCAAGGCGCAGATGGTCGAGCGCGTGATGTCCATGGCGAACGTGCCGGACGACGTGCCGATCGAGAACAAGATGGTCACCCGTGCGATCGCGTCCGCGCAGTCGCAGGTGGAGACGCAGAACTTCGAGACGCGTAAGAACGTCCTGAAGTACGACGAGGTGCTGAACCGGCAGCGCGAGGTCATCTACGGCGAGCGCCGCCGCGTCCTGGAGGGCGAGGACCTGCAGGAGCAGATCCACCACTTCATGGACGACACCATCGACGCGTACGTCCAGGCGGAGACCGCCGAGGGCTTCCCCGAGGACTGGGACCTGGACCGGCTGTGGGGCGCCTTCAAGCAGCTCTACCCGGTGAGCGTCACCATCGAGGAGCTGGAGGAGGCGGCCGGCGACCGTGCCGGTCTGACCGCCGAGTTCATCTCCGAGTCCATCAAGGACGACATCCGCGCCCAGTACGAGGCGCGCGAGGCGCAGCTCGGCTCCGAGATCATGCGTGAGCTGGAGCGGCGGGTCGTGCTGTCGGTGCTGGACCGCAAGTGGCGCGAGCACCTCTACGAGATGGACTACCTCCAGGAGGGCATCGGCCTGCGCGCGATGGCCCAGAAGGACCCGCTGGTCGAGTACCAGCGCGAGGGCTTCGACATGTTCAGCGCGATGATGGACGGCATCAAGGAGGAGTCCGTCGGCTACCTGTTCAACCTGGAGGTCCAGGTCGAGCAGCAGGTCGAGGAGGTGCCGGTCGAGGACGTCAAGCCCACCGCCGACCTGGAGAAGCAGGACGCGGTGCCGGCGCAGGCGCGGCCGGAGATCCGGGCGAAGGGGCTGGACGCCCCGCAGCGGCGGAGCCTCCACTTCTCCGCTCCCACGGTGGACGGCGAGGGCGGCACCATCGAGGGCGAGCTGGCCACCGACGACGAGCCGGTGCGCTCGTCGGCGGACGGGCTCACCCGTGCGGAGCGCCGCAAGCAGGCGCGGGGCGGGCGTCGCCGCAAGAAGTGACGTGACCGCCGTCGCACCGACGGCACTGACGGCCGGGGCCGGGCACCTGAGGGTGTCCGGCCCCGGCCGTTGTGCGGGGTCGTCAGCGGGGGCCGCCCAGTTCGACGGCGGTGCAGCGCCAGCGGAGGTCCCGGCCGCGCTCCAGCCGGAACGCCATCGCGCGGAGCCTGTCCCCGGCGCCGATCCGCGCGAACGCCTCGATGGCGCCCTCGCGCGGCACGAACCACCCGATGTCCCGCACGACGGGCCGCACGCCCCGCGTCCGCAGAGGCCCGCGTTCCGCGAGCCGGATCAGCTCGTCGTAGGCCTGCCCGGCGCTGTGCCGCAGCATGGCGTGGACGGGGCGCTGCCCGCTGAGCACGGCGACGAGCAGCTCGGCGAACCGGTCGGTGGGCCGGGGCTGCGGGACGCCCCGAGGCATCCCGCCCGGCCGCATGGGCGCGGTGCCGTCCGGCGCCCTGTGCGCGGCCGCCTGGGAGGGCGCTCCCACGGGTGCTGAGCCCCAGCCCGCGGGCGCGGTTCCTGCGGCCCCCGCGGGCGTGCCCGCGGGTGCTCCGTCCTTGGGCTCGAGCGGCCCGCCCAGGTGCTCGTACGGCGCGGCGGACGGCGCTCCCGGCCTTGAGCCCGTACGGCCGCCGCGCGTCGGCGCGCGGCCCGCCGGGCGGTTGTCGGTGGGACGGGTGCGGCGGCTCGGCGTGGCTCTGGGGCGGCCCGGGCCCGGGGACGGAGAGAGGGGGGTGCCCGCTGTGGGGACACGCGGGGGGACCGCCGCGGGGGAGCGGCGTGGTGTTCTGCTCATGACCTTGTGCACGAGGGCCCCGTTCTGAAGGCCGGGCCGGCGGGGGAGCCGGGTACCGGGCAGTAACTTCGTGACGTGGATCTTGTACGGGGCCGTGCGGGGGCGGGGCAAGGAAGGGCGGGGGTGTGCGGGACGGGGTGGGAAGTTCACTTATCCGGGTGGTCGTCGTCGTGACGAGCCTCTGTTCAAGCGGGTCGGGCGGGTGAATCCCCGGACTCACGGTGACGGCCCCGGAGGGGGTCGCGAGGGCTCGAAGGGGGACGGGTGCGACGTATTCTGAGACCTTGCCGAAGAAGTGATCCGAGCTGACGAAAGCGGCCGACCATGCGCGTCTACGTCCCCCTCACCCTCCCCGGGCTCGCCGAGGCGCACAGGACGGGGCAGCTGGGCGACGGGCCGTTCACCGCGTACGCCGTGACGCCCGCGCTGCGCGAGTGGTACGTCTCCGACGACCTCGAGGAGCTGGAGTACGCCGCGCTCGGCCGTGCCGCGCTGGCCTCCCTGCGCCTCCTCGCCGCCGACCCCGCCGCGCCCCGCCGCAGGGTCGTGGTCGCCGTGGACGTGGCCGACGGCGCCGCCTCCGCCGACCCCGGCCGGGGCCCGGACCCGGCCACGCTGGGCGAGGTGCGCCTCGCCGGGCCCGTACGGCTCGCGAAGGCGGCCGCGGTGCACGTGGACGCGGAGGACGCCGAGGAGGACGTGGCGGCCGCCGCGCGGGCGCTGGACGCGGCGGACAAGGGCGACGACGACGCGCAGTTCGTCGTGGACGGCGCGGAGGACCACGAGCTGCTGTGGTTCGCGACGCAGGAGATCCCGCAGCTCGTCTCCTGACGGCCCGGGTAGGTTTTCCGCATGGGGACGCACACGGACGCGCACATCGTCTGGGACTGGAACGGCACGCTGTTCCACGACGTCGACGCGGTCATCGGGGCGACGAACGCGGCCTTCGCCGAGCTGGGCCTCGCGCCCATCACGCTGGAGCTCTACCGGGAGCTGTACTGCGTGCCGGTGCCGCGCTTCTACGAGCGGCTGATGGGCCGGCTGCCCAGCCAGGCCGAGTGGGAGGTCATGGACGCCGTCTTCCACCGCCACTACACCGAGCACCGGGTGCGCTGCGGTCTCGCCGACGGCGTGGAGGACCTGCTCAAGGACTGGGTGGCGGCGGGCCGCAGCCAGTCCATCCTCAGCATGTACGGGCACGAGGACCTGGTCCCGCTGGTGGAGGACTTCGGGATCTCCTCCCACTTCATACGCGTCGACGGCCGCACCGGCCCCTCCGGCGGCAGCAAGGCCGAGCACATGGTCCGCCACCTGGACGCGCTGCACGACACGGTGGACCCGCGCCGCACGGTGGTGATCGGGGACGCGGCCGACGACGCGCTGGCCGCGCTCCACGTCGGCGCGCACGCCGTCCTCTGGACCGGCGGCTCGCACGGCCGGGCCAGCCTGGAGGCGGTCGGGGTTCCGGTCGTCGACAGCCTGAGCGAAGCCGTGGCGCAGGCGGAGCGCCTCGCGGTCTCCGGCTGATCCAGGGGCCCGGGCGCACTGTGCGAAACGTCAAAGTTCGCCCCCCGGTTTTGTACACATACGGCTCATGACGGGGCCCCTCCGGCTAGCGATAGCCTAGGCACCGTGATCAGCGCGATAGCTCGCGGGGACCGTGGCGTCCCCGCTGTGCGCCCGGCGACCACGGAGGACATCCGTGACCGGGTGGCGACCGCTGATCCTCGCGGGCGGCACGGGACGCGGCGCACCCCGGAGGGGCAGGCGTCACGGAGATCCACGTCACACCCGTCGGACGCACCGAATTCCGCCGAGACGCCCCCGCTCCTCTCACCCTGCGGCATACCGTCGGCACAGACCGGACACCCCGTGTCGTACCGCCGCACCTCGGGGTCGGAGACCGTACTTCCTTCTACGTCACGCAACGGCGCGCGACAGGAGCCAGAGGACCATGCAGACCAAGCTGGACGAAGCCAAGGCCGAGCTGCTCGACCGAGCCGCCCGGGTAGCTGAGAACAGCCCGGCCGGGGGGAAACTACCGACTGGGACCACGGAGGGGGACACGCCCGACCGGGATGCCGTCCTCGCGTTCCTCCAGCGCTACTACCTGCACACCGCCCCGGAGGACCTCACCGACCGCGACCCGGTCGACATCTTCGGGGCCGCCGTCTCGCACCGCCGGCTCGCCGAGAACCGCCCGCAGGGCACGGCCAACGTCCGGGTGCACACCCCGACCGTCGAGGAGAACGGCTGGACCTGCAGCCACTCCGTCGTCGAGGTCGTCACCGACGACATGCCCTTCCTCGTCGACTCCGTCACCAACGAGCTGACCCGCCAGGGTCGCGGCATCCACGTCGTGATCCACCCGCAGTTCGTGGTCCGCCGGGACGTCACCGGCAAGCTGATCGAGGTCCTCCCCGACCCGGTCGGCGGCGACCTCCCGCAGGACGCCCGCGACCTGCCGCACGACGCGCACGTCGAGTCCTGGATCCACGTGGAGATCGACCGCGAGACCGACCGCGGCGACCTCAAGCAGATCACCGCCGATCTGCTGCGGGTGCTCTCCGACGTCCGTGAGGCCGTCGAGGACTGGGGCAAGATGCGCCAGGCCGCCACCTCCCTCGCCGACGCCCTGCCCGACGAGCCCATGCCCGCCGACCTGCCCCCGCTGCAGGTCGAGGAGGCCCGCGAGCTGCTGCACTGGCTCGCCGACGACCACTTCACCTTCCTCGGCTACCGCGAGTACGAACTGCGCGCCGACGACTCGCTGGCCGCCGTGCCCGGCACCGGACTCGGCATCCTGCGCTCCGACCCGCACCACGCGACCGACGAGGAACACCCGGTCAGCCCGTCCTTCGAGCGGCTGCCCGCCGACGCCCGCGCCAAGGCCCGCGAGCACAAGCTGCTGATCCTCACCAAGGCCAACAGCCGCGCCACCGTGCACCGGCCGTCGTACCTGGACTACATCGGCGTGAAGAAGTTCGACGCCGACGGCAACGTCATCGGCGAGCGCCGCTTCCTCGGACTGTTCTCCTCCGCCGCGTACACCGAGTCCGTGCGCCGGGTGCCCGTGATCCGCCGCAAGGTCGAGGACGTCCTGGAGCGGGCCGGCTTCTCCCCGCACAGCCACGACGGACGCGACCTGCTCCAGATCCTGGAGACCTACCCGCGCGACGAGCTGTTCCAGACCCCGGTCGAGGAGCTGCAGGCCATCGCCACCTCGGTGCTCTACCTCCAGGAGCGCCGCCGGCTGCGGCTGTACCTGCGCCAGGACGAGTACGGGCGCTACTACTCCGCCCTCGTCTACCTGCCGCGCGACCGCTACACCACCGCGGTGCGCCTGCGGATCATCGACATCCTCAAGGAGGAGCTCGGCGGCGTCAGCGTCGACTTCACCGCGTGGAACACCGAGTCGGTCCTCTCCCGGCTGCACTTCGTCGTCCGCGTCCCGCAGGGCACCGAGCTGCGCCATCTGTCCGACAGCGACAAGGAACGCCTCGAGTCCCGGCTCGCCGAGGCCGCCCGCTCCTGGTCCGACGGCTTCTCGGAGGCGCTGACCACCGAGTTCGGCGAGGAGCGCGCCGCCGAGCTGCTGCGCCGCTACGCGGGCGCCTTCCCCGAGGGCTACAAGGCCGACCACTCCCCGCGCAGCGCCGTGGCCGACCTGGTGCGCCTGGAGGAGCTGGGCGAGCAGCACGACTTCGCGCTCAGCCTGTACGAGCCGGTGGGCGCGGCGCCCGACGAGCGCCGCTTCAAGATCTACCGCACCGGCCAGGCCGTCTCCCTGTCCGCGGTGCTGCCCGTGCTGCAGCGCCTGGGCGTCGAGGTCATCGACGAGCGGCCGTACGAGCTGCGGTGCGACGACCGCAGCGTCGCCTACATCTACGACTTCGGGCTGCGCATGCCGCAGGCGCCCGGCGGCGGGGTGGACTACCTCGGCGACGACGCCCGCGAGCGCTTCCAGGACGCCTTCGCGGCGACCTGGACCGGCAAGGCGGAGAACGACGGCTTCAACGCCCTCGTGCTGAGCGCCGGGCTGACCTGGCGCCAGGCGGTGGTGCTGCGCGCGTACGCCAAGTACCTGCGCCAGGCCGGATCCACCTTCAGCCAGGACTACATGGAGGACACCCTCCGCCACAACGTCCACACCACCCGACTTTTGGTCTCCCTGTTCGAGGCGCGGATGTCGCCGGACCGGCAGCGCGCCGGGTACGAGCTGGTGGACGCCCTGCTGGAGGAGCTCGACGCCGCCCTCGACCAGGTCGCCAGCCTC
>Ga0164243_10004865_pt1 | contig 20780 bp, 17 predicted proteins | sample OricompcompostOP_FD_108781 | JGI IMG/M metagenome (GOLD analysis project Ga0164243, IMG submission 108781) | Organic Plus compost microbial communities from Emeryville, California, USA - Original compost - Organic plus compost (OP) | ecosystem: Engineered > Solid waste > Mixed feedstock >...
CGGGACTCCGCGCACGAGAACGGGCCACCCGGCTGCTGCCGGATGGCCCGTCGCCCGTCCACTTCGCCTGGTCTCAGCCGCCCACCGCGGCGGGTGCCGGCGGCGGCTGCACGAGCATCTTCGACACGTCGACGTCGCGCGGGATCTGCCCGAACCGCTTCATCAGCGTCGAGACCCGCTGCAGCCGGGCGGCGTCCATCGAGGTCGGGATCCGCCCGAGCTCCACGATCGGCGCCAGGTCCGGCGGGATCTTCGCGAACTGCGGCAGCAGCGGGGTCATCTCCGCCCGGTTCTGCCCGGCCAGCTGCGCCTTCTGGATCGCCCGCTGGAACGCCGCCAGCGTCTTCGGGTTCTGCTGCGCGAACTTGGCCGTGGTGAACGCCCCGGCCTGCGGGAAGTCCGCGGTGCCGCCGGAGAAGCAGTCCATGACGGTGATCGCGCCGGCGGACTTGGCGGCCTGGCTGATGTAGGGCTCGGTCATCACCGCGGCGTCGACCTGGCCGCGCTGCATCGCCGCGAGCATGTCCGGGAAGCTCAGCTTGACGAACTCGGCGTCCCGGTAGTCGATTCCCCGCTCCTGCATGGCGGCCTTGGCGCCGATGTCGCTGATCGCGCCGGGGGCGCTGATGGCGATCTTGGCGTCGGACAGGTCGTCGGGCTGCTTCACCTTCGACCCGGGCAGCGTCATGATGTTCATCATGTTCGGCGTCGACACGAGCATCTCGTTGACGATCTTGAGGTCGCCTGCGCCGGTCGCCTGCGCCTTGATCGGCGCGGTGTAGCTGCCCAGGCTGATGTCGTTCTGCCCGGAGATCAGCGCGGTGAGCGCGGCCGGGCCGTCGCCGACCGGCTGCACCTTCACGGTCAGGCCCTCCTGGGCGAAGTAGCCCTTCGCCTGCGCCAGCGCCACCGGCGCCTGCGAGAGCGCGGGCAGCGAGCCGACGACGATCGTCGACTTCTCCAGCTGCCCGTTGCCGCCCGCATCCGCCCCGTCGGACCCGCTGAGCAGCCCGCAGCCACTCAGGGTGAACGCGGTGACGCCGATCGTGGCGATGGAAAGCAGTGCGCGGACGATGCGCGGCCGCGGTCTGCGGCCGCCGGCGCCGATCGATCTGCTCGGCATGCGGTGGTGCCTCCTCGAAGCGGGCGGTGCGGGAATTCGACACGAAGCTAGCCGTGCGGGGTGGCGCACCGGAAGCCCACGTCGGGCCTGGACTAACAGGCTGCAATAGGATTTGAATCGTTAGTCCCCGAACATGTCAAGGTGATCTTGTTTGCCGTGACGAAGCGTGGTTGTTTTTCAACGACCGGTAGGCGCGCAGCAGGGATCGCCCTTTTCTCCCCATTGCGGGAAATTCGTGAATGAGCAAGGCCCGTAGGAGGGACCCTGATGGAGTCTTCCGGCAGACTGACCGTGCGCGACGTCACGCGGAACCTGATGCGCGAACTGGGTCTCACGACCGTCTTCGGCAACCCCGGAACCACTGAGGTCCCGTTCCTGAACGAGTGGCCGGACGACTTCCGCTACGTGCTCGGGCTGCAGGAGTCGGTGGCGACCTCGATGGCCGACGGCTTCGCCCAGCAGACCGGCAACGCGGTGCTGGTGAACCTGCACTCGGCGGGCGGCGTGGGGCACTCGCTGGGCGCGGTGTTCGGGGCCTACCGCAACCGCACCCCGATGATCGTCCTCGCCGGTCAGCAGGAGCGGCGGCTGCTGCCGGACGACCCGTTCCTGGGTTCGACCGAGGCGCCGCAGTTCCCCAAGCCGTACGTGAAGTGGTCGCTGGAGCCGGCCCGCGCGCAGGACGTGCCGCTGGCGCTGATCCGCGCGTACCAGCTGGCCATGCAGGCCCCGCGCGGCCCGGTGTTCCTGTCCGTGCCGGTCGACGACTGGGACCAGCCGTGCGAGCCGGTCGAGGCGCCCGCGCCGATCGCCCAGCCCGGCGCCGACCCCGCTGCGCTGCGGGAGTTCGCCGAGGCGCTGCGCGGCGCCGAGCGCCCGGCGTTCGTGGTCGGCCCGGCGGTGATCGAGGACGGCGCGGTGCGCGAGATGGTGGAGCTGGCCGAGCGGGCCCGGGCGGCGGTGTGGATCTCGCCGATGGTGTCCCGCTCCTCGTTCCCGGAGACGCACCCGCAGTTCGCCGGCTTCCTCCAGCCCTCCGAGCAGGCCGTGGCCGCTGACCTGCAGGAATACGACCTGGTGGGGGTGTTCGGGGCGCCCGCGTTCACCTACCACGTGTTCCGCGGGGCCTCCGGGCAGCAGTGGCCGTCGATGTTCCTGATCAGCGACGATTCGGAGGTCCTGGCCCGCGCCCGGCACGCCCGCGGCATCCGCGCCGCGCTCGGCCCGGCGCTGCGGCAGCTGCTGCCCGAGGTCGAGCAGTCCGACCGCCCGCTGCCTGCCGGGTGGCAGCGCCCGGAGCTGCCGCCGCTGACCACCCCGCCGCCGGCCGAGCGGGTGCTCGACGAGCTGCGCAAGCAGCTGCCCGCGGACGCGGTGGTGGTCACCGAGGCGCCGACGCACAAGCAGACGATCCAGCGCTACCTGCCGTTCGAGTCGCCGGAGCAGGACTTCCACGCCGGGGCCAGCGGCGCGCTCGGCTACGGGATCTCCTCGCTGGTGGGGACCGCGCTGGGCACGAGCCGGCCGGTGATCGGGATCATCGGGGACGGGTCGAGCATGTACGGCATCCAGGCGCTGTGGACCGCGGCGCAGGAGAACGCCCCGCTGACGCTGCTGCTGCTGGACAACGAGGAGTACGCGGCGGTGCGGCTGCTCGGCGAGGTGGGCGATTCCGGCAAAATGCCGGGAGTGCGCCTCGGCGGAATCGACTTCGTCGGGCTGGCGCGGTCGCTGGGCTGCGCGGCCCGGCGCATCGACGACCTCGAACAGTTCGCACGCGAACTGCCTGTGGCGATGGCCGAACCCGGGCCGACGCTGCTGCACCTGCCGGTCGCCTCGAACGGCCGCCGAATGTACTGATCCGCACCCGCCGCGGTTATTGATCGCGGACCCGCGGCGGCGCCGAACAATGGCGCCGCCGCGGAACAACGGGAAATGTGCGGATATCCCCAGAATTGATCTGATAACCGCGATCGCCGCTCCGGCGGCCGCGCGGTGAACTCCCGAGGGATTTCCCCAAGATCGCCGAGCGGCGGCTCCGGGAAAAGCTGTGAATTCCGGTGCCGCCGGTCACGTACCGTGTCGGCGAGCGCGCTCAGCGCGCGGTGGCCCGCTGCGCCTCCGGCTCCGCTCCGGCGTTGAGCAACCGCGCCACGTGACTGCGCAGCGTGATGAAGCCTTCCGAAGCGCGGGTCGCGATCTGGTCCCGCTCCGCGCCGAGCGGCACTTCCAGGTCGGCGACCAGCTCGGCCGGCGCCTTGGACAGCACCAGCACCCGGTCGCCGAGGTAGATGCTCTCGTCGATGTCGTGCGTGACCAGCAGGATCGTGCTGCCGTGCTGCCTGCGCACGGACAGCAGCAGATCCTCCAGCTCGAACCGGGTCTGCGCGTCGACCGAGGCGAACGGCTCGTCCATCAGCAGCAGCGACGGCCGGGTCGCCAGCGCGCGGGCGATCGCCACCCGCTGCTGCATCCCGCCGGAGAGCTGCCACGGGTACTTCTTCGCCGCGTCGGCCAGCCCGACCTGCTCCAGCGCCTCCATCGCCCGCTGCCGCCGGTCCGCGCCGCGGCGCAGCGGGAACTCAACGTTGCCGCGGACGCTCATCCACGGGAACAGCGAGCGGCCGTAGTCCTGGAACACCACCGCCAGGTCCTCCGGCACCCCGTCGATCTCGGCGCCGCGCAGCGCGACCCGGCCGGAGGTGGGCCGCTGCAACCCGGCCACCATCCGCAGCAGCGTCGACTTCCCGCAGCCGGACGGGCCGACGATGCAGGTCAGCTGCCCGGACTCGACGGTGAAGCCGAGCTCGTTGATCGCGACGTGGCGCTGCTCGCCCTCGTAGGTGTGGCCGAGGCCGGCCACTTCCAGCATCGTGCTCACGCTCGTCCTTTCGCCCGCGCGGGGTTCTCGGGGTTCTCGGCGCCCCGCTGCCAGCTCAGCGCCCGCCGCTGCACCGCGAGCAGGGCGTTGTTGAGCAGGTAGCCGAGCAGCGCCAGCAGCACGATGCCCGCCCACAGGTCGGCGAACTCGAACTGCTGCTGCGCGTAGACCAGCCGGTAGCCCAGGCCGCTGCTGGACCCGACCATCTCGGAGACCACCATCAGGATCAGCGCCTGCGACAGGCTCACCCGCAGCCCGGCGAAGATCTTGGGGGAGGCGGCGGGCAGCACGATCCGCGTCCACCAGCCCCACGGGCCGATGCGGAACGCCTGCGCGGTGTGCCGCTTGACCGGGTCGACCGAGCCGGCGCCGTCGGCGGTGTTGAGCACCACCGTGAACACCGTGCCGAACACGATCGTCGCCAGCTGCATCGGCGTGCCCAGCGCGAACAGCACCATGAACAGCGGCACCAGCGCCGGGGTGGGCAGCGACCGGAAGAAGTCCAGCAGCGGCCCGAAGTACTCGGTGGCCCGCCGGGACCGGCCCAGCGCCAGCCCGATCAGCACCCCGAGCACCGCCGAGATCAGCCAGCCGCCGAACAGCCGCCCGAGGCTGGGCAGCACGTCGGCGTAGACGGCGTCGGTGAGCCACAGCTGCTCGGCCGGGCCGGTCAGCCACAGCTGCCAGGCGTGCACGAGGATCTCGCCGGGCGGCAGGAAGAACACGCTGCCCGCCAGCCGCGCGCTGACCTCCCAGGCCAGCACCAGCGCGATGAGCAGGCCCCACCTGCCGAGGAAGTTCCGCACCCTCACAGCTCCTCCCGGCTCTCGGCCCAGCCGAACGCCTTCCGCCGCGCCAGCCCCAGCCCGGAGTTGATCAGGTAGCCGAGCAGCCCGACCACGACCGTGCCGGCCAGCACCAGGTCCATCCGCCCGGCCCCGGAGCTGGCCTCCAGGATGAAGGTGCCCACGCCGCGGGCCCCGCCGGCGATGAGCTCCACCACGACCACCACGACCAGCGCGATCGAGGCCGACACCCGGATGCCGGTGGCCACGAACGGCGCCGCGTGCGGCAGCGCGACGGTGAACGCGGTGCGCACCCGGCCGAAGCCGAACGAGCGCGCGAGGTCGGTGTAGAGCGGGTCCATCTCGTCCAGCGCGTACATCGTGTTGAACAGGATCGGCCAGACCGCCGCGTAGGTCGCCAGCGTGATCTTCGTTTCCGGCCCGCTGCCCAGCAGCACCATGAACAGCGGCAGCAGCGCCACCGCGGGCAGCGGCCGCAGGAACTCCACGACGGTCAGCACCGCGCGCCGCGCCGGCCGGGCGCTGCCCAGCAGCAGGCCCAGCGGGATCGCGATCAGCGCGCTGATGCCGAGCGCGATCAGGAAGGTCAGCAGCGTCGCGATCGTGTCCAGCAGGAAGTCGGAATCGGCGGTGAGCAGCTGGATCGCCCGGGGCAGCACCACCGACGGCGGCGGCAGGTAGTGCCGGTCGAGCAGGCCGAGCGCGGCGGCGAGTTCCCAGACCGCCAGCAGGGCGAGCGGCCCGACCAGGCCGCGGAGCGCGCGGGCCACCTCAGCTCCCTCCCGATCTGCCGCTGGTGCTGCCGTGCTCGGTGCGCATTCGGTCGCTGACTCCTCGGTGCCGGGCCGGAGGCGGGCGGTGGCTCGGGCAGTGCGGCTCGGTGATCACCGAACGTCATCGGGGCGCGGTGCGCCGCGGCGGCGGGGGAGCGGTGCCGCGGCGCCGGGGAGGCGCTGCGGGCGGGTCGCCCGCCGGCAGTTTCCGGTGATCTCGGCTCGCCGACCGTCGAACCGTTCGACAGCCTAAGTTATAGCCTGAACGGGTGGTAGTCCGCCCGGATGCCGCGTGCACGGCAATTCCACGCAACGCACAGTGATCGAATATGCCCGAAGATCCATACTCCTCTTTGGAGTGAAACGGGCGGCCGGTAGGTTACCTTGCGTGGCCTTACCCACTTCCCCGTCCGCGGGCGTCGCCAGTACCCTGTCGTGCGCTTGGAACGAGCAACGGCCGGCAGTCGGCACATCGAAAGCCGGTCCGTTCGCGTAGCCGTGGAAATGCTCGCTGAACTGCGGGTTCGATCCACGGTGCGGTGGAAGTGTAGATTTTCGTGAGCGGTGCGAGCCTCCGCTGTTGTCGGAAGAGGAAGCCTGGAGTGGCCCGAGGAGACACAGGTCGCGAGCGCCTGAGCCGCACGGAGCAGGCGGACGCCGGTATCCACCACATGGGCGAGGCGCTCGGCAACGGACACCAGTCGCTCGGCACCGAGGGGCGGAGTGGTCGCCTTGGCGCCGGCGCCGGCGGCGGTGCCGAGGGCGCCTGGCGGCTGAGCAATTGGAGACTGCGCACCAAGCTGCTGGCGGTCCTGCTCATCCCGCTGGTCAGCGCCGTGGTGTTCGGTGGACTGCACATCTGGGACGGCTTCTCGGAAGCGTCCTCCTACCAACGAACCCACGAGCAGGTGCGCCTGGAGAACGCCACCGACGACCTGGTGCACCGGCTGCAGCGGGAGCGGGACCTGTCGGTCGTCCGCGTGGCCGCGGGCCGGTCGGACGATCCCGCGCCGCTGACCGAGGCGCGCGCGAACACCGACGGTGAGCTGAACGCCCTCAACGGCATGATCGCCGAGGTCGACCCGGACATCAGCGGCCGATTCCGCACCGAGGCCGAGAACCTCTCCGCGCGGCTGCGCAGCCTGCGCGACTCGGTGGACCACACCAACTACCCCGCCGAAGGGGTGCTGCGCACCTACAGCCAGAGCATCGAAGGGCTGCTGAACCTCGGCCAGCTCGGCGTGAGCAGCATCCGCGAGTCGGACCTGCTGCGGCTGACGCTGGCGACGAACTCGATCGCGGACGCCCAGGAGGCGGCCTCCACCCGCGGCGCGCTGCTCAACGACGTGCTGCGGACCGGGCAGTTCCGCACCAACCAGGACCGGGAGCTGCTCGCCGCCGAGGCCCGCAACCAGGCCGCGGCCAGCGACTTCACCGCGGTCGCCTCGCCGGAGCAGCAGCAGCGCTACCAGGACACCGTCACCGGCGCCGAGGTCGACCGGGCCAACAGCATGGCCCAGACCGCGCTGGCGCTGGACGCCGAAGGGCAGGGCCTGCGTTCGCTGAACCCGCAGGAGTGGGACGCGGTGTCCAACCGCACCGTCGACCTGATCAACCAGGTCGGCAACGAGCTCCGCGGCGACCTGGAGCAGGCCAGCGCGGACGCGGCGCAGACCGCCTGGCAGCGCACAGTCCTGGCGGCGGTGGCCACGCTGCTGGCGCTGATCGTCGCGCTGGCGGTGGCGCTGATCGTGGCCCGCTCGCTGCTCGGCTCGCTGCGCACGCTGCGGCGCTCCGCGCTGGACGTGGCCGACCGGCGGCTGCCGGACGCGGTCCAGTCGATCCTGAACGACACCGGCCCGAGCAGCGGCCTGGCGCACATCGAGCCGATCCCGGTGCAGAGCCGGGAAGAGGTCGGCAAGGTGGCCCGCGCGTTCGACGCGGTGCACTCGCAGGCGCTGCGGCTGGCCTCCGAGCAGGCGCTGCTGCGGAACAACGTCAACGACCTGTTCGTCAACCTCGCCCGCCGCAGCCAGACCCTGGTGCAGCGCCAGCTGTCCCTGATCGACCAGCTGGAGCAGGACGAGCAGGACCCGGACCAGCTGTCCAGCCTGTTCGAGCTGGACCACCTGGCGACCCGGATGCGCCGGAACAACGAGAACCTGCTGATCCTCGGCGGCACCGACCTGGCGCGGCGGATGATGCGCCCGGTGCCGCTGACCGAGGTCGTGGGCGCGGCGGTCTCCGAGGTGGAGCAGTACACCCGCATCGCCGTCGGCGACTCCCCGGACCTGGGCATCCAGGGCCGCGTGGTGAACGACTTCGTGCACCTGGTGGCCGAGCTGCTGGAGAACGCGACCGTGTTCTCCAACCCGGACACCGAGGTCAGCGTGCGCGTCGCGTACCGCAGGGCGGAGCTGGTGCTGGAGATCCGGGACCGCGGCGTGGGCATCGACTCCGCCGAGCTCGGCGAGATCAACGAGCGGCTGACCCGGCCGCCGGAGATCGACGTGGCGGTCTCCCGCCGCATGGGCCTGTACGTGGTCGGCCAGCTGGCGCAGCGCCACGGCATCCGCGTCGAGCTGCGCAACAACGGCGACCTGGAAGGCGGTGTGACCGCCAGCGTCCGGCTCTCCGGCGAGTACGTGGTGCAGCTGACGCCGGACGGGCCGCGGCCGATGCCCGACGCGCAGCGGGTCTCCAGCGAGGACCGGGACACTTCGGACACCGGCACGCACCTGGGCCTGGCCGCCGCCTTCGGCGGGGCCGCCGGCCGCGACGGCGCGCAGCAGCCGGCCGTCGAGTCCGGGGCGCAGCAGCAGGAGCTGCCCGGCTCCTACGAGTTCGACGCCCGCCCGCCGGCCGAGGCCGGTTCCCCGGGTGCCAACGGCAGCAACGGCGCGGTGCCGCCGGGCGCGATCGAGAAGGTCGTGGTCTCGCCGGCGTGGGTCACCGAGGACGACGACCCGATCGACGAGCTGCCGCCCGCGCCCGCCGCGGAGAGCGCGCCGGAACCGGCCGCCGAGCCCCGGCCGTCCGAGCAGTCCGGCCCGGACTACTCGGTGCGGGTGTCCGCGCAGGACAGCTCCGGGGTGACCGACGTGCCGCGGTGGGACACCGCCGAGCGCGCCGCGATCCGCCCGGACACCGAACCGCCCGCCTCCCGCACCGGCGACCAGCCGGCCGTGCGCGGCGGCACCGGCGAGCAGCCGGCCGTCGACCCGCGGCGCCGCAACGGCACCGGGGAGCAGCCCGCGGTGCACCGCAACGGCACGGGCGAGCAGCCCGCCGTCGGCGCGCAGTGGCCCCGCGGCGGCACGGGTGAGCAGCAGCGCGTGGACTACGACGGGGCCTGCGGCACGCCGCCCGGCCTCGGCGAGGTGGACGACGAGACCGCCTCGTTCGAGCCGGTCGCCGAGACCCAGGACCTGTTCCACAGCCCGTACGAGGCGGAGAAGACCCAGCAGATCACCCGCCCGCCGGAGGACTTCGACTGGAACGCGGGCGAGCCGTCCGCGGCTCCGGCGGCAGGCTCGGGCGGCGGCGAGGAGCAGCCGCCGCTGGGGATGGCGCACCGGTACCGCGAGACCGACGACGCCCCCACCGAGCGCCTGCCCATCTACGAGGCCGTGCTCTCGCAGTGGTTCCGCGAAGACGTCAACGAGGACGACGACTCCGCGCCCGCCGCGACCGAGACCACGGGGTCGCAGTCGCTGAGCCGCGACCCGCTCGGCGGCCGCGGTTCCAGCAGCGGTACCGGACGCAACCGGGCCCGCACCGAGCCGGACCAGGAGCCGGCCGGACCGGACCCGACCGCCGGGGCCGACGCGCTCGGGCTCGACGAGACGTCGAGCAGCGGCGCGAAGAACGCGGAGTCGACCGGCGCGCCCGCCGCCGCGCAGGACCCCGGCTGGGGTTCGGCGGACACGGGCTGGCAGGCCGCCGAGGCGCTCGTGGAGCAGTCCCGCCAGGTGCAGGAGACCACCGCTGCCGGGCTGCCCAAGCGGGTGCCGAAGTCGAACCTGGTGCCCGGATCCGCGGCTCCGCGGAGCAGTTCCCCGGCACCCGCCAAGCCTGCCGCGGCGCGATCGGCCGAGGCCGTTCGCGGCCGGATGTCCAACTTCCAGAGCGGCATCCAGCGTGGTAGGCACGCCAAGGCAGAACCAGTCTCGACCGAACCGCCCCGCCGTCCCGAGGAGCAGGAGTGACCGGGTCCGTCCAGCAACCAATGAGCCAGAACAGCTTCAGTTGGCTGATCACTGATTTCGTGCGCCGGGTCCCCGGCGTCGCGCACTCCGTGGTGGTCTCCGCGGACGGCCTGCTGCTGGCCGGTTCGCAGGGTCTGCCGCGGGATCGCGCGGAACAGCTGTCCGCCGTGGCGTCCGGGTTGGTGAGCCTCACGCAGGGCGCCGCCAGATGCTTCGAGGCGGGCGACGTCACCCAGACCGTGGTCGAGATGGAGCAGGGCTACCTGTTCCTGATGTCGATCAGCGACGGGTCCTGCCTGGCCGTGCTGGCCGCGCCGAACGCGGACATCGGCCTGGTGGCCTACGAGATGACCCTGCTGGTGGAGCGCGTCGGCAAGCAGCTGACGCCGGAGCTGCGCGCACAGCTGCAGGGCATGGTCCGGCGATGAGTCCCGCTGGGGCTCGCGAGCCGGCGTTGATCGAGGGGGACTCGTCATGAACTCCGGTGCCGATCCGAATTGGGACGGCGACCTGTTCCGGATGTACAACAACCGGCGTGGGGGCGCCGACTCGTGGCAGGACGACTTCGTCGACGACCCGCGCGGCGGGCAGTCGGACCCCTCCTGGTCGGGCACGACCGGGAACTCCGACTACAGCCGCGCGCTGTTCGGCGGGCCGGGCGCGGACCTGTTCGGTTCGGGCCTGTCCTCGTCGTCGCTGCCTTCGGTGTCGGGATCGGTACCGGGAAACGCGCCCGAGCAGGGCGCGCACCACTACTACGAGCCGCCGAACGCGCAGGACGACCGTGGCCGCGGTCCGGATCCGGGCCGCGGCCGGCGGGCCGACAGCGGTCCGCCGTCGGGTTCGATGCCGTCGCTGTCGCAGTCCCTGCCGCCGGTCTCCGGGTCGCTGCCGTCGGTCTCCGGTTCGATGCCGGCCATCCCCGGCGGGGAGCCGGATCACGGGGACATGCAGGACACGGGCTCGCTGGTGCGACCCTATGCCCGGACGCGGGGTCGCACGCGCACCGATTATGATCTTGCCATCGAGACGCTGGTGTCGACCAGCGATCGCGGCCGGTCCCAGGCTTCGGCGGCAACGCCCGAGCACCGCTCGATCTGCGGGCTCTGCGTGGAAGCCAGGTCGGTCGCCGAGATCTCGGCCCACCTGCGGCTGCCCCTGGGCGTCGTTCGGGTGTTGATCGGTGACATGGCCGGGCTCGGCCTGGTGCTCATTCACGACAGCGGGTTGGTCGTTGGTGACCGGCCGTCGATGGAATTCTTGGAGAGGGTGCTCAGTGGGCTCCGGAAGCTCTGATCCCCGGACGATCATGAACAATCAGAGCAGCGGCAAGACCTCGACCAAGATCGTCGTCGCGGGTGGCTTCGGGGTCGGCAAGACCACGTTCGTGGGCTCGGTCTCCGAGATCATGCCGCTGACCACCGAGGCGGTGATGACCGAGGCGAGCGTGGGGGTCGACGACCTCACCGCCACGCCGGGCAAGGTCACCACCACGGTGGCGATGGACTTCGGCCGCGTGTCGCTGGACGAGGACCTGATCCTGTACCTGTTCGGCACCCCCGGGCAGCACCGGTTCTGGTTCATGTGGGACGACCTGGTGCGCGGCGCGATCGGCGCGATCGTGCTGGTGGACACCCGGCGGCTGGCCGACGCGTTCGCCTCGATCGACTTCTTCGACGACCGGCAGCTGCCGTACATCATCGCGGTCAACACCTTCGACGGGGTGCTGCACCACAAGATGGAGGACGTGCGGGAGGCGCTGACGATCGACGAGTCGGTGCCGATGATCTCCTGCGACGCCCGCAACCGGGAGTCCACCAAGAACGCGCTGATCACCCTGGTCGAGCACGCGATGCGGCAGCGGCTGGCGATGGAACCGGCCAAGTCCAGCCAGCAGAAGAGCTGACCCGCTCCCCGCGGGAGCCGGAACCGGACCGCGGGGAGTCCGAAGTGGTCAGTCCTCCACGACGGCCACCGAGGTGATGCGGTGCAGCGGGTAGCGGCCGGGTTCACCGCTGCCGCGGTCGACGCCCTGCAGCACCCCGCCGCCGACGCTGACCGGCTGCACCACGACCTGGCTGGCCACGCCGTTGGAGTTGACGAAACCCAGCCACACGCTGCGCTCCTCGGCCGCCGCGTCGCGCAGCAGCCGCAGCGTGGCCTCCGCGCTGGGGCGGCCGCGTTCCGGGCTCATCGTGCTGCCGCGGCGCACCGATCCGGCCCGGTCGCCGGAGCGCAGCTGGGCCACGAGCTCGGCCAGCTGCGCGTCGTCCGGCGTGGTCGGCACCGGCGCGGGCTGCGGTGAGCGGCTGCGGCCGCGGATCCGCCGGCCGTCCGCGCGCAGCTCCATGACCTGCCCGTCCGGGCCTTCCGCGGCCGGGGCGAACCCGGCTGAGCGCAGCCCTTCCAGCACGTCGGGCAGCGCCAGCGGGCTGATCAGCACGGTCGGGGCGATGCGGCGCAGCTCCAGCTCGGCGGTGCCCGGGTTGGCCAGCACCTCCTCCAGCAGCACCGGATCGTCGCAGCGCAGGAAGGCCGAGGCGGTGCCGGCGCGGAGCCGGCCGTGCCGCCGGGCCACGTCGTCGATCAGGTAGGTCAGCGACTGCGGCACCGGGGTGCGCGAGCGGTCCCGGAACAGCGCGTGCAGCTCGTCGGCGGTGCGCCCGGAGTCCAGCGCGCGGCGCACGCTCGCCTCGCTGACCCGGTAGACCGTGGCGCTGCCTGCGGATTCGACGTCGGCGACCAGGTCCATGTCGGCGGCCAGCTCCGGTTCCAGCCGGCCCGGGGCGACGACCGTGAGGTCGGCCTGCACGAGCACGTGGTCCAGCGGTTCCGGCAGCGCCTCGCCGAGCAGCTTCGCCGCGCCCGCGGTGTCGCCCTCCAGCACCGCCCGGCCCGCGGTGGACAGCGCCCCGAGCGCGACCACGCCGAGCTGGGTGGCCTCCGAGAGCGTCCAGCGCACCAGGTCATCGCGCAGCCGCCCGCCGCGCCGCGGAGCCCGCCAGGCCAGCACCGCGGCCACGTCGTCGGCGCTGCGCACCCCGTGCCCGCCGGGCAGTTCGTCGAGCATCGCGAGCACGCGGTGCCGGTCCCGCGGGGCCAGCGGGCGGCGCAGGTCCTCGGACAGCGGCCCGAGCAGCCGGTCCTTCTCGTCCCGCGCGCCGACCAGGCCGGGCAGCCGCGGCAGCTCCAGCCAGGCGCGGGCCAGCGGTGCCCAGCGCTGCTCGGGCCCGGCGATGAGCCAGGTGTCGGCGCCGTAGGTGAGCATCCACTGCGGCTCGGCGCCCTCCGAGGAGCTGATCAGGTTCGCGGCCACGGCGAGCTCCACCAGCAGCGCCACCCGCTGCTCGTCGACCTCCAGGGCCTTGGCGGCGCGGCGCACGTCGCGCACCCCGATGCCGCCGGAGCGCAGCACGTCCGGTGGTTCGTCGCTCCACAGCCGCAGCAGGGATTCCAGGTGCCGCAGCAGTTCCAGCACCTCGCCGGCCGCCGTGGAGTCCACAGTGGATTGACCGTGCTCGGTGAGGTCCAGCAGCGGCTCGTCCGGCTCGACCGCGCCCATCGGCCGGTCGCCGCGCACCGCGAACGCCAGCTGCCGCGGCAGCTCCACCGTTCCCGCGTCGCGGCGCAGCAGCAGGCCCTTGGCCAGCAGCCGCTGCACCGGGGTGGTGGCCTCGGCGAGGGTGAACGAGCGGCCCGCGTCCTTCGTGCTGCCGATCGGCTGGTCCCCGGCGAGCCGCTCCACCAGCGCCCGCTCGGCCTCGTCCAGCTCGCCCAGCGCCGCGTCCGCCTGCTCCTGCGTGAGGTGCTCGGCCGGGCGGCCCAGCCCGGCGGGGAAGGTCGGCAGCACCTCGCGGGCGGCGGGCACCACCTCCAGCTGGTCGTCCGGGCCCCAGGCCAGCGCCCGCCGCTGCAGCTCCGCGACCGCGCGCCCGGCCTGCTGCGGCGGCACGTCCGCGCCCAGCAGCGCGGCCACCGACTCCAGCCGCACCGGCTGCACGTCGGCGTCCAGCAGCACCAGCGCTTCCAGCGCGGACAGCGCGAACGAGTCCAGGTCCTCCAGCGCCCGCCCCACCGAGGAGCGCACCCCGGCGCGGGTCGCCAGCACCGCGGTGTCCGCCGGCGGCGGGGTGGCCAGGTCGGGCCGGGTGCGCAGCAGCGCGACCAGTTCCTCGTCGCCGCGAGCGCGCAGCGAATCCGCGAGTGAAGCCATCTCCGCCACGATACCGAGCGAAGTCCCCGGCTCCGCCGGGTTCGCGGTGTGACCCTGGCGGGCCGGGGTTCGTCCGGCGGGCTCGATCGGGCAAACTGTGGACGTTCGACCGGCACGACGACGCTTTCGGAGGGTGACCGTGGCTGGCAAGGCGAAGAAGGATCGGATCGACCCGACCTGGCCGCAGGAGGACCACGCGGTCAGCGAGCTGGTCGCCGACAAGCAGGGCGCGTTGTCGCCGTTCGGTGGCACCACCTTCCCGCTCGACGAGGAGAACCTCCCCTACGAACACCCGGTGACCAAGGTCAACAAGTAAGACCTCCGCACCGCCTGCGAACGGGCCGCGTCCGAATCGGACGCGGCCCGTTCGTCGTTCGGGGCCCTGCCGAGATCGAGATGTCAAGGGCGACCGGTGGGTAAGGTCCCCGCCGTCGATCACAGTCCGAAAAGTTCTAGGCTTTTTCTCGGCCGGGCGATCCGGCCGCTCCGGCGGCCCGGCGGCCCCGCCTGCGGTGGGAGCTGCGCCTGGTGCCGAACTGAACTCTCGCGTGACAGGGGTGTGACCATGCCGGTTCCAGGTCCGGGCTACTCGATCACGGTCCGGGTGGAGGCGCCGCCGTCGGCCAGCGCCGCGGGCGACCTCACCACCGCGATCGGCCGCGCCGGCGGGGTGATCACCGCGTTCGACGTGGTGGAGTCGCACGCCGACCGCATCGTCGTGGACATCACCTGCAACGCGGAATCCGCCGACCACGCCGAGGACATCACCGACCGGCTCGGCGAGCTGGACGGCGTGCGGGTCCGCAAGATCTCGGACCGGACGTTCCTGGTGCACCTCGGCGGCAAGATCGAGGTCAGCTCCCGGGTCGCGCTGGCCAACCGCGACGACCTCTCCCGCGCCTACACGCCGGGCGTCGCGCGGGTGTGCACCGCGATCGCGGAGAACCCGGAGGACGCGCGGCGGCTGACGGTCAAGCGGAACTCGGTCGCCGTGGTCACCGACGGCTCTGCGGTGCTGGGCCTGGGCAACATCGGCCCGGAGGCGGCGCTGCCGGTCATGGAGGGCAAGGCGGCGCTGTTCAAGAAGTTCGCCGGGGTCAACGCCTGGCCGGTGTGCCTGGACACCCAGGACACCGAGGAGATCATCCGTGCGGTGGAGCTGATCGCCCCGGTCTACGGCGGCATCAACCTGGAGGACATCGCCGCGCCCCGCTGCTTCGAGATCGAGGCCCGGCTGCGGGAGAAGCTGAACATCCCGGTGTTCCACGACGACCAGCACGGCACCGCGATCGTCGTGCTCGGCGCGCTGCGCAACGCGCTGCGGGTGGTGGACAAGGACATCACCGACTGCCGGATCGTGGTCTGCGGGGTCGGCGCGGCCGGCTCGGCGATCATCCGGCTGCTGCAGCACAAGAAGCCGGCCGACGTGATCGCCGTGGACATCGACGGCATCGTGCACCCCGGCCGGGGCGACACCGACCCGAACCTGCAGGCCATCGCGGCCACCACGAACTCCGAGAAGCGCACCGGCGCGCTGGCCGACGCGGTGCGCGGCGCGGACGTGTTCATCGGCGTCTCGGCGCCGAACCTGCTGGCCGCCGAGGATGTGGCCACGATGAACGACGACGCGATCGTGTTCGCGCTGGCCAACCCGGACCCGGAGATCGACCCGCTGGAGGCCCGCAGGCACGCGAAGGTCGTGGCCACCGGGCGCAGCGACTACCCGAACCAGATCAACAACGTGCTGGCGTTCCCCGGGTTCTTCCGCGGGCTGCTGGACGCGCACGCGCACGAGATCACCGACGACATGATGATCGCGGCGGCGAACGCGATCGCCGACGTCGTGGACGGGGAGGAGCGGGTGAACGCCTCGTTCATCGTGCCCAGCGTCTTCGACTCGAACGTCGCCCCGGCGGTGGCGGACGCGGTGCGCAAGGCGGTGGTGGCCGGTCGCGCGGAGGAGCCGTCCGCGGGCGGGACCTCGCTGCCGTGGTCGATGGCCGAGGACTTCGACTACTGATCCCGGCCGGGTTCCGCCGCCCCGGCACCGGCGGCGGCGGAACCCGCGGTCCCGCCTAGGCTGCCGCTATGGCGCACAACGAGCTCTCGCACGTGGACGAGTCCGGCGCGGCCCGCATGGTCGACGTCTCGGCGAAGGAGGCGACCGCGCGCACTGCCGTGGCCACCGGCGTCGTGCGCACCACCCCGGAGGTCGTCGCCCTGGTCCGCGGTGACGACCTGCCGAAGGGCGATGCGCTGGCCACCGCCCGCCTCGCCGGGATCATGGCGGCCAAGCGCACGCCGGACCTGGTGCCGCTGTGCCACCCGATCGCCCTGTCCGGGGTGAAGGTGCAGCTGGAGCTCGGCGAGGCCGAGGTGCGCATCACCGCCACGGTGCGCACCACCGACCGCACCGGCGTCGAGATGGAGGCGCTGACCGCGGTCACCGGCGCCGGTCTGGCGCTGCACGACATGATCAAGGCGGTGGATCCGGCGGCGGTGCTCGACGCCGTGCGGGTGGAGCGCAAGGAGGGCGGCAAGACCGGCACCTGGACCCGCCCGGAGTGATCGGCCGGTGCTCGTCGGCCGCCGTGGGCGGCTCGTAGGCTGAGAACACCGCGCACGTCCGTCGCAAGGAGCCCGCCATGTCCCGCACCGCTCGCGTCGTGGCCGCCTCGAACCGGGCCGCCGCCGGCGTCTACGCCGACGAGACCGGCCCGCTGATCGCCGGGTGGCTGCGCGACCGCGGCTACGAGGTGCCCGACCCGCTGGTGGTGCCGGACGGCGAGCCGGTGGGCGAGGTGCTGCGCACCGCGGTGGCCGAGGAGGTCGCGGTGGTCATCACCACCGGCGGCACCGGCATCAACCCCACCGACCGCACGCCCGAGGTGACCGCGGAGGTCCTGGAGCGCCCGATCCCGGGCCTGGCCGACGCGATCCGCAGCGCCGGGCTGCCGAAGGTGCCGACCGCGGTGCTGTCCCGCGGCCTGGCGGGCGCGAGCGGGCGGACGCTGATCGTGAACCTGCCGGGTTCGCGCGGCGGTGTCCGCGACGGGCTGGAGGTGCTGGACGGGGTGCTGGAGCACGCCGTGGACCAGCTGCGCGGCGGCGACCACCGGCCCGGCGGCGGTGTGCCCGAGGCCGCGCCCGCGCCCGCGAGCACGGCCGCCGAGGTCCTGCTCGCCGAGGTCACCGAGCGCCCGCTGCGGGTGCAGGACCTGGCCGAGCTGGTCGAGCACCGCGCCGCCGGTGCCGTGGTGACCTTCGGCGGGGTGGTGCGCGACCACGACGGCGGCCGCGGCGTCACCGAGCTCGAGTACGTCGGCCATCCCAGCGCCGGCGAGGTGATCGAGCAGGTCGCCGCCGAGCTCGCCGCCCGGCTGGACGGGGTGCGCGCGCTCGCGGTGGCCCACCGGGTCGGCCTGCTCGGCATCGGCGACGTGGCGCTGGCCTGCGCGGTCTCCGCGGAGCACCGCAAGGAGGCGTTCGAGCTGTGCGCCGAGCTGGTCGACGAGGTCAAGCGCCGGCTGCCGATCTGGAAGCGCCAGGTCTTCCGGGACGGTGCCGAGGAGTGGGTCAACTGCCCCTGAACCCGATCGTCCGCAGTGGACTGTCCACCCGGGACGCGGTAGCGATTTTCCTTTGAGAGAGCGGAAACCCCGCCGCTGGGGGTACGCGGCGGGGTTTCCTCGTTCCGGAGCCGCCCCGCGCATCCGCACGGGGGAACAGACGGTCGGCGGGGCGGCTCCTGCCGGGTCGAGCCCGGCACCGATCACTTCAGGTCGAGCTGCTGACCCGGGAAGATCAGGTTCGGGTCCTTCAGCACGTCGGTGTTCTTCTGGAAGACGTCCTGGAAGTTGACGCCGTACTTCTGCGCGATCTTGCCCAGGGTGTCGCCGGCCTGGACGGTGTAGTCCTTGCCGCCGGACTTGACCGAGCTGCTGGTCTCCACGCTCTTCGACGAGGAGGAGCTCTCCTCGCTGGAGGAGGAGCTGCTGCTGGTCTGCGTGCTGCCGCTGGTGCTGCCGCTGGTCCAGCTGGTCTTCTGGCTGCAGGCCGGCCAGGCGTTCGGGCCCTGGTCGGCGAGGACCTTCTCCGCGACCTGGATCTGCTCCTCGCGGCTGGCGTCCTTGGCGTTCGACGCGTACTGGGTCCCGCCGTAGGCGGCCCAGGTGGACGGGGTGAACTGCAGGCCACCGGAGAAGCCGTTGCCGGTGTTGGCGCTCCAGTTCCCGCTGCTCTCGCACTGGGCGAGCTGGTCCCAGTCGGCCGCGTTGGCGGGCGCCGAGATCGCGATCGGGGCGGCGACCACGGCACCGGCGACGGCGAGCCGCGCGGCGTTGCGGGTGACGCTGGAGTTGGAAGGTTTGCGGTGCTTACCTGCGTAGCGAGCCATGTCCCTCTCCTGCCGCGCCTGCGAGGTGAGCTGTCGGGTTCGGGCTGAAGAGGCAGCCCGGCCGGCTCTCGGGGGAGTCGGCTTCACCCCTAGGGCGTTCGGGGCGCCCAGTGGTGGTTCCCCCGCCCCTGTCCGGTGTGTTCGTTTTCGGGGGTGGGAAGCCCGCCGGACAGGGTTCGGCGCTGCGGGCTTCCGTGGTTCCTTGCTGATCGGTTCGGGGCCGACCGGGGAGCGACACTACGTAATCGATGAGCGAAGCGGAAATCTGAGCATATGTGACGCTGGTCACAGTAACGAGGCTTCGGGGGTTGTCGATCGCGATCGTTTTCGCTGATCAGAGCGTCGTTATCAACTCGTATTCGGGCCGATATTGATCACGGTCGGTGAGGCGTGGCTCACCCCTTTAGCGGGCCGGAAACCTCGCCGTCGAACCCCGGCAACCTTCCCGGCGGACCTGAATCGAGCCCGATCCACGCCTGCGAGGCGCCGTCGCGGCGATCACGCAGCGATCAAGCGGCCTGCACGGTGCGTGGCTCCGGATCCCCGACCGGGTGGCCGATTCGGCGCCGGCGCGGAGACGTGAAAGGGCCTCGCGAAGGCTGCCGCGAGACCCGTTCGGCCGCGCTCCGGCGGTGGGGCCGCGACCTCCCGGTAGCCCAGCTGAACATCACTCGGAAGAGTGTGTCCGACACGCCGGGGAATCGTGTATTCGCGCGCACGCGCGCCTGCGCGGGTGGATTAATAAGGAACGACCCGAACGCCCCAGCGGCGTTCAGCCGCCCGCGAAGGGCGGCAGCACGTCCAGCTCGTCGCCGTCGCGCACCGGCGTGCCGCGGTCCCGCGCGGAGACCCCGTTGAGCAGGAAGCTGCACGCGGCGACCACCCGGGCCAGCCGCTCGCCGTGCGCGGCCAGGACCGCGTCCAGCACGTCCCCGGCCCGCACCGGGGCGTCCGGGGAGGCCGGGGCGACGCGCACCGTCTCCTCGGCGACGCCGGCGGCCGCGCGGGCCCCGGCGAAGTAGCGCACGCGGACCGCGGCGGGCTCGCCGGTGGCGGCCTCGCGGGTGCTGTCGGGCTGCGCGGTCATCCTCAGCCTCCGATCGCGCTCATCGGCCGGGACGGCTGCGCGAAACCGCTGGAGTCCATGCCGTGCCCGGCCGCCTTGGCCCACATCGTCTCCCGCCAGAGCCGTGCGAGTTCGGCGTCGTCGGCGCCGGAGCGCAGCGGGCCGCGCAGGTCGGTCTCGGTGGTGGAGAACAGGCAGGACCGCAGCTGGCCGTCCGCGGTCAGCCGGGTCCGGTCGCAGGCCGCGCAGAACGGGCGGGTCACCGAGCCGATCACGCCGACCGTGCCGGGGCCGCCGTCGACCAGCCAGCGCTCGGCCGGGGCCGAGCCGCGCTCGGCCTCGTGCGGGGTGAGGGTGAACTCGGCGGAGAGCTTGTCCAGGATCTCGTCCGCGGTGATCATCTGCGCGCGGTCCCAGCCGTGCTGCGGGTCCAGCGGCATCTGCTCGATGAACCGCAGCTGGTAACCGTGCTCCAGGCAGTAGCGCAGCAGGTCACCGGCCTCGTGGTCGTTCTGCCCGCGCAGCAGCACCGCGTTGACCTTGACCGGCTCCAGGCCGGTGGCCTTGGCCGCGGCCAGCCCGGCCAGCACGTCGTCGAACCGGTCGCGGCGGGTCAGCTCCCGGAAGGTGTCCCGGTCCAGGGTGTCCAGCGAGACGTTGACCCGGTCCAGGCCCGCCTCCACCAGCGCATCGGCGTACCGGCCGAGGTTGATGCCGTTGGTGGTCAGCGAGGTCTTCGGGTGCCCGGGCAGCGCGCTGGTCGCGGCGATCACGTCCACCAGGTCCTGGCGCAGCAGCGGTTCGCCGCCGGTGAAGCGGACGTTGGTGATGCCGAGCTCCTCGACCGCGAGCCGGATCAGCCGGATCATCTCGCCGGTGTCGAGCATCTCGTCGCGCTTCATCCACGGCAGGCCCTCGGCGGGCATGCAATAGGTGCAGCGCAGGTTGCACTTGTCGATCAGCGACACGCGCAGGTCGGTGGCGATGCGCCCGAAGCGGTCGATCAGCGCCGGGGTGTCCGGGCGCGCCGACGTGTCGGTCGCGGGCCGCACGGCCGGGATGCCCAGGTCCACTGCGTTCACATATCGACCCTAACCCCGGCCGCGGGGGCATTTCGAACTTCCGAGCGGGTTTTCCCGGCCGCGGCGGGGCGCCGTTGCGCTGCAGGTTCGGCGAGCGGCGAGGTCGTGATCCGCAACTGCGTGCGAAGGAGCACTGTTTCGGCCGCATCCGCGGAAGTACGCTGCTCGACTGTGCCGCACTACCGGATTTCCGAGGTCGCCGGGCTGCTCGGCGTCAGCGACGACACCGTGC
>Ga0164243_10004867_pt1 | contig 20780 bp, 17 predicted proteins | sample OricompcompostOP_FD_108781 | JGI IMG/M metagenome (GOLD analysis project Ga0164243, IMG submission 108781) | Organic Plus compost microbial communities from Emeryville, California, USA - Original compost - Organic plus compost (OP) | ecosystem: Engineered > Solid waste > Mixed feedstock >...
GAAGGACGGCAAGGAGACCGACACCGCCCCGGGCTACCAGCCGCGAAGTACTCCGACGAGATCTACATGGCGACGATCCCGAGCTTCCTCCGCGATCCCGCGCACGCGGTGTTCCTGAAGTCCGGCGTTCACTACAAGGCGGGCGACAAGACGAAGATCATCGAACCCACCACCGCCAAGCAGGCGCGCGAGCAGTACTGGGAGCTCGGAGAGGAGGGGCGGCGCGTGTTCGATCGCGCGGTCGGGATCAACACCGGCGCGAACCCGAGCGTCGGCGGCGGTTACACGCTCAACACCGAGTACGACATGCCCGGCTTCAAGTCGGCGGGCCAGATGACGTGGAACTTCCACTGGGCGGGTGTCGTGATGAAGGACGGCACCGACAACATCACGCTCGAGAACTACGCCGACGGCAACGGGTACGACTCGATCAACACCGACTGGAACTTCCAGATGTACGGCACGGTCAAGAAGGGGCAGACGTTCGTCGAGCAGCACATGGCGAGCAACACCCACGGGACCCGCGGCAGCGCGTTCGCCGTGGAGCCGGACGGATCGTGATGCGCCTCGTGCTCGCGCTCGCGTGCGCGCTCGGTGCCTGCGCTCGCTCCACCGAGCCCGCGTCGCCGCCGGCGCCCACGCCCGCGGTATCTTCTGCCCCCGTCGTCACCTCGACGTCGCCCGCAGCTCGGCCCCCCGCTTCATCCTCGGAGAGCACCATGACCACCATCACGCGCAGCGAGGAGATCGCAGGTAAGGACGATCAGATCGTCCGCGTCGTCGGCGTGTACGCCGTCGAGAACCTCGGGCGCTACCGCATCGTGTCGGAGCAGATCGACGGCACCAGGATCCAGTCGAACAAGCTGGCGTACGTGGAGCTCGAGGGGGGCGGCACGATCCGGCTCGGTGCGCGACCGGACGCCGAGCACGAGATGGCCGGCAAGCTCGTCGCGGTGACCGGCCGGCTGAAGGAGGAGTGGCCTCCGCGCCAGGCAGAGCACGTCGCGCAGCCGAACCCGGCGCCGGCGCTGATCGAGATCTCCGCCGTCGAGCCGCGCTGAGCGCCCTGGCCGCTGCGCGGGTGCGGCCCGCTGCGCCGTCAGCGCTTCTTCGACGCGATCAAGCGCGCGTACGCCTCGGCGGCGGACTGGCAGATCTGCTGGAGCACGCCGACCTGGATCGGGTTCAGCTCCGCGCCGTGCCCGTAGAGGATGTTCACGACGCGCTTGTTGATCGCGATCGTGCCCGCCGTGACGTGCGCCGGCTCGGGACACTGCAGCACCTTGTACAGGTACGAGTTCACCGTCGACGGCGCGAGCGGTCCGTGGAACACGCCGGTCTCCGAGGCGATCGCCGACTGCACGACGCTCGGCGCCTCGAGCGGCAGCAGCAGGTGCTCGACGTTCGCGTGGCCGGGCAGGTTGCCGATCGCCTTCCAGCCGAACGCCATGTGGTCGCGCACGGTGAACACGACCGCGGCCTGGAACGTCGCCGCGGCGTAGCCGAGCAGCGACTCGACGATCGTGTTGCGGTCGGTCGCGGTGGCGAGCAGGCGCATCGCCGCGTCGCCCTGGAGCGGTGCGACCACCGTCGGCCCGACGACCGGCGGGATCGTCGTCTGCGCACGTCGCGCGGGCTGCACCGCGACCGCCGCCTCGGCCGGCGCGGCGTCGTCGGCATCGAGCGTGTCGATCAGATCCTCGGCCTCGAGCTCGAGCGCCTCGGACTCGTCGAACAGCTTCGGCATCTTCATCGTGCGCAGGCGCGGGCGCGGGCCCGGCGCGGGCACCGGCGACGCGGGCACCGGCGGCAACCCCGGCAGCGGCGGCGCGGGCAGGCCGGTGTCGGTCATGACCTCGTCGCCGCGCGGGTCGTCGCCGAACTTCACGAAGCGCGCCGGGCGGGCCACGCCGTAGTAGCGCTCGATGTAGTAGTAGATGCGGACCTCGGGCGCGACGCGCGGCAGCACGCGATAGCCGGTGATCTGCGCGAGCGCCTCGAGCGTGGCGAAGTCGTGCGGGTCCTCGATCGCCGCGATCAGCTGGCGGTCCTGCACGACGAGCGGCACGCACTTGTGCTTGAAGGCCTGCTGCGGCTGGAGCAAGCGCACCGCCGCGCGTTTCGCGCGCTCGAGCATCGCGCCCGTCGCGATCGGGATGCCGAGCTCGAGACCGAGGTACACGGTCAGCGCCTCGAGATCGAGGAACCCGAGCTCGTACAGCACCGTGCCGATGCGTCCGCCGTCACGCGCCTGGTTCTTGAGCGCCGCCTCGAGCTGGGCCTCGGACAGCCGGCCATCTCGCACGAGCATCTCGCCGAGCTTCATCTGCCTGCGAACGTATCACGGACGTGCTACTGACCTGGGCATGAGGGTCCAGCGCCTGTGTGCGCTCGCCATGGTCGTCGCCGGGTGCGGTGGCAAGGACGAGGCCCCGTCTGCGTCGCCGACCCCGAGCCCGCTCGCGGTGGCGGCCCCCGATCGTGACGAGCCCCCACCGCCGCCGCCCACCCCGGCGTTCCCCGACGGCACGCGCTCGCTCGTGCTCAAGCGCACCATCCCGGTCCGGCTCGCGCCAGGTGTCGACGCCAAGCGCATCGGCACGATCGGCATCGACACGCGGGTCGGCTGGACGCGCACCGCCGACGCCACGGGCTGCAAGAAGCCGTGGGTCGAGATCGTGCCCCGCGGCTGGGTGTGCGGCGAGTACCTCGAGCCGAGCACGAAGGCGCCGATGGGGCGCGAGGTCCCGATGCTCGACCGCGGCGAGCTCGTGCCCGGCATCTACGGCAAGGTCACCGAACCAGCCTCGCTGACGTACGTGCTCGAGCGCCCCGGCGACAAGAAGCCGCGCAAGGCAGCGAGGACCGCGAAGGCGGATCGCAAGGCGCGCGCGACGGAGCGCCCCGTGACCACGCCGCGCGACGTCACCGACAAGCTCACCGGGCCGCGCATGCGCGAGGGCAAGCCCCTCGTCGGCTCGGTGAACGTGCGCCACTACGGCGAGATCGAGGTCGACGGCAAGACGTACTGGAAGATCAGCCGCAAGGACAACGAGTACGTGCTGCGCAAGGCGATCAGGCAGCACGTGCCGTCGGAGTACAGCGGCGCCCGGCTCGGCGACGACACCGGCTGGAGCGTCCCGATCGCGTTCGTGTGGCCGCGCGCGGGGCGCTCGACGTCGTCGCTGCGCACGCCGACCGGTGGCGCGGTCCGCAAGCTCGCGGCCCGCACGCCCGTCCCGATCCTCGAGACCGCGACCGATCGCACGGGCAAGCCCACCGCGTACCGGATCGGTGAGGGGGAGTGGCTCCGCGCCGTCGACGTGCGCGTGTACGAGCCGGCACCGGCGCCCCCGTACCTCGAGCCCGGCGAGCGCTGGATCGACGTCGATCTCGACAACCAGATCCTCGTCGCGTTCGAGGGCGACGTCGCCGTCTACGCGACGATGGTGTCCTCCGGTGGCCCGAACTCCCCGACGGAGACCGGCGTGTATCGCATGTGGCTCAAGGAGTCCGAGACCGACATGCGCGGGCTCAACGGCGAGGATCCGTACTCGGTCGCGACGGTGCCGTGGACCCAGTTCTTCTACCCGGAGAAGGGGCTCGCGCTGCACACCGCGTACTGGCACGACGGCTTCGGCGTCCGCCGCAGCGCCGGCTGCGTCAACCTCGCGCCCAAGGACGCCCGCTGGCTGTACTTCTGGAGCGAGCCCCAGGTCCCGCCGGGCTGGACGATGACCGCCGGCGTCACCGAAGCGCCGGGCTCGATCGTGCGGGTGCGCAGCAAGGCCGACCCGAACCCCGAGCACAAGGGCTACGCGAAGGACGTCTTCGAGCTCCGCAAGCGCCAGCGCTGAGGCGGCTCAAGGCGCGATCGGCAGCTTCTTCGGCTGCGACGCGAGCACGGTCGCCTCGGCGGCGTCCATCGCGCGCACGAGGTCCTCGCCGAACACGTCACCGAGCGTGTCGCGCGTGAGGCGGTACAGCGTCGGCCCCTCGACGAACGCGCACGAGTACTCCATGTACTCGTCGGCGAGGCAGATCGTGTCCTCCTCGTACGACAGCGGGAACAGCCGGCAGATCGCGGGCTTGATGTCGCGGACGTTCCAGCCCTGCTCGATCGCGGCGCGGTGGATCGCGCAGCCGCGCTTGTCGTGCGCCGTGAAGATACAGGCGTCGTTCCACACCGCGGAGCGCACGACCTCGCCCGACGGGTAGTCCTCGTCCTCCTCGACATCCTCGTCGAACCACGGCTGGTTCTGCGCGTCGGGGTGGAGTAACGGCCGGATCTTGTCGGCGCGCGCCAGGATCTCGTCTCGCTCGCGAATGTCGATATCGCAGCCGTACTGGCAGCAGATGTCGTGCTTCTTCGTCTGCGTCGGCAGCATCTCGCAGTCGTGCGTCATGCAGTTCGGTGCGAACCGACGCGTGAACAGCGAGACCCAGGCGTAGCGGAAGCGGGGATGGTCGAGAGCGATGACAGGCTCGTCGATGACCGGCTCATCGGTGTCTGGCTCGTCGATGTCTGGCTCGTCCATGAGGACGCGCAATCTACTCCGTTCCGAGCACGCTCGCGAGGTCGACGCGCGTCCCATCGCCACCGGAGGCGCGGTCGACCATCAGGGTGAGCGCCGACAGCGTCTCCTGATCGAGGATGCAGTCCGGGTCCGGAGTCGTGCGCGTGAAGTTGCGGTGACAGGACTGGACGACCGGCAGCGAGCCCTCGCGCAGCCGGATCGGCGCCCCGTGCGAGCGACAGACGATCGGGCGAACGTCGTAGATCAGGCACCGTCCCGACGGAGCGAGCGCGGCGCAGCGATCCGGTGCGCCGTCCCGGGCGTTCGCGGCGAGGGCCGCGCGGCGCTCGGCGGGCCAGCGGGCGAGCTCGACGCGGATCGCCTCGGCCTCGGCGCCGGTCACCGTCAGCCGTACGTGGCAGCAGTCGGAGCATCCGGTGCTGCACTGCATGTCGTCGCCGTGCCGCGCGTGGGCGCGTGCGAAAAAGGCGTCGACCTTCCCCGCCAGTTCTCTCTGTGCACCGCCCTTCGGCGGCGCTGCGCGGTCCGGCAGCGCCGGACCCTGCGATTCGTTCAGCCGGCTCACCGCACATCGAGTACCACGCGGCTACAATCGGGGCGGCATGGATCTCAACGACATCGTCGTGTTCACCAAGGTCGTCGAGACCAAGAGCTTCACGGGCGCCGCGGAGCAGCTCGGGCTACCGAAATCCACCGTCAGCCGCAAGCTCGCCCAGCTCGAGGAGCGGCTCGGGGTACGCCTCGTCCAGCGCACGACCCGCAAGCTCGCGCTGACCGACATCGGTCAGGCGTACTACGAGCGCGCGTCTCGGATCGTCTCCGATCTCGCGGCGGCCGAGCAGCTCGTCATGGACATGCAGTCCACGCCGCGAGGGCGCCTGCGCGTCACCGCGCCGATCGATCTCTCGACGCTGTTCCTCGGCGGCATCGTCGCCGACTTCATCGCGCAGCACCCCGAGATCAACGTCGAGCTCGACGCCACCGACCGCGTGGTCGACCTGATCGAGGAGGGCTTCGACGTCGGGATCCGGTTCGGGCAGCTCCCCGAGTCGACGCTGATCGCGCGCAAGCTCGCCACGTTCGAGCCCGTCCTGGTCGCCTCGCCCGCGTACCTCGCGCGGCGGTCGACGCCGGCGACGATCGAGGAGCTCGAGGATCACGACAAGGTGCTGTTCCTGCCGAGCACGCGCACCCAGGGCTGGACGATGGTCAACGGCGACCAGACCTACGAGCTCACCCCGCCGGCGCGGTTCTCGAGCAACAACATCATGGCGGTTCGCGACGCCGTGCTCGCGGGCGCCGGCATCGGCTCGCTGACCGAGTTCATGGTCGCGTGCGACATCCGCGAGGGAAAGCTCGTCCACATCCTCCCCGAGTGGCGCGGGCGCAAGACCGACGTCCACGCGGTGTACCCCGCGCGCCAGAACATCCCGCCGCGGCTGTCGCTGTTCCTCGAACACCTCGGCAAGGCGATGAACCCGCCGCCGTGGGCGATGCGCGGCCCGTGCGGCTGACTCAGGCCTCGAGATCGTCGAGCCGCGTGATCACGAGCGGCAGCTCGGGGCCCGAGCACAGGGTCGCGCGCTGCGGCGGCAGCCGGTAGTCGACGACGCCTCCCGCGACGTCGGGGCTCGTCGTCTTGTAGCCGACGATCTGCACGGCGGTGCCGACCTCGAGCACGCGCTCGGTCGCCTCGACCTCCGTGCGCGACCGGACGAGCGCGCGCACGCGTTTCGGTACGTGCTCGGCGGCGAGCCGCGCGGCGGGATAGGTCACGAGCTCGCGCGGCGGTACGAGCCAGCGCGCTCCGGCCGCCTGGATCAGGATCCGATCGCCGCGCTCGTCGACGAGCGTGAAGTCGACGGCGGCCTCGTGGACCCAGGTGCCCCCGGCGGCCACCGTGAGGCGGCGGTACACGCCCTCGACGTCGACGAGCAGGCCGCGCAGCGTCGTGTCCGCCTCGATCGTCCCGCGCACCACGACGAGCTCGCCCTCCGGGCGCGTGTCGACATCGGCGAGCGCGAGCTCCCCCCGCGTCATGCGCGCGATCTGTCGCCGGAGCATCGCGCGCCCCGCACGATCGCCGACCAGCGCCGCCCCCGCGCCGCCGAGCAGGAAACCTTTCCACAGCACGAGCGCCAGCGGCGTGACCGCGAGGATGCCCGCGATCGCGGCCCCCGTGCCGGCCCACACCGCGCCCGTGACCAGCTGGGTCGACCGCCGCACGCCCGTCGGGAGCCAGGCGCGATCCGCGCGTAGCCGGTGCGTTCGCTCCATCGCCAGCACGCACTGAGTGTACGCTGGGCGCGATGGAAACGTCTCTGGTGCCAGCGCCTCCCGCGGTCGTACAGGTGTTCGACAAGCCCACGCGGCTCAGCGTGCGCCAGCGCAAGCGATGGCTCGAGATCCTGACCTCGCTGGACGCGCGCAACACGTACGTCGTGTACGACGATCACGGCAACCCGGTGCTCGAGGTGCAGGAGCAGGGCGGCGGCTTCGGTCACTTCTTGAAGCGCGTGTTCCTCGGGGCGTTCCGGCCGTTCACCGCGAAGGTCGAGGATCTCACCGGGCAGCGCCCGCTGCTCGAGCTCCGGCGGCCGTTCCGCTTCATCTTCCACCGGCTCGAGGTCCACGGGCCCGACGGCAAGCTCCTCGGCTCGATCCAGCGCCGATGGACCTGGGTGCGGCGCAAGTACACGATCGAGAACCCGAGCGGGCAGGAGATCGCGACCCTGTTCGGGCCGATCCTCCGCCCGTGGACGTTCGAGGTCCAGCTCCCCGGAAGTGATCGCGAGGTCGGGCTCGTGCAGAAGAAGTGGAGCGGCCTGCTGAAGGAGGCGTTCACCGAGGCCGACAACTTCTGGGTCCAGTACGACGCCGTCACGGATCCCGCGCTCCGCGCGCTGCTGTTCGCGGCGACGGTGCTGATCGACGTCGTCCACTTCGAGCGCTCGGGCTAGCGCGCGCCGCAACGGCGACCCCGAGCGGGTGTCCAGCTCGCCATGAAGGCGATCCCGTTCGGTCTCGTCGGCGCGCTCGCGGCGCTGCTGGGCGCGTGTGCTCCCGTGGCGCCGACCTCGTCCACGCGGCACGCGCCGCCCGCACCGCGCGAACAGCCCGTCCTTCCCGAGCAGTCCGTGGTCCCCGAGCGGCCCGCGCCCCGGGCGACGTACGGAGCGCCGCTCGACGTTCGCTTCATGAAGCGCGGCTACTTCCACGCGTACGCCGAGATGTCGAACGGGCTCGGTAGCAACGCGATGTCGGACGACCTGCCGCGCGGCGCCACCGCCGGACGCTGGCTCTCGATCATCGCGCTCCCTGCGCAAGGGCGGCCCTTCGAGGGGGCTCACGATGGGTTTCGCGTGCTGGTGATCAACGCGAGCGAGGACGCCGTCCTGGTGCCCGCGCAGGACGCGCGGCTGTCGATGGTCCACGAGGCGCTCGACGCGCGCGGGGTGTGGGCGCCGATCGAGTACCTGCCGACGAGCTGGTGCGGCAACAGCTATCACACGCTCGAGCTACCGGCGCGCTCGTACTGGGAGCTCACCGCGCCGCGGTACACGGGCTCGATGGCGACGCGCCTCCGGCTGAAGCTGACGATCAGGCGGGGCGGTCAGGAGCGGCACGTTCACTCGAATACGTGGGAGGGCCACGTCAACCCCGAGCAGTTCACGATCGAGGAGGCGTATCGCCCGGCCGGCATCGTGGACCCGTACGAGCCGGTGCCATGACACGCCGCCCTGCGTAGCCTCGGCGGGCGCCGCGATTCACAGCGACGAGCAGACGACCTTGCCCGACCTGGCGCGGGCCTCCGCCGTCACCTTCTGACCGTCCGCGTACCTCTTCCACACCGCCTCGGAGACCTCGCAGCTCTGGTCGCCGAGCTCGAGCACGTAGGTCGTGACTCGCTTGCCCTGGCGGCGCGCGCCGAGCGCCGGGCTCGCCTCGGCGGGCGGTAGGCCCTCGGTCGGCCACGCGGGCGTCATGCCGGTGCCCGACAACTTCACCGGAGCGAGCTGCTTCCAGCGCTGCACGGTGTACGTGCACCAGTCGTCGTAGACGGGCTCGTCGCGGTAGATCGGCTTGCACTTCTTGATCTGCTCGTACGTGCCGTCCTTGTTGTCCTTCTTCTCGGTGCGGCACTCCTCCTCACCGGTCGGCACCTTCTTCGTCGAGCGCTGCTTGTCGCGGCACCGCACGCCGCGCGCGTCCGACGGGACGGCGTCGCGCCAGTCGGACTCGTGCAGCTCGGCGTACTCCTCGACGCCGATCGCGCGCTCCCAGCGATGCCCGGTGATCGTGACCTGCACCGACGTGGTGCGTACGAACAGGTACCAGATGCCGAACACGAGCACCGCGATCACGCCGAGCACGACGAGGAGGATCCACCACCGGCGCTTCTTCGGCGGCGGCGCGGGCGTGACGACGCCGCGGACCTCCTTCGCGCCGTCGAGCGGAGCCCCGCAGCGCGTGCAGTTGTGCCCCTTCGCGCTCTGGGGCGTGTTGCACGCGGGGCAGTGACGGTCCGCGCCCTCGTACGTGTGGCCCTCCGCGCGCTGCGCTTCGCCCTCGGGCGGGAAGTAGCGCTTGTCGGGGTCCTGCGGCGCGCCGCACTCGGCGCAGTGGCGCTGGCTCTTGCCGAGCAGCCCCTTCGTGCCGCAGAACTCGCAGTCCCACAGCATCTCGAAATGCCCGTCGCTGACGATGCGCTCCTCACCCATGGCGCATCATCCTAGTGCGCTGTCACGGCGCGCGATAGGGCCCGGCGACGGAGCCCGGCGCGGTCAGCGGTAGCCCTGGGCCTGCAGGTGGAACAGCGTCGCGTAGCGGCCGCCCTGCTGCACGAGCTCGTCGTGCGTGCCGCGCTCGATGATCGTGCCGCGGTCGAGCACGATGATCTGGTCGGCCATGCGCACCGTCGAGAACCGGTGCGAGATCACGATCGCGATCTTGTCGTCGGTGACCTCGCGGAACCGCTCGAAGATCTTGACCTCGGCCTCGGCGTCCATCGACGCGGTGGGCTCGTCGAGCACGAGGATGTCGGCCTCGCGCCGCATGAACGAGCGCGCGAGCGCGATCTTCTGCCACTGCCCGAGCGACAGCTCGCGCCCCGAGCGGAACCAGCGCCCGAGCTGCGTGTCGTAGCGGTCGGGGAGCAGGTCGATCACCGGCCTGGCCAGCCCGCGCTCGGCGGCGTCCTCCCAGCGATCGCGGTCCTCGTACGCGCGGTCGTCGCCCGCGCCGATGTTCTCGCCGACGGTGAGCTGGTAGCGGACGAAGTCCTGGAAGATGACGCCAATCCGGCGGTGGAGCACCGTCGGCGACCACTCGCGGAGGTCACGGCCGTCGAGCGTGATCCGGCCTTCGGTCGGCTCGTAGAGGCGCGTCAGCAGCTTGATGAGCGTGGTCTTGCCCGAGCCGTTCTCGCCGACGATCGCGAGCTTGCTGCCCGGCGGGATGTGGAGATCCACGCCCTCGAGCGCGGGCTCGCGCGAGCCAGGGTACACGAACGACACGCCCTCGAACCGCACGCCGTCCCCGGGCTTCGTGCCCTCGGTCGCCGTGCCGGTCGGCGTCATCGTCGGCGTGTCGAGGAACTCGTACAGGTTCGACAGGTACAGGTTGTCCTCGTACATGCCGCCGATGTCGCCGAGCGCGCTCGACATCGACGACTGGGCCTGCTTGAACACGCCGATGTACATCGTCATGGCGCCGATCGTGATCATGCCGTCGATCGTCGACATCGCGATCCACAGCACCATGCCGTAGAACGCGAGCGTGCCGATCGTGCCGAGGATCAGCGCCCACACCGCGCGGCGGATCGTCAGCGCGCGGTCGGCCGCGTACAGCTTGTCGAAGATCGCCTTGTAGCGGCTGAGGAACCGCGGCCCGAGGCCGAACAGCTTGACCTCCTTCGCGTGATCCTCGCGGGCGATCACGGTCTCGACGTACATCTGCTCGCGGGTCTCGGGTGTCCTCCACCGCGACAGCCGGAACGCGTCGCCGGAGAACTTGAGCTCCGCGACGAACGGAGGGATCGCCGCGGCGATCAGCACGATCAGCGCGATCGGCGAGAACGCCGCGAGCAGCGCGCCGAGCCCGACCAGGGTGATCACGCTCTGCGCGAGCTCGAACGTCTGCGAGACCAGCGACAGCGGCCGCGACGACGCCTCGCGCCGCGCGCGCGTCATCTTGTCGTACAGCTCGGAGTCCTCGAACTGCGTGAGCTCGAGCGTCAGCGCCTTCTCGAGGATCTCGACGTTGATCCGCTGCCCGAGCTGCTGGCGCAGGAGCGCCCGCATCATCGTGAGCAGGCGCGACACCACGGCCATCGCGATCACGAGGCCGAGCTCGAGGACGAGCCACTGGATCGCGGTGGTCCGGTCGGCGGCGACCCGCGTCTCGGCCGCGTACAGGATCGAGTCGATCAGGTGCTTGCCGACCCACGCGATGCCGCTCGGCAACACGCCCGCGAGCAGGCTGCCGATCGCGAGGCCGATCGTCAGCGCGCGGTTCGTCGCCCACACGAGCTGGATCGCGCGCTTGCTGTAGCGGAACACACCGAGGTAGTTGCGCCAGTGGATCGCTTCCGGCGGCGGAGGCTCGTTCGGCTTGCGCGGCGGCTTCACCCCGGCCTTGCCGCCGGTGCCCGCACCCGCACCCGCACCTGCACCGCCTCCACCGCCCGCACCACCACCTCCTCCTCCACCGCCGCCACCACCTCCGCCGCCTCCATAGGCGAGCGGGACCGGACGCGTGACGACAGCCATGGAGCAGACTGTAATGGGAGACGGCACGCGCGCCTACTCGCCGGCTGGCTAGCTTTCGTGAACCGGGGACGGAGTCGCCTTTGACTCCTTTTCGGACATCCCGGACGGCGCGTGTCCGCCGTGTCCGAAATGGAGACAAAGGAGACTCCGTCCCCGAGGCCGCCTCCGGAACGGCATCGCGCGTACACTGCCAGGCCGGTGTCGCTCGAAGTCCTCCTGACCCCGTCGCGCCTCCGCGCGCTCGCCGGTTACGCCTATGCACGAGGCGAGCAGTACATGCGGACCGGGCGCGTCCGCGCGTGCGCGCGCACGGACGGCGGGCTCGACGGGATCGTCGTCGGGTCCGCGCTGTACCGGGTCCGCGTGCACGCGAGCGAGCGCGCGCTGCATGCCGAGTGCACGTGCCCCGTCGGCGGGCCGATGTGCAAGCACGCCGTCGCGCTCGCGCTCTGGCACCTCGAGCAGACCACGCCAGCACCCGAGCCCGGCGAGCCCGGCGGGCCCGCGAGCGCCGGCGACGGCTTCGCGACGCGGAAGGAGCTCGCCGCGTGGGCCGAGGCGCATCACGTCGCGCACGAGCTCGTGATGTCCGCCGAGCGCCTCCTGCCCGAGCTCACCGGCTACGCGCACGCGCACCAGCTGCGCTACGCGCTCGGGCGGGTGGCGATCATCGACGTCGGATCGCGCGAGGGAGCGCAGCGCTACCTCGGCGTGCGCGCGCTCGTCGATCGGGTACCGGCGGTCGTGAAGGCACGGCTCGAGGCCGCGGCCGCGGAGGTCCGCGCCGGGCTCGCCGAGGAGGAGCTGTCGCGGATGCCGCCGCGCGATCCGGTGGTCGCGAAGCTGTGGGCGGCGCTGGGCGAGCTACGCGCGACCGTGCGCGCGGAGGCGTACCCGCGCGGGCGCGCCGTCCGCGCCGGGGGCACGCTCGATCTCGACGCACGCGCGGCCGCCCTCGTGTGGAAGGAGCCGTGGAAGCTCGCGATGGTCGACGGCGTGTTCACCTCGACCGCGATCGTCACGCGACTCGTCGGCACGCCGAAGCTCGCGCTGGCGTGCAGCTGCAAGCGCGCGGCGTGTACGCACGGGCTCGCGCTGATCGACGCCGCGCGCGATCTGCTCGGGGATCCGTCGCAGCAGGCCGAGGCCCGGCGGATCGCGGACGAGCTGCTCAGGCCCGCGTGGCAGCGCGCGCTCGCCGAGCTCGCCCGCCACGACGAGGAGCCGCGGCCAGCGATCGAGGTGTGGTGGCAGATCGAGCACGAGCTCGGCGCGCCGACCGTGACCCCGCTCGTCAAGAAGCAGCTCAAGAAGGGCGGCATGAGCGCGGGGGCGCGGATGTCGGCGACCAAGCTCCTCGAGGAGCACGGCTCGCAGCTCGGCGCCACCGACGCGCAGATCGCCGAGATCGTCGCCGCGTGGCAGCCGGCGCCGCGCGTGACCACGTACCCGTCGCGCGCCTTCCTCGCGCTGGTCGGTCACCCGCGCGTCACCACGGCCGAGGATCCCGACGTTCCGCTCCAGGTCGTGCGCGCGCCGCTCGGGTTCACCGCGTCACCGGCGGGCGACGAGATCCGGCTCGAGCCGTGGATCGACGGCGCGCGGTTCAGCCCGCGGCTGCTCCAGCCGCTGCTCCAGCTGTTCGCGCCGACCGAGCCGCTGTTCGTCGTCGAGCCCGAGCGCGGGCGCTGCCTCCTGATCGAGGTCGGCGACGACGCGCGCCGGGTGTGGCAGGTGCTCGACAAGCATGGCGACAGCTTCCCGCCCGAGAGCCACGGCGCCTTGCTCGATCGCCTCGCGCGGCTCGGCAGCCGCGTGCCGCTCGAGATCCCGTCGACGATCAAGGGGGCCCGGCTCGCGCTCGCCCCGGTGGTCGTCGCGCGCGTGCGCCTGTTGCCCGATGCGTCGCTCGAGCTCGAGCCGTTCGTGCGCCCCGCCCCCGGCGCGCCGCTGTTCCCTCCGGGCGCCGGGCCGCGCGAGGTCATCGTCGTCAAGGACGGCGATCGGGGCTACGTGCGCCGCGATCTCGACGCCGAGGGCCCGCTCGTCGCCGGGCTGCTCGCGCGCCTGCCGCTCGACGATGCCGAGGAGGGCCCGCCGGGCTGCTTCCGGCTCGCGGACACCGACGCGGCGCTCGCGCTCGTCGCGGCGCTGCAGGCGCCCCCTCCGGGCCTCGAGGCGGAGTGGCTCGACGGCAAGCCGACGATCGTCGGCACCGCGCTGCCGGCGGATCTGAAGATCCGCGTCGAGAAGCGGCGCGACTGGTTCGGGCTCGACGGCGAGATCCGCGTCGACGCGGGCCGGCTCGAGCTCGCCGTCGTGCTCGATGCGGCGCGGCGCCAGCAGCGGTTCGTGCGCGTCGACGAGGATCGCTGGCTCGAGCTGTCGGATGCCCTGCGCGCGCGGCTCGCGCCGGTGTCGGAGCGCACGTTCGCGAGCAAGCAAGGCCTCGAGCTGTCACCGGGCGCGGTCACCGCGATCCGCGAGCTCGCAGAGTCCGGCGCGAAGGTCGACAGCGCGGCAGCCTGGCAGCAGCTGACGGAGCGGATGCAGGCCGCGAGCAAGCTCCGGCCCCGGCCCCCCGCCGCGCTCGCGAAGACGCTGCGGCCGTACCAGGCCGAGGGCCACGCGTGGCTGACCCGGCTCGCCGCGTGGGGCGCGGGCGGCTGCCTCGCCGACGACATGGGCCTCGGCAAGACCGTGCAGGCGATCGCCGTCCTCCTCGATCGCGCGAAGCTCGGGCCCGCGCTCGTGCTCGCGCCGACCTCGGTGACACTCAACTGGGTCGACGAGCTCCGGCGGTTCGCGCCGGGCCTGCGCCCCGTCGTCTACGGCGAGGTGCCCGATCGCGCGGCCTGCATCGCGAGCCTGGGCAAGAAGGACGTGCTGATCGCGAGCTACGGCCTCCTCGCGCGCGACGCCGAGCTGCTCGCCGGCAGGCCGTTCGCGACGCTCGTGCTCGACGAGGCGCAGGCGCTCAAGAACCCGACGACCCAGCGCGCGAAGGCGGCGCGTCGGCTCCAGGCGGGCTTCCGCATCGCGCTCACCGGCACGCCGCTCGAGAACCACCTCGGCGAGCTGTGGAGCCTGTTCTCGATCGTGTTCCCCGGCCTGCTCGGCAGCTGGGAGCAGTTCCGCAAGCGCTTCGCGCTGCCGATCGAGCGCACGAAGTCCGACGAGGCGCGGCAGGCGCTGTCGAGCCTGATCAAGCCGTTCCTGCTCCGCCGCACGAAGGCGGAGGTCGCGCGCGAGCTGCCGCCGCGCACCGAGATCCACGTGCCGATCGCGCTCTCCGACGAGGAGCGCGCGCTGTACGAGGACGCGCGGCTCGCCGCGATCGCGTCGCTGACCAAGGCCAAGGTCGCGCGCCCCCACGAGAAGCAGCGCTTCGAGGTGCTCGCGGCACTCACGCGGCTGCGCCTGCTCGCATCGCACCCCAAGCTCTACGACCCGAGCTCGACGGTGCCATCGTCCAAGCTCGCGCGCCTTGTCGAGCTCGTCGACGAGCTCCGCAGCGGGGGGCACCGCGCGCTCGTGTTCTCGCAGTTCACCTCGCACCTCGCGCTCGTGCGCCCGGCGCTCGACGCTGCGGGTGTGCGCTCGCTCTACCTCGACGGCTCGACGCCGACCGCCGAGCGCAAGCGGCTGATCCAGCGGTTCCAGGGCGGGGAGGGCGAGGTGTTCTTGATCTCGCTCAAGGCCGGCGGCACCGGCATCAACCTCACCGCGGCCGACTACGTCATTCACCTCGACCCGTGGTGGAACCCCGCCGTCGAGGATCAGGCGACCGACCGCGCGCACCGCATCGGGCAGGAGCGCCCGGTCACCGTGTACCGCCTCGTCTCGCGCGGCACCGTCGAGGACAAGATCCTCGCGCTGCACGCCGACAAGCGCGCCCTCGTCGCGGGCGTGCTCGACGGCACCAACGCCGCGGCGCGGCTCGGGACGCGCGAGATGCTCGAGCTCCTGGAGCACGCGGGCGACGTCGCGTGAGCTGGGGACGGAGTCTCCTTTGACGCCTTTTCGGACACCCCGGACGCGCGTGTCCGGCCTGTCCGAAAAGGAGACAAAGGCGACTCCGTCCCCAGCGCCCTCTGGGACCAGCTCGGTGCGCGGTGCCGAAACTTCGGGCTTGCAGTCCGCTCCCGAAAGCCGTAGGTAGAACGACGTTCGCGAGCCGAGGTTTCGTTTGCGAACGCGAGGAGCCGGCGCCCATGGTGCCGGAAGGGTTTGTCATGTCGTCGCAGGAGTTTTCGTACGAGCTGATCCAGACCGGGCGCGTCCCGGTCAAGGCGTGGACGCGGGGCCTCGGGATCGAGGCGGCCGCCGCCAAGCAGCTCCACAATCTGTCGCAGCTGCCGATCGTGTTCCGGCACGTCGCCGTGATGCCCGACGTGCACTACGGGATCGGTGCGACCGTCGGCAGCGTCGTGCCGACGAAGGGCGCGATCATCCCGGCCGCCGTCGGTGTCGACATCGGCTGCGGGATGATGGCGGTCGAGACCACGCTCGAGGCGCGCCAGCTGCCGGACACGCTCAAGCCGCTGCGGCTCGCCATCGAAAAGGCGGTGCCGCACGGGCGCACGGCGAACGGCGGCCGCGGGGATCGCGGTGCGTGGCACAACGTGCCGAAGGCGCCGGGGGCGGCGTGGAAGACGCTGTCGCAGGAGTACCAGGAGATCGTCGCCAAGCACCCGAAGATCGGCGGCGGGAACGACGTCAATCACCTCGGCACGCTCGGCACGGGCAACCACTTCATCGAGGTCTGCCTCGACGAGCGCGATCGCGTGTGGTTCATGCTGCACTCCGGCTCGCGCGGCGTCGGCAACCGGATCGGCACGTACTTCATCCAGCTCGCGAAGAAGGACATGAAGATCCACGTGAACAACCTGCCCGACGTGGATCTCGCGTACCTTCGCGAGGGCACGCAGCACTTCGACGACTACGTGCAGGCCGTCGAGTGGGCGCAGCGGTTCGCGATGACCAACCGCAAGCTGATGATGGACGCCGTCGTCGCCGCCGCGCGTAGCGAGGCGAGCGGTCTGCCGCCGTTCCAGCTCGGCGAGGTCGCGGTCAACTGCCACCACAACTACGTCGCGAGGGAGCACCACTTCGGCGAGGACGTGTTCGTCACGCGCAAGGGCGCGGTGCGCGCGCGCGCCGGCGAGCTCGGCATCATCCCGGGGTCGATGGGCGCGCGCAGCTACATCGTGCGCGGCAAGGGCGATCCGCAGTCGTTCTGCTCGTGCAGCCACGGCGCGGGCCGCGTGATGTCGCGTGGCGAGGCGAAGCGGCGGTTCTCCGTCGACGATCACGTCAAAGCGACGGAGGGCATCGAGTGCCGCAAGGACGCGGGCGTGATCGACGAGACGCCGATGGCGTACAAGCCGATCGACAAGGTGATGGAGGCGCAGCGCGATCTCGTCGAGGTCGTACACGAGCTGCGGCAGGTCGTGTGCGTGAAGGGCTGATCGCCATCGACGGCAGCCGCGGCGAGGGCGGGGGCCAGATCCTCCGCACCTCGCTCGCGCTCGCGATGATCACGGGCCGGCCGATCCAGATCCGCAACATCCGCGCGGGGAGGGCGAAGCCCGGGCTGCGCCGCCAGCACCTCGCGTGCGTCGAGGCGGCCGCGGCCCTGTGCCACGCGACCGTGCACGGCGCGGAGGTCGGCTCGCGATACCTCGAGCTCGTGCCAGGACCGATCACCGGCGGCGAGCTCGTCATCGACATCGGGACCGCCGGATCGACCACGCTCGTCGTGCAGACCGTGCTCGTGCCGGCGATCGCCGCCGGGTGCTCGCTGCGCATGGTCGTGCGCGGCGGGACGCACAACCCGATGGCGCCGCCGTTCGACTTCCTCGATCGCGTGTTCCTCCCGCACCTGCGGGCGATGGGCGCCGACGTGCGTCTGACGCTCGAACGCCACGGCTTCGCCTCCGGCGGTGCGCGGAGCCTGGAGCGAGATGAACGCGATCGCGGTCAGCTCACGCTCGAGGTCGGGCCGGGCAGGCTCCAGCCGATCTCGCTCGTCGAGAGCGGGCCGATCGTCGCGCGCAAGGCCACCGCGCTCGTGGCGCGGCTGCCGACCCACGTGGCGGAGCGCGAGCTCGCGATCGTGCAGGATCGGCTCGGGCTCGCGCGCAGCGAGCGCGAGATCCGTGACGTCTCGGGCGAGGGCGGCCCGGCGAACGCGCTGATGCTCGAGATCGAGCGCCGCGCGGGTGACCACCCCGTGCGCGAGCTCGTGACCGGGTTCGGCGAGAAGGGCGTCCGCGCCGAGCTGGTGGCGACGCGCGCGTGCGACGAGCTGTCCGCGTATCTCGCGGCCGATGTCCCCGTCGGTGAGCACCTCGCGGACCAGCTGCTGCTGCCGATGGCGGTCGCCGGTGGGGGCAGGTTCCGGTGCGCGCCCCTGTCGAGCCACGCGACGACGAACATCGAGACGATCGGCCACTTCCTCGACGTGCCGATCCGCGTCGAGCGTCAGGGAACCACCGACGTCATCGCCGTCGGCGCGTGACCGGGGTAGGATCCCCGCATGGCTCGTTCGACGCTGATCGCGCTCGGTGCGGTGAACGGCGCGCTCGCGGTGGCCGCCGGAGCGTTCGGCGCGCACGCGCTTCGCGAGCGACTCGATGCGCGCGCCCTCGAGGTGTTCGAGGTCGGCGCCCGCTATCACATGTACCACGCGCTCGCGATCGTCCTGTGCGGCATCATCGCCACGCGCGGCGCCACGACGAGCGGCTGGCTGTTCCAGGCCGGCATCGTCGTGTTCTCGGGCTCGCTGTACGCGCTCGCGATCAGCGGCGTCAAAGGCCTCGGCGCGATCACTCCGATCGGCGGCCTCGCGTTCCTCGCGGGTTGGGTCTACCTCGCGTACTCGGCGCTCCGCGGCTGAGCGCGCCCCTCCGGAGCGCGAGAGGAAGGACTCCGTGAGTCCCCGCATGCATCGTGTCGGCATGCGCTGGCGTGCGGCACGCTCTCGCGTATGAGCCTGCATGCGCAGCGCGCGACGCTCTGGGCGACGGTGTTCACGGTCGCGCTCGCGGTGCTGATCGTCATCGGCTCGCGCGACCTCGCGCACTTCGACGCGGCGCTCGTCGGCTACACGTTCGCGACGCTGTTCGCCACGTTCGGGATCACCTACCGCTACGCGATGTGGCTGCAGCGGCCGCCGACGCGCATGTACTGGCGGCGCGGCTGGCGCGCGTTCCTGTCGCCGCGGCGCCTACCGGGCAACCTCGCGCGGCTCGTCCAGCGCGCGGTGGTCGAGGTCGGGCTCAACCGCTTCATCTTCCGCCGCGATCGGTGGCGCGGGCTGGCGCACCTGCTGCTGATGTGGGGGTGCGTCCTCGCCGCGGCGATCACGTTCCCGCTGGTGTGGGGGTGGATCCACTTCGAGACCGTGCCGGGCCAGCTCGACATGTACCGCGCGTTCCTGTTCGGCTTCCCGGCCGGGGAGTTCCCCGTCGACTCGGCGCTGGCGTTCGTCGCGTTCCACGGGCTCGTGTGGTCGTCGTTCCTCGTGCTCGGCGGCGTGATGCTCGCGTTCCGGCGTCGGCTGCGCGATCGCGGCGCCGAGGCGATGCAGCAGTTCGGCGAGGACATCCTGCCGCTCGTGCTGCTCGCCGCGATCAGCATCACGGGGCTGATGCTCACCGTCAGCTACACGTGGCTCCGGGGCTACGCGTTCGACTTCCTCGCGATCCTCCACGCCGTGACCGTGATCGTCACGCTCCTGTGGCTACCGTTCGGGAAGTTCTTCCACGTGTTCCAGCGGCCGGCCCAGCTCGGGGTCGGGTTCTACAAGGACGAGGGCGCGGCGGGCGAGCAGGCGCGCTGCAAGCGCTGCGAGCGGCCGTTCGCGTCGGCGCAGCTGGTGCGCGACCTCATCACCGTCGAGCGCGAGCTCGGCTTCCGCTACGAGATGACCGGGGCTGCGAGCCACTACCAGGAGATCTGTCCCGCCTGTCGACGCGCGCTGTTCGGGCTCGCGCAGGGCGCGCTGTGGACCGAGGCCCCGGGGACCTGACATGGCGAAGCTCCCCGTCGACGATCTCGCGATCATCCGCGCGTACGGGCCGCACCTGTCGCCGCGCACGCGCGGAGGCTCCGACGTGCTACCGGATCGGCTCGTGAAGACGCACTGCTGCTTCTGCGGCCAGCAGTGCGGGATCCTGTTGAAGGTCCGGGACAACGAGGTGATCGGGTTCGAGCCGTGGGAGGACTTCCCGTTCAACCGCGGCATGCTGTGCCCGAAGGGGGTCAAGCGCTACCTGCAGGGCTCGCACCCCGATCGCCTGCTCACCGCCCTCCGCCGCGATCCCGCGTCACCGAGCGGCTTCCGCTCGTTGCCGTACGAGGATGCGATCGCACACACCGCGCGCGAGATCGAGCGGCTGCAGCGAGCGCACGGGGACGCGTCGATCGCGATGCTCGGTGGCGCCAGCCTGACGACCGAGAAGACGTACCTGATCGGCAAGTTCGCGCGGGTGTGCCTGCGGACCCCGTACATCGACTACAACGGGCGGCTGTGCATGGTCAGCGCGGGCGCGGCGAACAAGAAGGCGTTCGGGATCGATCGCACCACGAACCCGTGGTCGGACATCGTCGGCACCGAGGTGATCTGGGTCGCGGGCTCGAACGTCGCGGAGTGCTCGCCGATCACCACGAACTACATCTGGCAGGCGCGCGAGATGGGCGCGAAGGTGATCGTGCAGGATCCGCGGATCACGCCGGTCGCGCGGACCTGCGATCTGTACCTGCCGGTGCGGCCCGGACGCGACGCCGCGCTGTTCGCCGGTGTCCTCCAGCTGATGATCGAGCAGGGCTGGATCGACCGCGAGTTCATCGCGCAGCACACGGTGGGCTTCGACGCCGTCGCGGAGTACTGCAAGACGTGGCCGCTCGCGCGCACGGCGGAGGTCACCGGTGTCCCCGAGCGCTCGCTCCGCAAGGCCGCCGAGATGTGGGGCACCGCGCGCTCGAGCTTCCTGTTCCACGCGCGCGGGATCGAGCACCACTCGAACGGCGTCGAGAACGCGCTCGGCACGATCAACCTCGTGCTCGCGACGGGGCGGATCGGCAAGCCGAAGAGCGGCTACGGCACGATCGTGGGTCAGGCGAACGGGCAGGGCGGGCGCGAGCACGGCCAGAAGTGCGATCAGCTCCCCGGCTGGCGCGACATCGCGAACCCCGAGCACCGCCGCTACATCGCGAGCGTGTGGAAGATCGACGAGCAGGACCTGCCCGGCCCCGGTGTCGACGCGTACGAGCTGTTCCGCAAGATCGACGCCGGGGAGATCAAGGGCCTGATCGCGATCTGCTTCAACCCCAAGGTCTCGCTCCCCGACAGCCAGTTCGTCGCGCGGGCGCTCGACAAGCTCGAGCTGTTCGTCGCGATCGACTTCTTCCTGAGCGAGACCGCGCGCCACGCGGACATCGTCCTGCCGGGCAGCCTGCAGGAAGA
>Ga0164243_10004869_pt1 | contig 20775 bp, 17 predicted proteins | sample OricompcompostOP_FD_108781 | JGI IMG/M metagenome (GOLD analysis project Ga0164243, IMG submission 108781) | Organic Plus compost microbial communities from Emeryville, California, USA - Original compost - Organic plus compost (OP) | ecosystem: Engineered > Solid waste > Mixed feedstock >...
GACGCAGAGGAAACACACGCGTTTCTGTTGGAACGCATGATTTCACAGATAGAAACACGTGATAATCGATTCCAGGAATGGAATTTCGGCTTTCTCCTGGGATTTTCACACGCGATTGTAGCGAGTGAGGATGCGACGAAGCGGCTGCTTGAGGTATCAATTTACTTTGACCCTCAGGAATATAACCTGAAAGCTTGCCTGCTTCACTATCGGCACGTTTGGGCTCAACTTCATGATTGTCAGATATGCCGGTCATGTGGAAAGAAGGAAGCGAGAGGGGAGAAATGAAGTTACGACATGGCGGGTTCACTTTGGTGCAGAAACCAAACGGAGACATGGCTATCGCTGCTCTCATTCGGGATGAGCATGATCAAGTGGTAGCAATCTTGTTTGAGCCCTCTTTAGCGGAGGTAGTGGTGTTGGCCCCCCTTTTCCGGGAAGCAGCAGCTCTTATCGAGAGCCTCGTGCAGGCCGGAAAGCTCACCCCACACCTGGAGGGGCGGGCAAAAGAAATCGTTTCCCGGCTAGCGATTGCCAGACAATTCTACACCGAGCCACCACAGGCGACCACACCTGCGCAAGAATAGACGTATCAGGGCCGGGATTGCCGGCCCTACCGTAGAAGTGGCCGGGTACGTTCGGATTTCAAAGAGCGAACATGAATATAACCAAATTGAACAAAGGACTCTATACAGCCGTGCTGAAAATGCCGAGCCGGGAAAGGCCGGGCTGCGCCGACCCTCCCTTTTTCTGCTTAACCGGCAGCGGGTCCCCCCTCAAGCCCGGGCTTTGTCATACTGGCAGGATCAAGAATGCGGTTCAGTTCTTCCTCTGAGAGATCGGTCTTCTCGCGTGCAACCTCACGGATCGTCTTGCCAGTACGGAAAGCCTCTTTCGAGATTGCTGCCGCCGCATCATAGCCAATGACAGGGGCCAGAGATGTACAGATCGCCAGACCTTTCTCGACCATTTCTGGTCCCTTGCTGGTTGCCTTCAGTCCCTTGACGCACTGCTCGGTGAAGTTCCGCACAGCAGCAGCAAGCAGGCTGATCGATTGCAGCAGGTTGTAGGCTGCAACCGGGAGCATCACATTCAACTCGAAATTTCCCGATTGCCCGGCAACAGTAATAGTTGTATGGTTACCAATCACCTGAGCGCAGACCATACAGAGCGACTCGGCAATGACCGGATTGACTTTCCCGGGCATAATCGAGCTTCCAGGCTGCACAGCAGGAATTTCCAGCTCACCGAAGCCTGCACGGGGCCCGGAACCAAGCCAGCGAATATCATTGGCAATCTTCATCAGGCTGACTGCCAGCGTGTTCAGCGCGCCGCTGGCCTCTACCACACCATCGATCGTGCTCTGCGCCTGAAAATGGTTGCTGGTCTCGCGAATCTCGACACCATTCATCTCGCTCAAGCGCCTGCATACGCGAGCCGAGAACTCTGGATGGGTGTTGACTCCGGTGCCAACTGCCGTCCCGCCAAGCGCAATCTCAGAGAGTTCTTGCTGTGCATGGCGCAAGCGGGCAATACCACGCTCTGCCTGTCCCGCATAGCCCAGAAACTCCTGGCCCAGACGAATCGGGGTAGCGTCCTGCAAATGGGTGCGCCCGGTCTTGACCACATCCATAAACGCATCAGCTTTTTCCTGCATTGCCGCTTTCAATTCCTCCAGGGCAGGAATAAGCTGTTGCTCAATGCTCACCAGAGCAGAGACATGAATAGAAGAGGGGATAACATCATTTGAGGACTGGCCGAAGTTCACATGATCGTTTGGGTGTACTTTGCGTGACCCACGAGAGCCGCCGAGAAGCTCGCTGGCCCGATTCGCGATCACCTCATTTGCATTCATATTGGTCGAAGTACCGGAACCGGTCTGGAAAATATCAACGACAAAATGTTCGTCAAACTTGCCGTCAATCACTTCTTGCGCGGCCTTGACAATAGCCTCCGCGATCTGGTGATCAACGGTTCCCAGTTCCGCATTTGTCTGTGCTGCCGCAAGTTTGATTTGCCCGATAGCGCGAATAAATTCCCGGGGGAAGCGCAGATCACTGATCGGGAAATTCAGCACAGCACGCTGCGTGCTTGCCCCATAATATGCATTGACAGGTACCTGCATCTCGCCCATAGAGTCGCGCTCGATGCGGGTCTGTTGAGTCTGTACCATAATTGACTACTCCTCATTGAGTATTTTTTATGCTTTCTGCATTATATCATGGAGAACGACCGACAGATAAAGAGAATGACCAGTTGCAACACAAACCATGCACTCACACGTACCTGATAATAGAGGGCCTCTTTCATGACCCATTCGTCCCGGTTCAGAGAGCCACAGTCCTTCACATTTTCACTATACAGGGCTCCTGGAATCTCAACGGAACGAACAGCTATACGATCAGACAGAACCGAACAAGGTACAGCAGAAAGGCTATTGTATGCTTTTAGAAGCGAATGTCCGAAAAATGCTTGTAAGCGGTGAGCAGTGGGGTGGCTGGAAAGGTTATCAACTTCCCCTGAGTTCTGACTATGTCACGATCTGGACCTCGATAGGAACCGCCATGCAATGGAAACCGGGAACCTGGATCAGCAAAGCGTACGGTATCTCTTATTTTTGGCCCGATCAATGGTATACTATACACCTCAGTTATTATCCTGATGGCCGCTTCCGCGAGGCCTATTGCGATATTGTCCTGCCCAACCACGATTATACCAGTAGTGCACGCGAGCTGATCTATACGGATCTGTATATTGACGTTGTTGTGCGCGATAATTTCAGCGTCTTTACCAAAGATCACGAGGTCTTTGAACGGGCCGCACAACAGTACCCGATCGTCAGACAGGTACAGAAACAGGCCTATCAGGCGCTGGAACAACTGGAACAGCAGGCGAAAACCTGGAGTGGGCCCTTTAGCGTCCTGCCGCGCCGCCTGCCAACAAAAGATGTGATGACTCTGCCTGTAGAGCAAATACGCAAAGCCTTTCACGCGGCATTGCAAGGGCCTCAGAATTCAATGTAGTCTTGTGGTGAAAACAATGATTCCAGAAGAAATACAGCAGCGGCTCCGCCAGCACGGCATCACCGATCTGGACGAAGTCGCGCTTCGTCAGGCGCTCGAACGGTACACTCCGACCTACACATTGATTCGGCTGGCTGACTGGCCTGCTCGGCGCTGGAAGTGCCGTTATCGTCTTCTACTATCCGAAAACATGTATGATGCCCAAAGCGTGCCAGAAGCCTACGCTCGCGGAATTCTGGCATTGATTGACCGGGCCCAGCAGGCTTCATCATAGCGTTTTGCAAGGAAGAGAGTTTACGGGCGTATCCTGTCGGAGCAACCAAATAGTAATGGTTCTCGGCCATACATTTTGAAATCTGAATATATCTGTGGTTATAATAGGCTTGTCAAACGTTATTTATAATAGACATGGGGATAGGCAAATATCTCCATAGAGTCGTTTTTGTAAATCTGTTTTAGAAACGAACCAGACAAACTGAGAAAGAAGCTGAAAAGGGAAAGGAAATACCATTACTATGCTGCGTACCATGTGCAAAGGGAAAATTCATCGTGCTACCGTCACCCAGGCCAATCTCAACTATGTTGGCAGCATCACGATTGACCAGGACCTGCTCGACGCCGCTGGAATCTTCCCCTATGAAAAGGTGCAGATAGTCAATATCAACAATGGCGCTCGCCTCGAAACCTATACAATTGCCGGTGAGCGTGGTTCTGGTGTCATCTGCCTGAATGGTGCTGCGGCCCGTCTGACTGCGGAAGGTGATCTTGTTATTATTATTAGCTATGGTGACTTTAACGAGGAAGAAATTCGCAGCCTGCGTCCGCGGATCGTTTTTGTTGACGAAAACAATCGAATGACAGAAAGAAAGATCGTTCCCCTTCACGAAATGCTGCCAGCAGAGGCAGATGAAGCGATGGCACTCTTCTAAGAGTCCCGCTTCGAGTAGGTTCATTCGACCCCGGTGGTTGAATGAATTACTACTTGCCCGCAGCCTATCAAACGTTTGTAAGGTATTTCCTTTCCCTTTCCCCCACTCCCTTTCCCCCAACTTCAAGCCCCGCGAAAAGAAGGTATAATAGATATATGCGCATTACAGCCTTACAAGCACAGGTACACAATCCAGAACGGGTCAACATTTTTGTTGATCATACCTTCCTCCTCGGTGTCCATGCCCTGCTCGTCCTGCAAATGGGCCTGAAGGTCGGACAGGAGCTAACAGAGGCACAAATAGAACGGCTGCGGCAGGAAGAAGCCCTTCAGCAAATGCTGGACCGCGCCATGAACTATCTGTCGCTGCGACCACGAAGCACCCGGGAAGTGAAGAACTATCTGCGGCGCAAGAACGCCCCTCCCGAGATGATCGAGGGAATTGTGCAGCGTCTGCATGACTTCAACCTGCTTAACGATCAGCAGTTTGCCTCTTTCTGGGTCGAGAACAGAGAACACTTCAGCCCGCGGGGCTCCTATGCCTTGAAGAATGAACTTCAGCAGAAAGGGGTACAGCGCGAGATCATTGACACACTGGTCGACGGGGAACAGGATGAGGAGCGAGCGCTGCGGGCCGCCGAGAAAAAAGCGCTCTCTCTACTGCGACAACCGGGAATCGATTATCCTACCTTCCAGCGGCGGCTTGGCTCCTTTTTGCAGAGACGCGGCTTCAACTATGAGATCACAATGCGAACCGTCAAACACTTCTGGGAAGCGGAAAAGCAGGAAAGCATCGACGAACCTTTCGAGTGAGAGAGAAAAAGACTCCTCCGAGAACGATTACTCAGAGGAGCCAGTCAGTCATGCTTTCGGCAGTTGTACCTGCGGGATATTCGTTGGTTCAGCCGTCCCTATTTTGATCTGTTCAATCTCCGCTGGAACCATCTCACCAAATGAAACCTTGACCACAACATTCGTGGGATCAACGCCCGCCTGTTTTGTAATATAGGTGCGGGCTTCCTGTACCTTCATGCCTTTGATATGTTCCTGAATATTTTTCAGTTTTTCCGGTGTTAACCGGTATTTCGCCACTCCTGCGACAGGAACAGCCAGCGTAATCGTGCTATCAGTGCTGTTCTTGACCACTGGTTGGCCCACTTTTGTATAGGTCGGCATGAGCTGAAAACCGTCCCCGGCCTCCTTTTCCAGCATCTTCTGAGCCAGATTTTGCGCCTCGCGATTGCTATAATAGTTCGCAGTTCCCTGAAGAGTCAGTGTGACCGAAACCGTCTCGCTTTTCTTGCCTAACTCAGGCTCATACGAGCCATCCTTACTGATAAAAGACGGCTCACCAACCATCACCGCTCCCCTGTTTTGCAGGTCAGTCGTCATCTCCTGTTTGAGCTGCTCTTCGAGCTCCTGCTTGGCCTGTAGAACCAGATTATCCACGTCCTCGCTTGATACCACCTTCGGGCATTTGATAAAGCACAGAAACGGGCGGCCAGTGGCCGGCCCGGTCTTTGTCGTTGTTTTCGTCTTTGTCAATGTGCTTAGAGGAATCGAGGCGGAAGCAAGATCAGGATTCTGAATTCCCGTTCGTGCCGTCAGGGTGACGACCTTATTGAGGGGTCGCACCTGCGGCGTGATGGTCACTGTGGCTGATTGCGCGGCCTGAAACGTAAAGAAACTCAGGGCCACAACGACCAGCACCAGGATCACTGTCAGAATAGAGAGCAAGGGCAATAACGAGCGCTTACGTCGCTTCGGAGGCTGACTGTTCATCCCTCTGCGGTTACTCAACATCGCCTTCAAGTCGTCTGGAGCAACCGAGGAGGTCGGTGCATCATGATCGTCAAAGAGGCCACCTCGTGGAGGAGGAAGAATAATCTCCTCACGCGGTAAGACAATCTGCTCCTGCACGTTTCTCTTCTTCGGCAAAGGAGGCATTGTCGGGACAGCCTTCACGCGGGCCTGCTTTGGGGGCTCACTCACCTTTGTATCAGGCTCAGATTGTTGCGCTCTGGGGACCGGCCGGGGGGCCGTTTCCTGTCGCGAAAGAGAGGCAGGCAGTTCCTCGGGAGAGACGTTCAAGGCCAGATAAGCTCGCTCGAACTCCTGAAGCAGCTCATCGGCGCTGGCAAAGCGATCGCCCGGATCAGGAGCCATACTGCGCTTCAGCACCTCAATCATCGGCTCGGCAATTCTGGCGCCACGAGCCTCGGATGGGAGTTTGCCGGTCAGCATCTGAAAAAGAATGACACCAAGCGAGTAGATATCATTGCTTGGGGCTGAGATACCGTTTGCTCGTTCGGGAGCCATATACTCGATTGTGCCTATTTCCCGGCCATTCTCAGTTAAAGGCGGGCTGGCAAGCGAGCCAAGCATAGAGGCAATACCAAAATCGATCAGGCGCACATAGACCTGATCGCTGTCATCTGCCGTATCAAGCAGAATGTTGCTCGGCTTGAGATCGCGATGAATGACGCCCCGCTTATGAATATAGGCAACGGCCTGTACCAGCGCGGTAAAAAGCTGATGGATCTCACCATAAGAAAGCGGTCCACGTTGCAGGCGCTGTGCCAGGGTGCCCCCCTGAATATATGGAGTCACCAGGAAAAGGCGTCCCTGCTCTTCGCCAAACTCAAACAGAGGGAGAATATGTTCATGTTTTAGATGAGCACTTACCTCAGCCTCTCGCAAGAAACGTTTCCGCGCAACCGTATCGTAAGCCAGATCGGAGCGAATGATCTTCACCGCCACTTCACGCCCGAAGGCCGTACGTTGACGCGCCAGATACACTTCTCCCATGCCACCCACGTCGATGCGTCGAACCAGATCATAGTTGCCGAATCCGCGCACCTCGCCAGCGAGACCGAATGGCTCTTTTAGAGGTTTTTGCTGTTCTTTCATCGGCCTGTTTTTCAGAATACCATTCAGCGCTTTTCAAAACACACTTCTGAGCACTCAAACGGTACATGTGACAAACTTTCGCCTATGTGCAGTATAGCATCTAAAAAGAAAGAAGGGAAGTGTATGTCATTCATCAGCGGTTATCCCCTTGCGTAATGGCAAATGATGGTGTATGATAATGACGGTTCGCACTCTCACCTATAGAGTGCTAATTCCAGATCTCAGCAAAAAAGTTTTAGCAATACAACAGCAATTGCGGAGACAAGCAGACAGACAGGGAAAACGAAAAAGGAGTAGCCAAAAGTGAGTGTCAAGCTTCAACCACTTGGTGATCGCGTTGTTGTCAAACCCCTGAATCGAGAGGCCGTCACAAAGAGCGGCATTGTTCTGCCCGATACAGCCAAAGAGAAGCCCCAGGAGGGCGAGATTCTGGCCGTTGGTTCGGGAAAAGTGCTGGACAACGGGAAACATGTTGCCCCTGAAGTCAGCGTTGGTCAGACCGTTTTCTTCGCCAAATATTCCGGCACAGAAGTCAAGCTGGAAGGCGAGACCTACCTGATTATGCGCGAAAGCGACATCCTGGGCATCGTTGAATAAAGCGAGCCCGACGATCCATAGTCAATCTGAGCGTTGAATAGTTCATCCGAAACGTAGGAGTTGAGATACAGTGGCAAAGCGATTACAGTTTGATGAGAAGGCACGTTACTCCCTGAAAAAGGGTATGGACGTTGTAGCAAACGCGGTTCGTGTAACCATCGGTCCAAAGGGCCGCAATGTCGTCCTTGATAAGAAGTTCGGCGCACCGACCATCACCAATGATGGCGTTTCTATTGCCCGCGAGATCGAGCTGCCCGACTCATTTGAGAACATGGGCGCCCAGCTACTCAAAGAAGCGGCAACCAAGACCAATGACGTTGCAGGTGATGGCACCACCACCGCAACCGTGCTGGCACATGCGATTGTCACCGAGGGCCTGAAGAACCTCGCCGCAGGCGCAAACCCGATGATCCTGCGCCGTGGTCTGGAGCGCGCGGCAGATGCCGTCGTCGCCGAAATCAAGGCAATGAGCAAGCCCGTTGAGACCCGCGAGCAGATCGCACAGGTCGCAGCTATTTCCGCCGCTGATCCTGAAATCGGCGCTCTGATCGCTGAGGTCATGGAGAAAGTCGGTAAGGATGGCGTGATCACCGTTGAAGAGGGACGCGGTATCGTGACCGAGAAAGAGTATACCGAGGGTATGCAGTTCGATCGCGGTTTCATCTCCCCATATATGGCCACCAATCAGGATCACACTGTTGCCGAACTGAATGATCCCTATATCCTGGTCACTGACAAGAAGATCAGCGCCATTCAGGACATTCTGCCCCTGCTCGAAAAGGTGTTGCAGAGCGGCCGCAAGGACCTTGTTATCATTGCCGAAGATATCGACGGTGAAGCCCTTGCCACGCTGGTTCTGAACAAGATGCGCGGTGCCTTCAATGTGCTTGGTGTCAAGGCTCCGGGCTTCGGCGAGCGCCGCGATGCAATGCTTGAGGATATCGCTACTCTGACCGGTGCATCTGTGATCACCGAGAAGAAGGGTCTCAAGCTTGAGAGCGCAACCCTCGATGATCTGGGCAGCGCCCGCACCGTGACCTCGACCAAAGAGACCACCACCATTGTTGAGGGCGCAGGCTCCAATCAGGCCGTTCAGGCTCGCATTGCTCAGATCCGTGCCCAGATCCAGGAGACTACCAGCGACTACGATCGCGAGAAGCTCCAGGAGCGCCTGGCGAAACTGGCCGGTGGCGTTGGCGTCATCAAAGTTGGCGCAGCGACCGAGGTCGAGATGAAAGAGAAGAAGCACCGCGTTGAGGACGCTCTGTCCGCAACCCGCGCCGCAATCGAAGAGGGTATCGTTCAGGGTGGCGGTTCCGCACTGGTGATCGCATCTCGCGCCCTTGATAAGGTTCAGGCCGAGGGTGAAGAGGCAACCGGTGTCACCATTCTGCGCCGCGCTCTCGAAGAGCCTCTGCGCCAGATCGCAACCAACGCCGGACTTGACGGCTCCGTGATCGTGGCTGGTGTCCGCAGCAACGGCAAAGAGGGCTATGGCTTCGACGCGCTGAAGGGCGAGTATGTGAACATGTTCGAGGCCGGTATCATCGACCCGGTCAAGGTGACGCGCTCCGCTCTACAGAACGCGGTCAGCATTGCCGGAATGGTGCTCTCCACCGACACGCTGGTCACCGATATTCCTGAGGAGCAGCCCGCAGCCAATCCCGCCGCCGGTATGGGCGGAATGGGCGGCATGATGTAATCTGCCTCCTGATCAGACAGCAAGAAAGCGAAAGGGGTCTCTCGTATGAGAGGCTCCTTTCTTTTCTCCTCATCTACATAGGATTTTCCCTATCAAAATAAGAAGAATATATATATTGGACTTTATAATCCCGCTGCACTATACTGAAACAGGCAAGCAGGGAAGCCCTTTCTTCTCGCATTCCCCCGCTTCTTTCTTCAAAAAAACCAATTCAATGCTGCAACTCAAAAGCATTAAGAGTCAGTGGAGTCTATATGATACCTGTAGCGAAAAAGCCGTTCCTCATCTCTGAAGAGCCATCCGCCTTCATGCAAAAACTCTTTGACCGCGGACATGAGTACCTCCCGCAAATTCTGCATATTCTGAGAATCACGCTGGCCGTTACCCTCTCCTGGGAACTCGCACGCCTCCTTGTCGGGCAAAGCAATGCCTCTCTCGCGGCAACCGCCGGGCTTGTTGTCACGCAGGCAAGTTCAATACAGACACTCCGCAAGGGCATCGAGCGCGTGATAGCTGTCCTGATCGGGAGCATTCTGGTCCTTTTCTTTCTCTCGTTTCTCCCGCTAACGGTCTGGACACTCTTTCTGGTTGTCTTCTGCGCTCATGTGCTCGGCCTGCTCTTCCAGAGGCGCGCCGCCTATGTTGCCGTTCAGATCCCGATCACTGCACTCTTCACGCTGATTACCCTGACGACCGATCCACACGCTACCTCGTATCCACTGATGCGCCTGCTCGGGGCCTGTCTCGGGGGCGGGATTGGCCTGTTCATCACACTCCTCTTCTCGCACCCGTTCCATATTTTTCGCGCTCACGCTGCCAGCCAGAAGGTGCTGACAGCCTTCCCTCAAACTGTCTCCACGCTCTCCGCCGCGTTCTCCGGGCAGTTCAATGCGCAACTCCAGACACAGCTAGAACAGCAGTTACAGACGCTTGAGCGACAGATCAGCGCAAGCCGTCAGATGGTCTCGTTTGCCCTTGAGAGTGCCCGCCTTGATCTCTGGGCCAAACCAGCCCGCTCACTCATTGCCAACCACACCCATATACTCAAAACGCTGGAACAGCTCCGTCTCCGTATGCAGCGCCTTTTCTCGCTCCTGACCGGTGCCGCTTGCTTTGCTGCTCCCGAAGAACAACGCTGGTTGATGCGGTATAGCCGCCTCCTTGAACTCAATGGAAAGCTGCTTCGCCTGGCACTGCTCGATGCGCAGAAGCAGCCGGAAGATTTCGAGGAACTTACCCGCATCGCCCTGGCAGAGACGCAGCGCTGTCTGCGTCACCTTCTCCACCCCGATACAGGGATTATCGAGGAGGAGAAACGTGTTATGCTGCATGCGGCGATTCTCTACGAGCTGGATGCAATGCTTTCTGAGATCCAGCACCTCCGCTGAGTGTTTCACGTGAAACAGTCCTTGCTTTCTTTTCCCGAGGAGAGGGACCATGTTGCATCGGCGTTTCACGTGAAACAGGTCCTTACCCTCGCGCTATCGCTGACCCATCGCAGCTGGAACCTGCCAGTACCGGCGCGTCTCCAGACTATCACCCGGCTGATTGGCATTTGAAGCCAGCAAGCCAGCGTGTTGCAGCATCTGCAAGACTTCCAGCAGCTGACCAAGACGGACCGGCTGAGAGGAAGCATTCAAAGTACTCAATTTCCCCTGAAGCTCAAACAATGTCATCCCCTCCCCTTCATGCTCTGGCAGGACCGTCTTTACCAGCATCGCGAGCCGTTGTTGCGCTTCCCAGCGGGCCCGCTGTTCTGGCGTCTTCCGGGGTCTTTCTGCCGTACGAGCCTGAAATTGTACCTCAAAATAGCAGTGTGGAGCACCACGAGTAACACAGGAAAGCTCCTTCACATATACTTTTTCCTTGAACCGCTCCGCAGCTCCCTCTACCGCACCCCAGAACCAGCCACAGAGGGCTCTGGGACTGTCGTACCGGAACAGAATTTTAGAACGGGAATGATCCTCCGAGAGATAGGTATAGTTGAATACCGGAGGAGTCAGGCCATCGGGGCCCTTTGCCATCTGGATATGTGCATCACGCATCAATAATACAAGGTCCCGCGCACAGCTTGTTTGCGAAAGCAGAAAAGCACAATGGTGACGCGTCAGCCCATTGGTAATGAAATAGTGTCCGAACTGGCGCAGCAATCGCTGCTGATGGATACCGGTTCTCCGACTGACGACCTGTAGACCGCACATAAATGCATCATCTGCAAAAACCCGACCCGCCAGAGGACGCGCTTCTACCTGCCCAGCGAGCGCCTCGCGATACGCCTGTAAAACGGCCGCATCGAAGTGACCCGCAAGATATTTTTCCCAGGTCGAGAAAACCAGTCCTAACATGCCTTCATCCCTCTCTATCTCGTTTTTTTCTCATGGTTTCACTCATTATATAATTCAAAAGTATCATACCGCGTTGTGTAACCGTAACGCAAGAGGACAAGGCTCATAAATCTCTGCTGGCCAGATCACAATAGCATCACAAAAAGCTGATACTGCCTCCTACCGGGGTAATGGTCCATTATTACTAGAATGAAACAGCCGAAGCCTTCCCATTTGTGTTCTCATCCCTCGGTGTGGTATTCTCTGCATGGCAGAAAGATACGTAAGAATAGAGAGTACATCGATGTCTCTCAAAGAAAGGGCTGCTCATGCCTATTGATTTTCATGCCACGCGGAATCATCGTTCATACGCTGATCGCCAGGCAGACAGCACATGGCGCGACTTTATGCGCGCACTTATCACAATCGAGGGAAAAGATATCGCGGATATCGGCTGTGGAGGAGGCATTTATACTGCTGCCTTCGCCGATATGGGAGCCGCCCATGTTACCGGCGTTGACTTCTCCGAAACGATGCTTCAAGACGCCCGCGAACAATGCTCCGGCTATGATACCGTCTCCTTCCAGCAGGGGGACGCGCTGCACACCGGTCTGGCGGACGCCCATTTTGATGTGATCCTGGAACGGGGACTGACACATCATCTGAAACAGGAACAGCTTCCGGCCTGCTTTGCCGAGGCATATCGCCTGCTCCGCCCGGGTGGCGTGCTCTTTGTACAGAACCGCACCCCGGAAGATTGTCAGCTTCCTGGAAGCGACACAAACCCACGTGGCTATTTCTTTGAGAAGTTCCCTCGCTTGCTGACTATTGAGACCAGCAGGCGCCCAAACAGTGTCACAACAATGGCAGCGCTACAGCAGGCAGGCTTTACCCGTATTGAAGAACGCCACCTCTGGGAAATTAAAGAGGTGTACCCGAACATTGAGAAACTGACCGAGCATATTCTAACCCGTAAGGGACGTTCAATTCTTCACGAGTTGACCGACACAGAACTACAGGAACTAGCCGAGTATATACGAGAGCGTTACAGCGATCAGCAGGGCGAAATTGTGGAGCAATGTCGCTGGACTGTCTGGTGCGCATGGAAGGCCTGATACCTCTCTGAACAGCGGAGAGCCTTCACAGGTCAGTTGAAAGGGCCAGGAGAAACGTGCTCAATCAAAAAAACGGGGCAGGGAAAGAGTTCCTGCCCCTTCTCATGCTAGAGGTTATAGATCTGTGAAAACTTGTTGGTCAGGTAATCAACAAGATACTGTGGGTTGGGCGCTTCTCCGGTAACGCGCTGAATCAGCTCTTCTGGCTGATAGATCGTGCCGTAGGCATAGAGGTTCTCGCGCAGCCAGTTCAGCACGAAGGAGACATCACCGCCAGCCAGGCGCTCATCAAAATCAGGATATGCCTTGCGCAGCGTGTTATAGATCTGGGCGCTATAGAGATTGCCAAAGGTATAGCTCGGGAAGTAGCCAAAGCCAGAGGTCCAGTGGACATCCTGGAGAATACCATTGGCATCGCTATCAGGAGTAATACCCAGATAATCCTGATATTTAGCATTCCACATTGAGGGCAGCGACTCTACCGAGACATCCTCATTCATCATTGCACGCTCCATCTCAAAGCGGATGATAATATGCAGATTATAGGTTACCTCATCCGCCTCGACACGAATCAGGCTGGCCTCAACGTTGTTCAAAGCGCGGGCAAACGTTTCCGCAGACACTTGCTGGAACTGCTCGGGGAAGCACTCGCGTACAAGGCCGAACTGTCCCTTCCAGAACGCTGTAGAGCGACCAATAATGTTCTCCCACAGGCGGGACTGCGACTCATGAACGCCCATCGTCGCGCCACTTGCCAGCGGCGTACGTACCAGGGTCGGGGCCACTCCTTGCTCATAGACCGCATGGCCGCCCTCGTGAAGCGCACCCATCAGGCCCATCGGCAAATAATCTTCCTGATAGCGCGTGGTGACACGCACATCAAAAGGAGAACCAAAGCTGGTGGTAAATGGGTGTGCGGAGACACGCAGTTCGCCCCGGTTGAAATCATAGCCCATTGCCTTCAGGGCCTTGATGCACAGCTCCTTCTGCTTCTCAACATCGAAACGCTGACCACTCACGGAGCTCATATCGACCTTGTTGCCGCTCTGCTGAATGCGCTTGAGCATGGTCTTGCTGACATCGCGTACCGGCTCAAAGAGAGCCGACACCTTCGCCGCAGTAAACCCGGGCTCGTAGGCATCAAGCAGGGCATCGTAGCGCGTCTCTTTGTAGCCCCAGCGATCAGCCACCTCACGCTGGAACTCGATAATCTTTTTCAGCTTGGGAGCAAAGAGACCAAAATCATTATTCGCGCGCGCTTTCACCCAGGTATTGAACGCATCAACGCGCGCAATCTCCATCTCCTTCACCAGTTCGCGGGGCAGTTTGACAGCGAAATCATACGCGCGGCGGGTGTCGCGGACCAGAGCGCGATCAGCATCAGAGTATTGAGGCTGATGAACCACATCCTCCAGGCTCTTGAGCAGCTCGCCAAGCTGCGGAGAGGTCTGCCGATCATGCACCAAGCCGCTCATAGTTGCCATCTGATGACCGCGGACCTCGTTGGCACCATCGGGCATCGCGGTCTGCTGGTCCCAGTCGGCCAGAGCGGCGAGAGAACTCAGATCGACGATCTCCTGTACATATTCAAGCAACGTGTTAATACGGTCATCACTACGTGTAAAGTCAATCTTCTGTTCTGCCACGTGCTATTGTCTCTCTTTCCTGTTTATGCAAACACATCAATGAAGTTGAACAAAGCAAGCGTGAGGCTGATGATCCTCACGCCCGAGGGATAGAATGAACATGTCGTCTCTCCTGCACAGACGCAAGAGAGCGCTTCTCGACCTCACCTCAATTATATCGCAGCAGCAGAGTCCTCAACTATGCAAATTTTCGATTTCTACCGGCTCAACCTGCTCGGCCAGCTCAAAGCCGAACACCTTTGCGTAGAAGTACAGTTCTGCCTCTTGCGCCCGCTTGATCGAGTCGGCCCGCCGGAAGCCATGACCTTCGCCTTCAAACTCAATATAGGCAACCGGAATCTTTCTGGCCCGCAGCGCCTCAACCATCTTTTGTGACTGATCGGGCGTCACGATCTTATCATCAAGGCCCTGGAAGAGAATCATTGGACAGGAGAGCTGCTCAACGTGGTTCAGCGGAGAGCGCTCACGATAGAGATCAGCACACTCGGGATACGGGCCAACCAGACCGAAAGTATAGCGTGACTCAAACTTATGGGTGTGTTCGGCCAGCCCGATAATATCGCTGACACCGAAGAAGCTGGCACCGGCCTTAAAGACATCGCGGAACGTCAACGCCCCCAGGGTGGTATAGCCGCCCGCACTTCCCCCACGAATCGTCAGGCGCTCTTTATCAACCAGGCCCTGATTCGCCAGATAGAGCGCTCCATTCACACAATCGTCGATATCCACAATGCCCCACTGCCCCTTGAGCCGCTCACGATACGCCCGCCCATAGCCGGTACTGCCTCCATAGTTGACATCGAGAATGGCAAAACCACGACTCGTCCAGTAGAGCTTACTTAAATCCAGCACCGCGACCGATTGGCTGGTCGGTCCGCCATGACTCCAGATCTGCAACGGGGGAAGCTCGCCCTCTGGAGCCTCATATGCAGCATTGCGAGGCGGATAATAATAGCCATAGGCCGTCTGGCCGTTTTCGGTCGGAAACTCGATCAGTTGCGGCTCGGTGATGATGCCCGGATCAAGGGCGAGCGTGCTGGAACGCTTCAGCACAGTCGTCTGCCTACTTTGCAAATCCAGCGCTACGACCGAGCGGAACTCGCTTGGAGACGCCCCGATAAAAAACACGTGTTCTGGGGTCACCTGCACGTCTGAGATGACGGTATAAGGAACAGGGATCGGGGTAAACTTTTTGGTGCGGGTATCCAGGCTGGCAAGCTTATCCTGGCCCTCTGTATAGCGACAGATAATGGTCTGAGCAGACGCGAAGCCATAGGTAGACATGCCAAAAACCCACTGTGGAGAGCCAAACTCAGCCTGCATCTCATGCATCGGCTCTATCGTGCCGTCAGCGTTTAAGCGATAAATATTCCACCAGCCCGAACGATCAGAGACAAAATACAGAACCCCATCAGGAGACCACTGCGGCTGGAAAATAGATTCGCTTTCGCCACCTGCAACATGCTCGGCATAGCTGACATAGCCATTTGCATCAATAGAGCCAACCCAGAGTTCACAGCCATCCCAGGGCATATTGGGATGATTCCAGGTCAGCCAGCAGAGTTTTGAGCCATCAGGGCTCAGACGCGGCGTGGAGTAGAAATCATTCCCCGCCACGAGCGTGCAGAGCTTGCCACTACCATCAAGCGGCACACTGACAAGCGTGTTTGCTGGATCATGATCAGAATGCGTGTGGTCCTCACAGACACAGATCAGGCGTTGCCGCTGCTGATCGACCACCATATCTGCATAGCGTTTCCGTTCGGGAGGGGTAATCGGCTCCGGTTCCGCGCCCGGTTGCAAGCGGTAAAGCCGCTGATCACTGAAGTTCGCAAAAAAGACCGTATCCTGACTGACGGCGTAATCTCCCCCACCGTACTCGTGAACCATTGTACGAGCATTCAACGGCAGAGGCAAGACATCGACCTGTGACCCGTCAACGTTTCGCTTTACAATAGCGTTGCGGCCCCCTTCAGACGGTCTCCCCTCAATCCAGTATACATTCTGTCCATCAAGTGCGATCTCGTTTACTCTAATGGTCTCCGATACAAGCATATCAGTTGTGATGGGAGACTTCCACGAGCCGTAAGGGGTAATATGTGGCTTCCTCATACCAGATTCAATTCTCCATGCTTTTTCTTCATTCACATAGCTATCTTAACACAATTTTCCAGTCACTATCTAACCTGGCGCTTGCAATAGCCCAGGTGCGCCTCAACCGAAGTAAAAACGCAATTGTATTGCTGAGTTTTCATTGCCTGTTACAGCCCATTCCTATAGGATGCTCTCATTCTTATTGTCGACAAAGAGAGAACCTTCGTCATCGACACTCCCCTTTTTCCTTAGAGGAATATAATGCATCCATCCTCAAAAGTGAGTCCCTCTTGCTTCCCTATCAGTAAAAGTATATACAGCTTACTTTCATCTATGACAGCTCTGCGACAACTCTATGATACTGTTATGACAATCATCGACGATAATAGGCAGTAGCAAGGGGAAAGTGTCAGGGCACTCTTCGGCTCTGAATCAGTTACAGCTATTGGAAAGCGAGTAGAAAGACCTATGTTCTATGATCTCTTAAAAAAATGTGTCAGCCTTTTCTTTCATCTGATCAATCTCATCACCGGCAACCGAATTCCACCCTTTGGGAGCGCAGCAGTCGTCGTTGAACAGAACAATCGCTATCTGGTCGTTCGCCTCCCGGGGAATCGCGTGGTCTTCCCAGGTGGCTTTATGAACTGGCGCGAAACACCGCAGCAGTCAGCAGAGCGTGAGGGAGAAGAAGAGACCGGCATGAAGATCCAGGCAGAGGATTGTATCAATGTCTACTCGCTGGTCAGCGACCATTGGACCAACATGAGCACCAATAGTTTTGTCTTCTCGGGTGAGGTAGTTGGCGGGCGGCTACATCCAACCGTTGAAGGATCCGCCTGCTGGATGTCGGAGCAAGAATTGCGCCTGGTGATGAGCAAGCATTCACTGCGCATTCTTGATGATTATCTCGCCTATCGTAAGCGTTCCCAGCAGAACCAGCAAACCTCTCATCCAACCGTAACCCGGGTCTCCTGAAGCGCTCTCTGCGGCAAAGGAAGAGGGCCGGGACGTACTCGTTCCCGACCCTCAAAAACCGCAACCAGTTTTGTCACTTCAACATTGCTTCTGCCGCTTGCCGGGCTAGATCAACCAGCCAGAAAGGCAGCACAGTCCCCATCGCCAGCGCTCCAATAACGGACAGTCCCAGAGACAGCCAGGCCATCCAGTTCAGATTGTGCCTCGGCTCATCATCCACGACCTCAGCGACCACCCCGGACTCAACCTTCACCTCTTTCTCAGCAGCGGGCTTCACCGCAACAGCAGTGCCACCCCGTGAAGGTGTGCTCAGTTTTCCGGAAGCACGGCGCACCGGCGTGGCCGCAGGCGCCACCGCGGGCTGAACCTCTTTTTCTGGTGCCTCCATAAACATGGTCGCGATAAAGCGCAGGTAGTAGTACATACCAAAAACGCTCGCCAGCACGCCGATAATCAGCAGTTCGGGATGCCCACCGACCAGAGCGGTATAGAACAGATAGTATTTTCCAGCAAAGCCAGCCATCGGCGGAAAACCGGCCAGCGATAGCAGGAAGAAGGCCAGCAGACCAGCCAGCACCGGGCGTCTATGCCAGAGACCACGCAGAGCGCTTGCATCGCTGCCGGAGTTGTCCAATCTCTCAAGGAACGAGACGACCCCAAAAGCGCCAACGTTGATAAAGGCATAGCAGAACAGATAGAAGAGAATGGAGGCTATTCCGTCGACGCCGCCAACAACGATCCCGATCATCAGGTAACCAGCATGCGCAACGCTTGAATAGGCAAGCATTCGCTTCACGTTCTTCTGCGCAACCGCCATAATGTTGCCGCCGACCATCGTTAGCACCGCGATCGCCCAGATAACGGGCATCCACGTCGCATGCGCCGGCAACAGCACCACATCAAAGACGCGGGCAAATGCAATCAACGCGGCCGCTTTTGTGCCCACCGACATAAAGGCGGTCACGGGAGCCGGAGCGCCCTGATATACGTCAGGCGTCCAGGCCTGGAACGGCACAGCCGACACTTTAAAGGCAAAGCCGACCGACATCAGCGCCATCGCAACCAGCAACATAGCCGGTGCAGCATTCCCACCCTTCATTACAAGCGAGACCGCATCCGCGGCCCCCCGAAACGACGTGCTATTCGTCGAGCCATAGGTCAACGCGATCCCATAGAGCAGGAAGGCCGAGGCAAACGAGCTGAGCAAGAAATACTTCATGCCTGACTCCTGCGAGGCCCTGCGGCGAGCCACAAAGGCGCATAGAATATACAGAGCCAGCGAAAGAAGCTCAATGCCCAGAAAGACCGTCACAAAGTTCGTTGCCGAAGCCAGCAACATCATGCCAACAGTCGCAAACAGGAACAGGGCATAGTATTCACCCTGATGAACCAGTTGCAAGCGCTTCAGGAACTGGGGCGAAAGTAAGATACCCAGGCCACTTGCAGTCAAGAGAATCAGATTTGCATAGAGCGCCCCATAATCCGAACCCACCATGTTGTTAAACGCGGGTTGATGGTCGCCCATGACAAAAAGCACAATGGTAGCGGCAATAGCGCCAAGCACTCCCAGGAACGCCAGGAGAGGCAGAACAACAAAGTTTTCCGGCCCGGTATCCTTCGTGCGCTTTCCTCCCGCATGCGGGAGCACCACATCCACCAGCATAACCACGAGTGCCATGCCTACCAGGACCAGTACTGGCGCTATTCGCCCCCAATCCGCAGCGGAGACGGTATATGTGAACGTCATAAACAAACTCTACCTCGTAGTAGGAGGTGCCCGCCCACATTGAACAGGCACCCCGGCGGCCTATTTCACGAATAATACGCCAAGATTCTGAATCGTATTCGCCACCGACGAATGCAGCAACGCTGTAATAAAGTTCGGCTGCAAGCCGATGTACACGATCAACGCCAGTAATGGTAAGATCACCACAAACTCGCCCAGACGAATATCAGGCAATGCCCCTTTCCGCAACTGGGCGACAACCGGGCCCGCTTTGGGCAGGCGTCCAACCATCATACCCTGGAAGAAGCGGAGCATATACCACGCTGCCGGGACTACCACAATGGTCGCAATAGTACCAAACCAGACATTGTTACGGAATGCCCCGAGCAGAGACAGGAACTCACCGGTAAAGCTGTTGAGCCCGGGCAAGCCAAGAGAAGAGAGCGCCGCAATCAGCATGACTGTTGCCAGTACCGGAACCTTTGTTGCGATGCCACCAAAATCGGTCAGTTTGCGTGTTCCGGTGCGCTCCTCAATAAAGCCTGCGATCAGGAAGAGGGCAGCGGTAGTGATACCGTGGTTTACCATCTGTAGCACCGAGCCCTCGGCCCCCTGAGCATTAAAGGCAAACATACCAAGCATAACCACGCCCAGGTGACTGATACTGGAATAGGCCAGCAGGCGCTTGACATCAACCTGTACCAGCGCCAGGACCGCACAGTAGAGAATACCGATTACCGCCAGCGTGCGGAAAAGCGGAGCCAGATCCTGGATAGCCAGCGGGAACAACGGAATGCAGAAGCGCAGGAAGCCGTACGCGCCAGCTTTCGACATCGCACCGGCGATCAGGGCGGTCACGGGAGCAGGAGCCGCGCTATAGGTGTCGGGCTGCCAGTTATGGAACGGCACAAACGGGATCTTTACCGCAAAGGCAGCAGCAAACGCAAGCAGAAGCCAGATTTGTGCGGTGTGATCCAGCGAGAGCTTACAGGATACCTGACCGGTCGCCGGATCAACGATACCATTGAGTAACGTTCCCAGATCGAGCGTATAGGCACAACCAGTCGAACGCTGGTAGAACACACCAAGCGCGATGATTCCTGCCAGCATGAGCAAGCTACCGACTGAGGTAAAGATCACAAACTTGAGCGCGGCATACACGCGGCGTCCACTTCCCCAGCTTCCCACCAGGAAATAAGCCGGAATCAGCATCAATTCCCAGAAGATGTAGAAGAGGAAGAGATTCGACGCGGCAAAGACTCCAATAATGCCGCCCGCAAGCAGGAGCATAAAGGCCATGTAATGCTTGACCTTTGTCTCCAGCCGATAGGACGCACCGATACAGACCAGAGCCAGCAATGCGGTTAATACAATCAACACAACGCTGATACCATCAACATTCAGCGTCAGGTTAATACCAATTGCCGGAATCCAGGGAAGACTGATACCATAGGTTGCTTCACTGAACAGGCTCACCGTCTTCTGTGCATATACCAGCGCCAGGACCAGGCTGCCAAGCAGGGTCAGCCCAGAGACAGCCAGCGCAAAGCCTCGGATCAGGCCATGTCGGGCCTGCGGCAAGAAGAGTGTAAGAATCCCTCCTACAATGGGGAGGAGGACGACCAAAGGAAGTACAATCTGAAACATATGACTTCTACCCCCTCATCACCACGTAGTACAGGATGATCAACACAACACCTACCAGGATAATAAACGCATAGTTCCGCATGTAGCC
>Ga0164243_10004871_pt1 | contig 20772 bp, 20 predicted proteins | sample OricompcompostOP_FD_108781 | JGI IMG/M metagenome (GOLD analysis project Ga0164243, IMG submission 108781) | Organic Plus compost microbial communities from Emeryville, California, USA - Original compost - Organic plus compost (OP) | ecosystem: Engineered > Solid waste > Mixed feedstock >...
AAGTACCACAACGCCCCCGTGCCTGGAATCTGCACAGGCCCTCGCGCCCCGCTCCTGCCCGCACCTCGCAAACGGCGCCCAGCCAGGCACGGCGCCGCACGCGCAAAAAAACAGTCTCGCGAAGCGAGGCCTTTTCACGCGGAAGCGCGCAGAGCGCGGGGCGCAGGGCGCGCCGCTGATCTTGAAGGCCACCGCTGGATGTTCGCGTCCGCATCGGAGCAGCAGCTGTCTTCTTCCTATTGACTATTGTATACAGATCAAGGTAGACAGTGGCACACGTCACTAGGAGGTTGTCGTGGCCACTGCCGTGCGCCGGGCGGTCAGCCGTCACCGCTGGCTTCGGATTCTTCCGGTCATCGTGCTGATCTACGTGATCTCGTACGTCGACCGCACCAACATCAGCTTCGCGATTCCGCATATCGGCAAGCAGTTCGCGCTGTCGGACTCCCGGCAGGGGTTCCTGGAGGGCGTGTTCTTCTTCGGGTACCTGATCCTGCAGGTGCCGGCCGGGTTCATCGCGATGCGGTGGAGCGCGCGGCGGTGGATCTCCGTGCTGATCGTGCTGTGGGGCGTGTGCGCGGTGTTCGCCAGCCTGTCGCGGAACTTCCCGGAGCTGGTGGCGAGCCGGTTCCTGCTGGGGCTGGCCGAAGGCGGTGTGCAGCCGGCGCTGATGACCACGATCCGCGCGTGGTTCCCGTTCGACGAGCGGTCCCGGGCGTACTCGATCTTCAAGCTGTACGCGCCGATCTCCTCGCTGATCACCGCGCCGACCGCGGGCCTGATCCTGGAGTACGGCACCTGGCGGGACCTGTTCTTGATCCAGGGCGGCATCCCGGTGATCGTCGGGCTGGTCCTGTGGCTGTGGCTGGTGCGCGACACCCCGGCGAAGGCCCACTTCCTGCCGGAGGCCGAGCGCACGTACATCGAGGACGCGATCGCCGAGGAGGACGCGCGGCGCAAGCCGGTGGACAAGCCGCGCGGCGCGGTGCGCGCGGCGGTCACCAACCCGATCGTGTGGCTGTTCACGCTGGCGTACACGCTGACACTGCTCGGCATGTACGGCATCTCGATGTGGCTGCCGACGCTGCTCGGCGAGTCGTTCGGCAGCGACGCGGACGTGGGCTTCGCGGCGATGGCCCCGCCGATCGCGGGCGGCATCGCGGTGTTCCTCGTCGGCCGGTCCGCGGACCGGCACGGACGGCACGTCGCGCACGTCTGCTGGACGCTGGGCATCGGCGCGGTCGTGCTGATCGGCGCCAGCCAGCTGCACGCGAGCCAGCGCTGGCTGGTGCTCGGCGCGATGGTGATCGCCACGGCGTCGTCGCTGGCGTACTACGGGCCGATGTGGGCGATGGTCAGCCGGCTGGTACCGGCGGCCGCGATCGGCACGGGCATCGGCGTGATCAACGGCGTGGGGAACCTCGGCGGCTTCTTCGGCCCGTACATCGGCGGCGTACTGAGCGACCTGACCGGGAGCATGGCGCTGAGCCAGGTGTTCTTCGCGGTCGCCCTGGCCGGCGCGGGCGTGGTGATCTTCGGCCTGCGCAAGAAGATGGCGGCGGCGATCGCGGCCGAAGCCACCACCGAACCCAAAGCCAAGGTCCGCTGAGTCCCGATTATGGCGAACGATTTTCCGGGCTATAGCCCGGAAAATCGTTCGCCATAATCGGGCGGGCGTCAGCCGGTCAGGGCCGCGAGGTGTTCGGTGGCGCGGGTGCGGTAGCGTGCGGCGTTGGCGTAGATGTTCGCCCGCTCGTCGGCCGACAGCTCCCGGCGTACCTTCCCGGGTACGCCCGCGACCAGCGAGCCCTCGGGGATCTCCACGCCCTCCGGGACCACCGCGCCGGCCGCGATCAGGCTGCCCGTACCGACGCGCGCCCCGTTCATCACCACCGCGCCCATGCCGATCAGCACCCCGGGCGCGATCACGCAGCCGTGCAGCACCGCGCGGTGCCCGACGGACACGTCGTCGCCGATGACCGCCGGGAAGCCGGGGTCGGCGTGCACCACGCAGCCGTCCTGCAGGTTCGTCCCGTCGCCGACGGTGATCGACTCGGTGTCCGCGCGCAGCACCGTGGTGTACCAGATGCCGGAGCGGGCGCCGATCGTCACGTCGCCGAGCACGCTGGCGCCGGGGGCCAGGAAGGCGCTGGGGTCGACGCGCGGCACGCGGTCGCCGATCGGGAGCACGAGAGCGTCGCTGGGCACAGGTGGGGGTCCTTTCCGCGGGTGGTACGGGCGGTCAGCCGTGTTCGCGCAGCTCGCGCAGCCACGCCTGGGACTCGGGCGTCGCGCCTTCCAGGCCGTCGACGAGCTCGGCGAGGAACGTACGGTGCCCGTGCACGGCGAGCGCATCGAGTACGGCGTCCGGGTCCCCGTCCTCGATCACGCCGAGCAGGTCGCGGTGGCGCGCGGCGTTGCCGGCCAGGTCCTCATTGGCGCGGCGGGCGCTGCGGTTCAGCCCCATGCACAGCTGCATCTGCAGGGCCAGCGCGCGGTACGCGTCAGCCAGCCGCCGGTGCCCGGCCAGACCGACCACGGCCAGGTGGAACGCGAAGCCGTGCTCGGTCACCGCGGCCTCGTCGCCGCGCTCGGCCGCCTGCTCGATCGCGACGACGGCCTCCTCGATCGGACGGAGCCGGGCGCGGTCGGCGACCGGCACGCCGAGGCGGACCGCCATCGTCTCCAGGTCCTCCCGCATCGTGACGATCTCGTACACGTCGTGCTGGGTGAGCGGGGTGACCACGGCGCCGCGCCGCGCGTGCTGGACGACCAGGCCCTCGTGCTCCAGCTCCTTCAGCGCCTCGCGGAGCGGCGGGCGGGACACGCCGAGCTGCTCGGTGAGCCGGTTCTCCACGACGCGGTCGCCGGGACGCAGCTCGCCGCTGAGGATCATGGTGCGCAGGGCGTCGGAGGCGAGCTTGGACATGCTGGGCGGCGACACGATGCGCACGCCCTCGGCCTTCGCGGCGCCACTCATGTTTCGGCCTCCCGATCCGCCCGCGGGTCTCCGTCAGGCTATCCCGGCGGGCCCCTGCCCATCGTACTGACTATTGTCTACAGTAGCTCGTATGGCCGAAAATCAGCTCACCCGCCCGCCGCTGGCCGGGGTGACCGTCCTGGAGGTCGGGGCGTTCATGGCCGCGCCGTTCGCGACCATGCAGATGGCCGACCTCGGCGCGCGGGTCATCAAGATCGAGAACCCCGACGGCGGCGATCCGGTCCGGACCACCGGCCCGTTCGTCAACGGCGAGAGCTCCCCGTTCGTCCGGCTCAACCGCAACAAGGAGTCGGTGGCCCTGGACCTGAAAACGGACGAGGGCAACGCCGCGTTCCGCCGCCTGGCCGACACCGCGGACGTCGTCGTGGAGAACCTGCGGCCCGGCGCGATGCGCCGCCTCGGCCTCGACTACGACACGCTCGCCGCGACCAACCCGCGGCTGGTGTACGCGTCGGCGTCCGGCTGGGGCCAGGACGGGCCGCTCGCCGAGCACCCGGGCCTGGACATCATGGCGCAGGCGCGCAGCGGCCTGATGAGCATCACCGGCCACCCCGGCGGCGAGCCCGCCAAGGTCGGCGTGCCGATCTGCGACCTGACCTGCGCCCTGTACGTCGCCCTCGCGGTGACCGCGGCGCTGCGCGAACGCGAGATGTCCGGCGCCGGCCAGTACATCGACGTCTCGCTGATGGAGGCCGGGGTGTCGTTCGCGGTGTGGGAGGCCGGGATGTACTTCGGCGACGGCACCGTGCCCGGCCCGCACGGCTCCGCGCACCAGAGCAACGCCCCGTACCAGGCGGTCCGCACCGCCGACGGCTACGTCACCGTGGGCGCCACCACGCCGAAGAACTGGAAGGCGTTCTGCGACGCGCTCGGCCTGGAGGAACTGCTCGACGACGACCGCTTCACCGACGGCTACTCCCGCCTGCACAATCGCGAGGTGCTGATCGAGCTGATCGAGCGGGCCACCACCGCGCGCGGCACGGACGACATCATCGCCGCGCTCGACGACGCCGGCGTCCCGTGCGCGCCGATCAACGACTACACGCAGGTCTTCGGCGACCCGGTGCTGAACGACCGCGGCTTCTTCTGGGACACCGACCACCCCACCGCCGGTCCCGTACGGCAGCTCGGCTCGCCGATGCGCTTCTCCCGTACGCCGACCGCCCGTACGCACGCCGGCCCCCGGCTGGGCGACGCCACCGACGCCGTACTCGCCGAGATCGCACAGGAGAGTGACCGATGACCGACGACATCCGCGTCGAGGCGGACGGCGGCGTGCTGACCGTGACGTTCAACCGCCCGGCGCAGCGCAACGCGATGACCTGGGCGATGTACGAGGGGCTTGAGCAGGCGTGCGAGCGGGCCGACGCGGACGACGCGATCCGCGTCATGGTGCTGCGCGGCGCCGGTGACAAGGCGTTCGTGGCCGGCACCGACATCGGCCAGTTCGCGGAGTTCCGCACCGGCGAGGACGGCGTGGCGTACGAGCACCGCATCGAGCGCATCCTGGGCCGCCTGCAGGACGTGAACATCCCGACCGTCGCGGCCATCGACGGCTACTGCGTCGGCGGCGGCCTCGGCATCGCGTCCTGCACCGACGTCCGCATCGCCACCCCGGCGGCGAAGTTCGGCGTCCCCATCGCCCGTACGCTCGGCAACTGCCTGTCCGGCATCACCCTCACCCTCCTCACCCACCAGCTCGGCCAGCCCCGCGCGACGTCCCTCCTGCTCACCGCCCGCATGATGCCCGCCGAAGAGGCCCTGACCTGCGGCTTCGTCACCGAGCTGACCGACGACCTGGACGCCTCGACGAAGGCCCTCGCCGACAAGCTCCTGACCCACGCCCCCCTGAGCATGTGGGCCACCAAGGAGGCCATCCGCCGCCTGCGCCGGGCGACGACGTTCGACGACGCCGACATCGTCACGCGCGTCTACGGCTCCGACGACTTCCACAACGCGGTCGCCGCGTTCGGCAACAAGCAGAAGGCCACCTGGACGGGAAAATGAGCGCATGCTGCTACTCGCCCATGTGAGCGACGTCCACCTGGACGGCAGCGCCGTCCGCGCCGAGCGGGCCCGGCGGGTCGCGGCGTACCTCGCCGCGCTTCCCCGGCCGGTGGACGCCGTACTGCTCACCGGGGACATCGCCGATCACGGCCGGCCCGAGGAGTACGCGGAGGCACGCGAGCTGATCGGCGCGCTGCCGGGTCCGGTGCTGACCTGCCCGGGGAACCACGACGTACGGGCGGCGTACCGGAGTGGGCTGCTCGGGCGGCCGGCGGCGGACGGGCCGGTCAACGAGGCGCACCGGGTCGGCGGCGCGGTCATCGCGATGTGTGACTCCTCCGTCCCGGGGCGGCCCGAGGGGTACCTCGACGACGCGACGCTGACCTGGCTGGACGAGGTGATCGGCGGGGCGCCGGAGGGGGCGCCGGTGTTCGTCTGCTTCCACCACCCGCCCGTCGCGCTGCACAGTACGTACGTCGACCCGATCCGGCAGTTCGGTGAGGAGCGGCTGGCCGCGGTCATCGGGCGGCACGAGCGGGTGGTGGCGCTGCTCTGCGGGCACGCGCACACCCCGGCGGCGACGACGTTCGCGGGGCGGCCGCTGCTGGTCGCGCCCGGGGTGGTGTCGACGCTGCGGCTGCCGTGGGAGCGCGACGACCCGCTCGACTACGACCTGCCGCCGGCCATCGCGTTCCACGTCCTGGGCGACGACGGCCGGCTGACCACGCACTACCGGGTGGTGTGCTGAGGCGCGCGCCAGGACTCGTGCATCAGGCGGACCAGGCGGTCGGCGACCTTGGGGTGCCGCCCGGCCACGTCGTGCCGCTCGCCGGGGTCGGTGGCCAGGTCGTACAGCTCGACGTGCCAGCGGCGGTCCGGGGCCGTACGGTCGCGGCCCGGGGCGTAGCGGATCGCCTTCCAGTCGCCGTCGCGGACGGCCTCGGCCAGGTGCTTCATCCGGCCGTGTTCGGCGCGGTCCGCGCGGCGGGTGGCGTACTTGTCGTTGCGGTACCAGTACAGGTGGCCCGGGCGGTGGCCGGTGCGCCGCGTCCCGGCCAGGGCCGGGACCGCGGACAGGCCGTCGGTGCGCGGCGCGCGGGCGCCGGACAGGCCGGCCAGCGTGGGCAGGACGTCGATGTGCGCCAGCGGGCGGTCGCTGACGCCCGGCGGGACGCGGCCCGGTGACCAGGCGATGAACGGCACGCGGATGCCGCCCTCGTACAGGTTCCGCTTGTAGCCGCGCAGCGGGCCGTTGGCGTCGAACCGGTCCGGGTCGAAGCCCTTCTCCTCGTGCGGGCCGTTGTCGCTGGTCACCAGCACGATGGTGCGCTCGGCCAGGCCGCGGCGGCGGAGCAGGGCGGTGATCGCGCCGACGTACGCGTCGAGGCGGGTGACCTGGGCGGCGTGGCCGCGGTCGGCGCGCGGCCAGGGCTTGTCGCCGTACGGGGCGAGGTTCGGCACGTCGCTGGGCGCGTGCGGCAGGTTGGGCGTGAGGTACAGCAGGAACGGGTCGTCTCCGGCGTCCTTGAGGAAGCGCATCGCGCGCTCCTGGATCAGGTCGGGGGCGTACGCGCCGTGCGCCCGTACCCGCTTGCCGTTGTGGAACAGGTAGCGCGGGTGGTACTTCTGCGCGTGGCCGTGCGTGATGTAGCCGTAGAACTCGTCGAAGCCGCGCGCCTCCGGGGAGCTGGGCTGGCCGGGCTTCTCGGGTCCGAAGCCCCATTTGCCGAAGCAGGCGGTGCGGTAGCCGCGGGCGCGCAGGATCTCCGCGAACGTCGTGTCGCCGGGGCCGAGGGAGCCCTGCGGGCCGTCGAACGGGTTCTCCCGTACGGCGGCGTGGCCGGTGTGCATGCCGGTCAGCAGCGAGCAGCGGGCGGGGGCGCAGACCGGGGCGTTCGCGTACGCCTGGGTGAACGTCAGGCCCTCGGCGGCCAGGCGGTCGATGCTGGGCGTGCGGATCAGCCGCTGGCCGTACGCGCCGACCTCGCCGTAGCCCAGGTCGTCGGCGACGATCAGCACGATGTTCGGCCGGTCGGCGGCGCGCGCCGCGGCGGGTACGGCACGGGTCCGCGGGCGTGCGGCGGGCGCGGCGCCCGAGGTGGCCGCGTCGGGCCGCAGCATCGGGAGGGCGGCCACGCCGAGGCCGGCGGCGGCCCCGGCGAGGAACTTGCGTCGGCTTGGCACGAGGGGCTGGCTCCTCACCGGGTCCGGACGTTTTCTCGGTAAATCATACCTACTTCATAGGGAATGCCAATCCTCAGGCCCAGGCGGTGCAGCGGCGTACGGGCGGTGAGGCGGTCGAGGCCGACCTGCGCGCGGGCAGCGCGGAGTTGCGGCTGCTGTCGGTGGTCGGCACGCAGCGCATGCGGGTGTGAGTTCGTTAACAGTACGAAATAACCGCATGCGGCCGGGCACTTGCACTCGGATATGAGTCGTTTGTTCGAGCCGATCAAGTTCCGTGACCTCACCATCGGCAACCGCGCGTGGGTGTCGCCGATGTGCCAGTACTCGGCGGTGGACGGGGTGCCGACCGACTGGCATCTGGTGCATCTCGGCCGGTTCGCCGTCGGCGGCGCCGGGCTGGTGCTGGCGGAGGCGACCGCCGTGGAGCCGGAGGGCCGGATCAGCCCCGCCGACACCGGACTGTGGAACGACGATCAGGTGGCCGCGTGGCGTCGCATCACCGATTTCCTGCACCGCGAGGGCGCGGCCGCCGGAGTGCAGCTCGGGCACGCCGGGCGCAAGGCGTCCACCGCCGCTCCGTGGGACGGCGGGAAGAGCGTGAGCGTCGCCGAGGGCGGCTGGGAGACGGTGTCCTCGACGTCGGCGCCGATGGGCGACCTGGCCGCGCCGCGCGCGATGACCACCGAGGAGGTGGCGGCCCAGCCCGCGAAGTGGGCCGACGCCGCGCGCCGCGCCGAGGCCGCCGGGTTCGACGTGATCGAGCTGCACTTCGCGCACGGGTACCTGGGGCACCAGTTCTACTCGCCGCTGGTCAACGACCGTACGGACCGGTACGGGGGGTCGTTCGACGGGCGCGTACGGCTTCTGCTGGAGATCACCGAGGCGGTCCGTGGCGCGTGGCCGGCCGAGCGGCCGCTGTTCGCGCGGCTGTCCGCTACCGACTGGACGGAGGGCGGCTGGACGGGCGAGGACTCGGTACGCCTGGCCCGGCTGCTCGCCGAGCGCGGCGTCGACCTGATCGACGCGTCCACCGGTGGGGCGGTGCCCAGCGCTGACATTCCGGTGGGGGCCGGGTACCAGGTGCCGTTCGCGCGGCAGATCCGTACGGAGTCGGGGGTGGCCACGGCGGCCGTCGGCATGATCACGGCCCCCGAGCAGGCCGAGGAGATCGTCGCGTCGGGCTCCGCCGACGCGGTGCTGCTGGCGCGAGAACTCCTGCGCGACCCGAACTGGCCGTTCCACGCCGCGGACCGCCTGCATGCCGGGAACCTGTGGCCGAAGCAGTACGAGCGGGCGCGGGGGTAGGCGGCGCCGGCGGGATAACGGCCTCGCTCCGCGAGAGCCCACCCCGCCAGGCTAAAGGCCTCGCTTCGCGAGACTGATTTATTTTGCGCGTGTGGCCGCACGCGCAAAAAATGAGTCTCGCGAAGCGAGGCCTTTTCGACGCGCGGAGCGCGGGCACGCGGGGCGTCAGCTCGGCAGGGCGTAGCGGCGGTGGGATGGGCGGGTGATGATGTCGCTGGCCAGGGCTACCGCCGCTCGTAGCGCCTTTGGCCACTCCGCCCCCGAGGCCAGGGACGCGGTCAGGCCCGCGTTGAAGGCGTCGCCTGCTCCGGTCGTGTCCGTGGGGGTGATGGACGGGGCGGGGGCCGTATGCCAGGCACCCGACGGGCCGGCCGCGCAGGCGCCTGCGGGGCCCAGTTTGGTGGCGACCCAGCCGCCGTGGCGGCGTTGGAGTTCGCGGGTGGCCGCGTGCGGGTCCGCGAGGCCGGTCAGGGCGGTGGCTTCGGCGGCGTTCGGGAGGAGGATGTCGGCGGCGTCCAGGATGGGGGCCAGTTCGGCGCGGGTCGGGCCGGGCCAGCCGTCGGGGTCCCAGCCGCAGTCGAACAGCGTGGTGCCGCGGGCCGCCGTGAGCAGGTCGAGGGTAGGGGCGCCGCGGGTGGCGGGGAGCGTGAAGTAGCCGCAGTACAGGCCGTACGCGGCGGAGGTGACCCAGTCCGGTGCGTCCTCGGCGCGCTGCCGGGTCAGGCAGCCCCAGTACGTCCAGAACGCCCGGTCGCGGCCGGGCGCCTCCAGGCAGATGCTCACCCCGGTACGGTCGCCGGCGGCCACCGCGACGTCGCCGCCGATGCCGTGCGCGGACAGCTCGGCGCGGATCAGCGCGCCGAACGCGTCGTCGCCGACCAGGCCGTACAGGCGGGGCGCCAGCCCGGCGTCGCACAGCGCCAGCGCCGTGTTGCCGGCCGAGCCGGCCGCGCGTACCGCGATGTCGTCCACGAGCAGGTCGGTGCCGGGCGCGGGGAGGGCGGTGGCCGGGCTGACCAGGACGTCGGCCTGGACGTTGCCGAACACCGCGATCGGCGGGGTCACGTGGCGCCGTCGCGCAGCTTGGTGTCGGCGGGCATGTGGCGCAGCGCGATCGGCAGGCCGCGGCGGGCGGCCAGCTCGGCGGCGGCGAGCTGGACGGGGAGGATGTCCAGGACGTCGAGCGCCGGGCCCGGGAGGTCGGGGAGGCGGACGACGACCGGGGCGTCCGTACGGTCGGGCGACGACGTGACCAGTACGGTCGGGGCGCCCCACCCGGCCATCTCCTCGGCCAGCCGGCTCGCGCGGCCGTCGCCGAAGATCAGCGCGCCGCGGCCGGGGGCGGCGACCTCAAGGGGGCCGTGCAGGTACTCGCGGAGCGGGTACGCGGCCGCGGGGAGGTGCGCGGCCTCGCGGAGCAGCAGGGCGGCGGCGCCGGCCGAGCCCGCGCGGGCGCCGGCGCCGATCACGTCGATGCAGGTCACGTCCGCGAAGGCGGCGGCGATGCGGTCGCCGAGCGTGGTGTCGGCCAAGAGGGTGGCGGCGTGGTCGGGGAGGTCGGTCCAGAACGGGGAGGGCTCGTCCCAGGCGTGCTCCGCGAGCAGGCCGAGGGCCTGGACGGTGGCGGTGTAGGAGAGCGTGGAGACGGCGGTGTCGGTGGCGCCGCCCAGCGGGATGAGGTGGTCGGTCACGGCGGCGATCGGGGCGTTTGGATGGCCGGTCACGGCGATGCGGGTGGCGTCGAGCGAGGCGAGGAGTTCGACCGTTTCTCGGCTGCGGCCTGAGTAGCTCAGGGCTATGTAGCAGTCGGCCGAGGTGGGCGGGGTGTCGCCGGAGGACAGTGCGTACGCGTGGGCGCCGCGCGTACGCAGCCGGGTGGCGAAGCCCGTCGCGGCGTGGCCGCTGGCGCCGATGCCGAGGAGGACGCTCGTGCCGTGGCGGAGGACCGACACGTCGAGCGCCGAAAGGGCCGCGCGGACCACCTCGCGCGACGCCGCCAGGTACTCCGGCTGGGACCGCACCCCGTCCAGGAACTCCACCGTCACCCCTTCACCGCGCCGGATGCCAGGCCGCCGAGCAGGTACCGCTGGAACGCCACGCCGATCGCCACCGGCGGGATCATCGCCAGGACGCCGCCGGCCGCGATCAGGCCGAAGTCCACCGCGTTGCGGCCGGTGAACTCCGCGATGGCCACCGGGATCGTCTTGGCGTTCGTGCTGGACGTGAACACCAGCGCGTACAGGAACTCGTCCCAGCACAGCAGGAACGCGAACAGGCCGGTGGCCACGATGCCGGGCCGGGCCAGCGGCAGGATCACGCGGACCAGCGCGCCGAGCCGCGAGCAGCCGTCCACCCGCGCCGCGTCCTCCAGCTCGCCGGGCAGCGCGGACAAGAAGTTGCTCATCGTCCACAGCGCGAACGGCGTGGCCAGTGAGCAGTACATGATGACCAGACCGGTCTTCTGGTCCAGCAGCCCGATCTGCGACAGCACCAGGTACAGCGGGATGACCAGCGTGATCGGCGGCAGCATGTACGTGGTCAGGAACAGCGTCAGCGTGGCGCGCCGCAGCGGGAAACGCAGCCGGGCGTACGCGTACCCGCCGAGCACCGCCACGAACAGCGCGATGACCACCGTCACCACGGCCACGATCACGCTGTTGACCAGCGCGTACCGGAACGTCCCGGCGACGTCGCCGCCCGCCGCGAAGATGGCGCCGTACCGCTCGCCCGTCCAGTGCTCCGGCCACCAGTGGTACGGCCGGGCCAGCAGCTCGACCTGCGGCACGAGGCTGGCGTAGACGAGCCAGGCGGGCGGGGCCAGGAAGATCACCGCGACCACGCCCGCCATGACGTGGATGAACACCCGGTACCGCCGCGAGGCCCACCGTGCTTTCCCGGGGGGCCGAGCCTCCCCGGAGCCCCCGGCGCGCGGTGCCTTCGTATGGCCGCCGTTGATGACCTCCCCGCCTGCCGGCTGACGACCCTCACTCACGTTGCGCCCCCCATCTCCGACTGCCGCAGCAGCCGCAGGTAGATGGTGGACAGCGCGAGGATCACGATGACGATCAGGTACGCCATCGCCGAGCCGTAGCCGTACCGCTGGTCGGAGAACGCCTTCAGGTACGTCAGGAACGTGACGGTCTGCGTGCCGGACGCCGGGCCGCCGCCGGTCATCACGTAGATGATGTCGAAGACCTTGAACGCCTCCATGGTGCGCAGCACCAGCACGATCGCGATGGTCGGGCGGAGCAGCGGGAGCGTGACGGAGAAGAACGTACGGACCGGGCCCGCGCCGTCCACCCGCGCGGCCTCCGAAAGCTGCGGCGGGATCGTCTGCAGCCCGGCGAGCAGGAAGAACGCGACCAGCGAGGTGTTCTTCCACACGTCGGCCACGATCACCAGGTTCAGCGCGAGGAACGGGCTGCCCAGCCACGAGACGTAGTGGTCGATCAGGTGCAGCTGGGTGAGCAGCGCGTTCAGCACGCCGGACTGGGAGTTCAGGATGCCGTTCCACATCGCGCCGTTGACGATCGTCGGCAGCGCCCACGGCACGATGACGATCGCGCGCAGCAGCCACCGGGCCCGCAGCGGCGCGTTCATCAGCAGCGCGAGCAGCATGCCGAACACCAGCTCGGCGGCGGTGGAGACGAGCGTGAAGTACACGGTGTGCCCGGCCGCGCTCCACACCTGCGGGTCGGTGAACACGTCGCGGTAGTTGCCGATGCCGACGAACGGATAGGCGCCGGGCATCGGGCTGTCGACGTCGAAGAACGAGATGTACAGCGCGCGCAGCGCCGGGTACAGCACCACGCCGAACACCACGACGGCGGCGGGCAGCAGCAGCGCGAGCGCGAACCACGCCTGGCCCCGCCGGTCGCGTGACGCCGGCACGTCAGGCGAGGATCCGCTTGGCCTGGTCCGCCGCGGCGTTCAGCGCCGCGGCCGGATCCTCGCCCTGCGCGAGGCACCGCTGGAGCTGTGATTGCAGCACCTGGCTCATCTCGTTGTACCGGGGCACCTGCGGCCGGGCGATCAGGTCGGCGAGCTGCTCCTTGGCGACCGGTACGACGTCCGGGTTCGCCTTGGTCACCTGGGGGTCGTCGTAGCTGGCCTGCCAGCACGGCAGCGAGCTGGTGGCGTACCGGTCCTGTACGGAGGCGCCGGTCAGGTACGTGATGTACGTCCACGCCGCGGCCTGGTTCTGCGAGCCGCCGGACACGCACAGCGCCATCGAGCCGTTCACCCCGGGGCGCTTGCCGCCCGGCCCGGCGGGGGTGCGCCGTACGCCGACGTCGCCGGCGACCTTGGAGGCCTTCGGGTCGTTCGCGCCGGCGAACCCGTACGTCCAGTTGAGCATGAACGACGCCTGGCCCTGGGAGAACGTCTTGAGCACGTCGTCCTCGATCCAGGTGATCGAGCCCTTGTTGGTCAGGCCGTCGTCGAGCGTGCCGCGCATGAACTTCAGGGCTTCCAGGCCGCCGCCGGTCTGGAACGCCGCGGACTTGCCGTCCGGGGTGAGGAACGTGCCGCCGTACGCGCCGAGGAGCTGGGTGTAGTCGCAGATCAGCGCCTCGACCTGCTTCCAGCTCCAGGCCAGCGGCGCGTCCACGATGCCCTTGGCCTTGATCTTCTTGGCCGCCGCGACGACGCCGTCCCAGGTGTCGAGGGAGCCCTCGTCGACGCCGGCCTTCTTCAGGTGCGCCTTGTTGTAGTAGAGGTACTTGGTGTCGAGGATCCACGGCAGGCCGTAGTAGTGGCCGCGGTACTCCGCGGTGGCGAGCGCGCCGGGCAGCATGCCGGACTTGATGCCGCCGGACACCTTGCTCGTCACGTCGGTGACGATCCGCTTGCTGCCGAACTCGGCCGGCCAGATCACGTCGATCAGCACCACGTCGTACGTGTGCGCGGGCGCCGCGGCGACGATCTTGTCGTGCAGCGCCTCGTACGCGACCAGCTCCACGTCCACCGAGATCTTGGGGTTGGCCTGGTGGAACGCGGCGGTCATCTTGCGGATGTCGGACTCGGAGTAGCCGGCCTGCTTCATGAACAGCGCGCGGATCTTCCCGGTGCCGTTGCCCGCGCTCCCGCCGCCGCCTCCGCCGCAGGCCGAGCCGAGCAGGAGCGTCGCGCCCGCCGCCGCGGACAGTCCGAGGAACCCGCGTCGCGACGGCTCATTCGGTACGGACATGTCCGCTCCCGCGTTCGTTAGTAAGCTTGCTTAACGATCGTCTACTCCCTTTGCGGGGACCGGTCAAGGGGGTGCCTGGCGTGGGATCCGACGGCCCGGCCCGGATGGTGCTGCGCGCGCTGCTCGACGGCCCGGCGCGCACCCGGCCGGAGCTCGCCGCGCACACCGGCCTGTCCAAGCCGACGATCTCCGACGCCGTCCGCCGCCTGGAGGACTCCCGGCTGGTCAACGCGACCGGCGTACGGCGCGGGCAGCCCGGCCGGGTGCCGGTGTACTACGGCATCGCGCCCGGCGCCGGCTTCGTCGTCGCGGTCGACATCGGCGGTGACAACCTGCGGGCCCGCGCCGCCGACCTCACCGGCACCGAGCTGGCGGCGCGCCGGCGGACCACCCCGGAGAGCGACGCGGCCGCCGTCGTACGGGCGACGATCCGGATGATCACCGGGACGCTGGCCGACGTCGGCGGCGGGCACGGCGAGCTGCGCGCGCTGGTGCTGTCCGCGCCCGGCGTGGTGCACGCCGACGGCCGCACCGTGTCCCTGGCGTACAACCTCGGCGAGGAGGGCCCGTTCGACCTGGTCACCCCGATCGAGCGGGCCATCGGCGTGCCGGTGGTGGTGGACAACAACGTGAACATGGCCGCGGAGGGCGAGCGCCGGTACGGCCACGGGCGCGAGGTGCCGACGTTCGCGTTCGTGGCGGTCGGCGCGGGCATCGGCATGGGCCTGGTGCACCGCGGCGAGCTGGTGCGCGGGGCGCACGGCGCGGCCGGGGAGGTCGCGTACCTGCCGCTGCCGGGCCGCCCGGCCGCGGTCCGCCGGCCGGGTCACGGCCGGGAACTGCTGGCCGCCGAGGCGGGCGGCTACCGCATGATGGCCCGCGCCGCCGGGCTCGGCTGGGACGGCGAGCCGCCGGGCAGCGTCGAGGAGATCTTCGCCCGCGCGCAGGGCGGCGACCGTACCGCCCGGACGCTGGTCCGCGACGAGGGCCGGCAGATCGGCCTGACGGTGGCCAGCGCGTGCGCGGTGTTCGACCCGGAGCTGGTGGTGCTGGGCGGCGGCGTGGCCAGCAACCCGCTACTGCTGCCGATCGTGACGCGCGGCGTCCGGTCGCTGGTGCCCTTCCCGCCGCGCGTCGAGATCAGCGAGCTCGGCGACGTCGCGTCGCTGACCGGCGCCCTGTCCGTCGCCCTCTCCCGCGCGCACGCCCGCCTCCTCGACGGGTTCGGCGCGGCCTAGCCGGGCGGTGGAGGCCAGCCACACGGCGGCCACCACGGCGGCGCACCCGCCGAGCTGGACGACGGTCGGCGCCTCGCCGAGGATCAGCATGCCGAAGCCCACCGCCAGTACCGGCTGGAGCAGCAGCAGGGACGCGGCGGAGGCCGGGGCCAGGTGCGGCGTCGCGGCGCCGAGCAGCAGCCAGGACAGCACCTGGCCGAGCAGTGCGAGCGCGGCCAGCCAGAGCCAGGCGTACGCGGGCAGGGCGAGCGTGACGCCGCCGGTCCCGGCGCCGATCACGCCGGTGGCCACGGTCGCGGCGGCGGTGGCGATCGCGACCGGCACCATCACGTGCCGCGTACCGGAGCGGGCGCCGGCGCGGCGGTTCAGGTACAGGTAGCCGGAGTACGCCACGCCGGCCGCGGTGGCCAGCAGCGTGCCGCGTACCGGGTGCGGTGCGCCCGCGTCGGCGTCCACCACCCCGCCGGCCAGCGCGAGGCCGGCCAGCATCAGCGGCGTGCAGGCCGCGAACCGGCGGGAGATCCGGGTGCCGTCGAACAGCAGGCACAGCAGCGGGAACACGATCACCTGGACGTTGATCAGGACGGTCGAGATGCCCGCGCCGACGTCCAGGATGCCGGCCGTCCACATGGTGTAGTCGACGCCGAGGAACAGCCCGGCGGCCGCCGAACCCCAGCACGCGCCCCGGCTCAGCGGTCCCTTCCGGCGCCATTCGTACGCGGCCAGCGGCGCCAGGGCGAGCAGCGCGATGGCGCAGCGCAGGAACGCGGCCGTGCTCGCGGTGGTGCCGGACAGCTTCACGAACGTCGAGGACAGGGACAGGGACAGCGCGGCGCCGATGACCAGCGCGACGGGGAGGGTTCGGGACATACCTCGACGATCGCAGCCAAGATCGGATAGCACCAGTTATCAATTTTTGGCACCACTGCGTAGGATGGCTTTGGTGATCACCTGGGACCGTCTACGGATCTTCGCGGCGCTCGCCGAGCACGGCTCGATCACCGCGACCGCCGCCGCCCTGCACCTCACCGGCCCGGCCGTCTCCCAGCACATCCGCAAGCTGGAGCGGGAGGCGCACTGCCGGCTGGTCGAGCCGGACGGCCGCGGCGTACGGCTCACCGCGGCCGGCCACGTGCTGGCCACGCACGCCCGTACGATCAGCCACGCGGTCAGCGACGCCGAGCACGACCTCGCCGACATCCACGGCCTGATCGCCGGGCCGCTGCGCATCGGCGCCATCGCCACGACGCTGCGCGGCATCGTGCCCGCCGCGCTGCGCGTCCTGCTCGCCGCGCACGAGCGCCTCGAACCGGTGGTCCGCAACGGCGAGAACCCCGACCTGATCGCCGACCTGCGCGCCCGCCGGCTCGACGTCGCCATCATCGAGAGCTGGACCGGCACCCCCGCCCGGATGCCGCCCGGCGTACGGATCACCCCGCTGCTCCGCGAGGACGTCCGCATCGCCGTACCCGAGGACCACCGCCTGGCCGGCCGCGACGTGATCCGCCTCGACGAACTGGAGGGCGAGACCTGGACGGCCTGCCCCACGGGCAGCGGCGAGAACGAGGCGGTGCTGTACGCCCTGCGCGAGCACAACATCGAGGCCGACATCCGCTACCGCATCGCCGACTTCCCCACCCAGCTCTCCCTGGTAGCCGCCGGCCTCACCCTGGCCGCGGTCCCTCGCCTCGGCCGCACCCCACTCCACCCCGGCGTCCGCTTCATCCCCAGCGCCCCGGAACTCTTCCGCGACATCGCCGCCCTCACCAACACCGACGCCGAAACCCCGACCGTACGGGTGTTCCTCGACGCCCTCCTGACCGAAGCGAAGTCCAGCCAGGCGTGACGCGGGCGGCGGGGCCGGGTCATTTCCGGTTGGCGAGCCACTCGGTGAATGTCGTACGGCCCAGGTGGGCGTCGGGGCCGGGGGTGATCGACGTGTCGGTCAGTTCGGTGCCGAAGTAGCGGGCGTGTTCGTCGCCGATGACCGTGCGCGGGTCGTTGGCCGCGGTGAGCACGCCGCGCATCAGGTCGGGGAACGGGATGGCCTCCGGGCCGGCGATCTCGATCGTCGCGTTGATCGGGGCGGACACCGCCACCTCGGTCACCGCGGCGGCGACGTCCGCCGCGGCGATGGGCTGGAGCTTCGCGGTGGGCACGCGTACGACGCCGTTCTCCGTACCGGCGTCCGCGATGGCCCGCATGAACTCGAAGAACTGGGTGGACCGGACGATCGTGTACGGCTGGCCGGCCGCCTCGATCAGCTCCTCCTGCGCCACCTTGGCCCGCATGTACCCGCTGTCCGGCACCCGCTCGGCGCCGACGATGGTGAGCGCGACGTGGTGGCCGACGCCCGCGGCCACCTCCGCCTTGAGCAGGTTGCGCCCGGCGGTCTGGAAGAACTCCAGCACCGCGGCGTCCTCGAAGGACGGCGAGTTGGCCAGGTCGACGACCACGTGCGCGCCGGCCAGCGCCGTGTCCAGGCCCGCGCCGGTGAACGTGTTGACCCCGTTGTCCGGCGACGCCGGCACGGCCTCGTGCCCCTGCCGGCGCAGGTTCTGCACGACCTGGCTGCCGATCAGCCCGGTCCCGCCGATGACCACGATCTTCATGGTGTCCGCCTTTCGCTCGGATGTACGCCCACCGTGGCGCGGCGCGGCGCCGATCGGGTCCGTCAGACACCCTGGTCGGACTCACCGGGGACCGGACCGGGGACCCCGGCCAGGGCGTTGCGCAGCTCCTTGCGCGAGCCGATGTTCAGCTTGGGGAACACCTTGCGCAGGTGGTACTCGACGGTGCGCGGGCTGATGAACAGCTGCGCGGCGATCTCCGGGTTGGTCAGCCCGTCGCCGGCCAGCCGGGCGATCTCCGCCTCCTGCGGGGTGAGCAGGCTCAGCGTGTCCGGCGTACGGCGGCGCGCGGTCTCGCCGGTGGCCAGCAGCTCGCGGCGGGCCCGCTCGGCGAACGCCGTCGCGCCGAAGCCGTCGAACATGGCGTGCGCGGCGCCGAGCTGCCGGCGGGCGTCGAGGCGGCGGTTCGCGCGGCGCAGCCATTCGCCGTACACCAGCCGCGCCCGAGCCAGGTGCACGGCGACACGGCGGTCCGCCAGCCGCGCCACCGCCTCCTCGTACAGCTCCTCCGCCTCCGGCCCGTCGGCCAGCAGCGCACGCGAGCGGGCCTCGATGCCGCGCGCCCAGTCCGTACCGCTGGCCCCGGTCCGCTCGGCGAGGCGGTCGAGGGCCGCCGCGGCCAGCTCCGTACGTTCGCTGCGCACGGCGCCCTCGACCAGCTCGATCAGCACCGGTGAGTACAGCCCGAGCCCGTCCTCCGCCGCCGCGGGCACGGCCGCGGTGACCGCCTCGTCGTACCGGCCCAGGCCGTTGTACAGCACCGCGCGGGCGCAGCCGGTCATGCTCAGCGCCAGGCCCTGACCGCGGGTGGTCGCGTCCTGGTGCGCCGCGTCGAGCAGCGGTACGGCCTGGGCCTCGTCGCCACGGTAGGCGGCGAGCATCGGCACCGTGTAGATCATCGGCGCGGTGCCGGTGGTCTGCGTGATGGCGCCGGCCTCCTCCGTGAGGGCGGCCGCGGCGTCGAACTCCCCGGCGTGCATGTGCACCCCGGCGCGGTAGCCGGCCGCGATCGGCAGGATGCCGAGCGCCCCGGCGTCGCGCGCGAGGTGGACGCCGCGGGCGGCCAGCTCGTCCCACAGCCGGTCGTCCCACAGGTCCGACGCGATGCGGCACGCCAGCCACAGCCAGCGCTCGGTCTCGGCGGCGTCGCCGTCCACGCGGCGGACCGCGTCGACCGCCGTACGCAGGGACGGCGCGGCCGCGGCGAAGCCGTCCACCATGACGGTGGCCAGCGCGCGTACCAGGAAGGTGACCGGGTCCGGCGGCCAGCCCGGCGCGGCGAGCGCGGCCGCGGCGGCGTCCCGTACCTCCTGCTGGTCGCCGAGCCGGCCGGCGGAGATGGCCGCGGTGAACGCTTCGAGGTAGGTCTCCCGGGCCAGGTCCGTACCGAACGCGGCCAGGCCCTTCGCCGCGTCGAGCAGCAGCGGCAGTGCGTCGCTGCCGCGGCTGCGGGAGAACGCGATCCGGGCGCGCAGCCGCCGGGCGCGGGCGCGCTGGTAGTCGTCCAGCGGGCTGAGGTCGGCCATGGCCAGCAGCTCCGACGCCGCGTCGGGGGCGGCCGCCTCGAGCTTGACCTCCGCGCCGGCGAGCGCCCGGGCGCCGCGGCGCGCGGGGTCGGGCGTCAGCTCGGCCGCGCGCTGCAGGAACGCGGCCGCCGCGGCCACGCCACCGCGCCGCTGCGCCCGCGCGGCGGAGCGTTCCAGCTCGGCCGCGACCGGCTCGTCCAGGCCGGGCGTCGCCTGCGCGCGGTGCCAGGCCCGCCGGTCGGGGTGGGCGTCGCCGTCGATGGCGTCGGCCAGCGCCCGGTGCGCCGCCCGGCGCTCGTCCGGCGGCGCCGCCCGGTACACCGCGGAACGCACCAGCGGGTGGCGGAACCGTACGCGCACCCCGAACTCGACCAGCCCGGCCGCCTCCGCCGGCGCGGCCGCGGCGGGGCCGAGCCCGAGCCGCCGGGCCGCGCGCCAGAGCAGGGTGACGTCACCGAGCGGTTCGGCCGCCGCGAGCAGGATCAGCTGCCGCGAGCCGGGCGGCAGCGACTCCACGCGTCCGGCGAAGACCTGCTCGATGCGGCCGGTCAGCGACGCGGCGCCGGGAAGCCCGAACCCGCCCGCGAGGTCGGCCGGCGTCATCCCGCGGGGCAGTTCGAGCAGCGCGAGCGGGTTGCCGCGGGTCTCGGCGACGATCCGGTCCCGTACCCGCTCGTCCAGCCGGCCGGGGATCACCGACGCCAGCAGCAGCCGGGCCTCGCCGTCCGGCAGCCCCTTCACGGCCAGTTCGGGGAGCCCGGCGAGCTCCGGCGCGTGGCCGGGCTCCCGGACCGCGAAGACCAGGGCGATCCGCTCCGTACGCAGCCGCCGGGCCACGAACGCCAGTGCCTGCGCGGAGGCGCGGTCCAGCCACTGCGCGTCGTCGACCAGGCAGACCAGCGGTTTGGCCTCCGCCGCCGCGGACAGCAGGCTCAACACGGCGAGCCCCACCGCGAAGTGGTCCGGGGTGCCGCCCTCCTTCACCCCGAACGCGACCCGCAGCGCCTCGCGCTGCGGGCCCGGCAGCGCGTCGATGCCGCCGAGCATCCCGGTGCACAGCTGGTGCAGCCCGGCGTACGCCAGCTCCATCTCCGACTGCACGCCCGCCGCCCGTACGATGCGGCATTCCAGGGCGCGCTCCGCGACGTACTCGAGCAGCGCCGTCTTACCGGCGCCCGGCTCGCCGCGCAGCACCAGTACCGCGCTCTGCCCGACCGCGATGCGCTGCAGCCGCCGGTCGAGGGCCGCGCATTCCTCGCGGCGGCCGCGCAGCAGCGGGCGCCATTGCGCGCGGGGCGAGACGCCGCGCCGGCCGGATAACGGATGACTGGCCAAGGGGCCACCTCCACGGGACTCGGACGACCGGGCGCCCGCCCGGCACTGGGCACCCGGCTAGGGACCCGACCCGGTGGTCGCCCGGAGGAGAGCGCGACCCCGCGGAGCGCAGGGTCGACACCAGGACAGTACCCACGTCGACGGAAGGGACCTCCCATGCCGGCCACCATCGTCCTCGTTCACCGAGCGTTCACCGGATCGGCGAGCCGGAACCGGGTGATCGACCCGCCGCGCGGGCTCGCGCACGCCGTCGGCGAGGCCGCGCGGTGAGCGGGCGCAAGGAGTTCGCGGCCGGGCTGGAGACGGACGTACGGGCGGAGCTGCGGCTGGCCGAGTCGGGTGACGTGCCGGCGGAGGA
>Ga0164243_10004872_pt1 | contig 20766 bp, 18 predicted proteins | sample OricompcompostOP_FD_108781 | JGI IMG/M metagenome (GOLD analysis project Ga0164243, IMG submission 108781) | Organic Plus compost microbial communities from Emeryville, California, USA - Original compost - Organic plus compost (OP) | ecosystem: Engineered > Solid waste > Mixed feedstock >...
CGCAGCGCCGCGGCCAGATCCTCGGCTTCGACGCGCGCGACGGCTGGAGCGGATGGGATGTCGTGCAGGCGCAGATGCCGGCTTCCGAGATGGAAAGTCTGATTGTCGACCTGCGGTCGGCGACGTCCGGGGTTGGCACCTACACCGCCCGCTTCGACCATCTCGCCGAGCTCACCGGCCGGCTCGCCGAGCAGGTCCTCGCGGCACAGAGAGCGGCCGCGGAGTAGAGCCCTACGTGCGCCGGCACGTACCGTACCTTGACCGGCGCACGTCGAGTTCTTAGCCTTCGGGCGGGGATGGAGTTCCCCTGGAACCGCCCGTGGACCGCCATGGGCTGATGACTCCTACCGCACGCGACTGCGGTGGGCACACGGCTGGGCCACCGCTCCGGTGGCCTTTTTGCTGCGCGCGCGGATGGCAATGGCTGTTTGAAAGGAGACGCGAGTGCAGGCTTATTTATGGATCGCGATCGGTGGCGCGCTGGGCAGCATGGCCCGCTACTGGTGCACGGGAGTTGGGGCGCGCCTGTTCGGCGAGTCATTCCCCTGGGGCACGCTGGCGATCAATATCCTCGGCTCGTTCGTCATCGGCTTCTTCGTTGCGCTGACGAGCCCCGAGGGAGGACGATACATCGTCGATCCCAACGTCCGCGCCTTCGTCACGGTCGGCCTGTGCGGCGGCTACACGACCTTCTCGGCCTTCAGCCTGCAGACGATGGTGTTGATGCAGGAGGGGCAATGGCTGCACGCCGGGGGGTACATCATTGGCTCTGTCATCCTCTGCCTTCTGTTCGTTTGGCTGGGGCATTTCCTCGCCACGCAGTGGAGCGCGCTCTAGAGCACGCCTTTAAGGCTGCGGCGTTGCGGCGCGGCACGCGTTGACACGAACGCGTGGGGAAAGCCGAATAGCCTGCATCTGGGAACCGCTGCAGGAGTGAGAACGAGGATGATGACGAAGACAACCAATCGACGGGGAATTGGCTTTGCGGTGCTGTCTTTGATGCTGCTTTCTGGATCTGCTCGTGCTGAGGAGGCGCAGCCTGATCAACTCATCGACGGGCTCAACGCAGTGTTCGGTGTCCACGCCAAGATGCGCGCGGCGCACACCAAGGGCATCTGCGTAAAAGGCAATTTCACGCCGACACCCGAGGCGGCAGGCTTGAGCAAGGCGCCGCAGTTCGCAGCACCCGTTCCTCTCGTCGGCCGCTTCTCCCTCGGGGGCGGGAACCCGGCGGCCTCCGACAGCCAGAAGGACAACGTGCGGGGAATCGCCCTCCACTTTCAGCTGCCTGACGGCAGCAACAGCGACCTGCTGATGATCTCGGCGCCGATCTTTGGCGCCAAGACGCCCGAGGATTTCCTCGCCCTGCTGACCGCCGTCGCCAGCAAGGACAAGGAAAAGATCGGTGCCTACTTCAAGGCGCATCCCGAATCGACGCGTCAGAAGGCGTGGCTCGACGCACGTCCTGTGCCGGCGAGCTACGCCACCGCAGACTATTTCGGCGTGCACACTTTCTATCTCACCAACGCGAAAGGCGAGCGTCAGGCGGTGAAGTGGAAGGCCGAGCCCGTGGGTGGCTTCGTCGGCTTGAGCGACAAGGATGCCGAGGGCAAAGGCGCCGACTTCTACGCGGGCGAGCTCAACGATCAGTTTGCCAAGGGGCCGGTGGCGTTCAACCTCTTCGCGGTCCTTGGCCAACCCGGCGACAACGACGACGATCCGACGCTCGAGTGGCCCGCCGACCGCAAGAGCGTGAAGGTCGGCACCATCTCGATTTCCGGCTTGGAGCCGGCTGAGAGCTGCGATGTCGGTATCTTCGATCCGAACGCGCTCGCTGACGGCATCGAGCCTTCGCCGACCGACAAGATCCTGCCGATGCGCTCGCAGGACTACGCCGTCTCCTTCGGCCGCCGCCAGTGATTGTCGCCGGCGGCGCGCTCATTGGGGCGCGCCGCCGTGCTCTCATATTGCTTCCAGGTAGTGGAGCGTCGCGCCGACGGCGACGAGCGCCAGACCAATCCAAATAGCGACGATCACCACCGCGGCGCCACGGCTCGGCTGCAACGGTGCGTCTTCGGCTGCCGCGCGGTGCTCGGCGAGCACGGCTGGCGGGATGAGCCGCACCGCCAGCAGAATGCCGAGGGGCACGAGGATCAGGTCGTCGAGGTAGCCCAGCACCGGCACGAAATCCGGAATGAGATCGATGGGAGAAAGCGCGTACGCGGCGACGGCAAGGGCCACTGCCTTCGCGTACCAGGGCACGCGCGGATCGCGTGCACAGAGATAGAGCGCGTGCACATCGCGCTTGATGGATCGCGCCCAGCGGCGCAAGCGCCCCACGACCGATACATCGTTGGATGCCGTCATGGAGCGCCGCTCCCGTTTGGCTACCGCTAGCCCGTGGCCTTTGGCACGAACTTCAGCGCCACCCCGTTCATGCAGTAGCGCAATCCGGTCGGCGGTGGTCCGTCCTCGAACACATGCCCGAGATGCCCTCCGCAGCGGCGGCAGTGCACCTCGGTGCGCGTCATGAAGAAGCTTTTGTCGACCGTGTTTCCGACCGCATTGTCGAGCGGCGCGTAGAAGCTCGGCCAGCCCGTGCCGCTGTTGAACTTCGTCTCCGAGGAGAACAGCGGCAGCTCGCAGCCCGCGCACTCGTACGTACCGGCGGCGTATGTCTTGTCGAGCGGGCTCGTCCCCGCCCGCTCGGTGCCGTGCTCGCGCAGCACGTGGAACTGCTCCGGCGTCAGGATGCGGCGCCACTCCTCCGGCGTCTTGGTGATCTCGAAAGGAGCCTCTCTTGTTGTTGTCATCGTTTCCTCGTTGGCGTGGGTGCTGCCCGCCGGCAGCGCGCTTGCGGCTGCGGCGAGCCCGAGACTGGCAAAGCCGAAGTCCCGTCGTGTCAGCATGGGTTCCTCCCTGGCATGCATGAAGCGCGCCGGCCTCGCTGGCCGGCCTCTTGTTGGGATCGCTCCAAGATACGTGGGGGCCGGGCTTTCGTTACATTAGAGAACTTTCATCATCCGCAAAGCGGTGATTCAGCGCACGATGCGCACCGCCTTGTCGACGGTGATCGCCTCCGCCGTGAGGCGGCAGCGGTAGGAGAGCGCTTCGACACCGGCATCGGCGGCCAAGCGGAAGGCCTCGAGATAGGCCGGATCGAGATCGCCGGAGATCGAGAATGTTTCGGCGTCGGCGCGCTGGATAAGATAGACCATCACCGCCCGGTGTCCTTGCGCGACCATGGCAGAGAGCTCAGCGAGGTGCTTGGCGCCTCGCGTCGTCACGCAGTCGGGGAACTCGGCGCAGCCGGCGCGGCGCATCAGGTGGACATTCTTCACCTCGACATAGCAGCGCCCCTTGCGCGCATCCTCGAGCAACAGGTCGATACGGCTTGCCTGGCCATATTTCACCTCCCGGCGCAGGCTTTCATAGCCGGTGAGCTTTTCGATACCTCCGGCGCAGATGGCTTCGGCGACCAGCCGGTTGGGATGCATGGGATTGATGCCGACGAGGGTCGGCCCGCCGCCGAGGTCGGCCTCCACCATCTCCCAGGTGTGGGGGTACTTGCGGCTCGCGGCCTCGCTGCGCGACAGCCAGACGGCACTCCCCGGCGCCGCCAGTCCGAGCATCGAGCCGGTATTGGGGCAGGCGGCGGTGATCGCCTCGCCGCTGTCGAGGCGAACGTCGGCGAGGAAGCGTTTGTAGCGCTGGATGAGACGCCCGCGAACGAGCGGGGAAGGGAATCGCATGCCGCCAGCCTAAGTGGTAAGACAGCTCCTCGCCAGAGATAGGGAGAGAGGCGTTTGAGCGGCGAGGAGATCGTCACGGCGGCGGCGCTGGTGATCGGCGATGAGATCCTCTCGGGCCGCACCGCCGACCGGAACATCAACTACATCGCATCGCACTTGACGCGCATCGGCATTCGTCTAGCCGAGGTGCGCATCGTTGCTGACGATGAGGTTGCCATCGTCGAAGCCGTCAACGCGCTACGCGCACGCCACACGTATCTCATCACCACGGGCGGCATCGGACCGACGCACGACGACATCACGGCCGATGCCGTTGCCAAGGCTCTCGGCGTGCCGATCGATCACGATCCCCGCGCGGTCGAATTGCTCAACGCCTACTTCGCGCGCCGCGGTGTCGAGCCGACACCTGCACGCATGCGCATGGCGCGCATTCCGCACGGCGCCGACCTCATCACCAATTCCGTTTCGGTGGCGCCCGGCTTCATGATCGGCAACGTCATCGTGCTCGCCGGTGTGCCCGACATCATGCAAGTGATGCTCGACGACGTGACGTCACGCCTGCGCACCGGCGCCAAAATGCTCACTGAAACCATCCAGCTCTATCGCCCCGAGGGCGACGTCGCCGATTTGTTCGCCGCCCATCAACAAACATTTCCAGATGTTGCAATGGGCAGCTATCCGTCTTTCGCCGATGGGCGCATCTCCACTCAACTCGTTCTGCGCTCAACAGATTCATCATTGCTGCAGCGTGCGCGGGAGGAGCTCGAAAGCCTTCTTGCAGCACGCGGCCTTTTATGAAAATTAGCGGCGATGCGTCGCAGCGGCGGCATTACGCAGTGATTCGCCGCGCTATCTCCTCTCTTCCTCCTGTTTCTTGCGACCCGCTCCGGGGGGATCAGTCGCGGAACGCAGTTTCCGCAGCTTCATTCTCGCGGCGCAAATAAAGAGAAACAGCCACGGAGTTCTGTAATGGCGTGGAAACTATCCACCTGGGCGAAGCACGTTCGCCTGGCGTGTATCGCAACGATCGCGTCCGCGATCGCCGCGTTCGCCATTCCGGCAACCACGACGCCTGTCGAGGCCAAGACGCCGGGGAAGACCTATTGTTTCGTTGGCAAGTGCCATCGCGTGAAGACGATCGAAGAGACGCGAGCACTGGTTGGCATCGAGCAGAACATCACCGCCTCGCACTACGATGACTGTAGCAAGGACCGCTACAATCCCTGCGGTCTCACCTCGTCGGGCGAGCGCTTCCATCCAGATCGCCCCGACAACACTGCGAGCCCGATCTATCCCGATGGCACGCAGCTTCTCGTCTGGAGCCCGAAGAACAAGCGCGCCCTCGTCGTGCGCGTGAACAACGCCGGTCCCTATTGGGGCAACCGCACGCTCGATCTTTCGCGCGCCGCCGCCGAGAAGCTCGGCTTCGAAGGCGAAGGCGTCGCGCAGTTGAAGGTCAAGGTGGTGAAGGCACCTGAGGTCGAGGAGACCAAGTACAAGAAGAACCGCGAGTACGATCCGGTTCCAGGTGACATCGGTCAGTATGCGAACCTCGATGACGCGCAACGCGGCATGGCCGTGGTGCTGGCGTTCAAGGCTACGACCGGCTCGCCATTCGCACCGGTGACGACGGCCAACGCCTTCTCCGGCCAGAGCGTCGGCGCCGGTCACATGCTGGTCGCCGAGGCGCCGCAGGCCATCGGCCGTGTGATGACCATCGCCTACACGCCGCCGGCCCAGCCGCTCGCGTTCGGTGGGTTCCACACCCAGAAGAGCATCTTCGGCAAGCCTGACCAGTCGCATCCCAAGGGCCACGTGCTCAATCAGACGGCCTGGAGCGACGATCACCTCGACGAGGATGCGGTCATCGACGCGCCCGTGAAGCTATCGGCCATCACCGAGACGTCCTCGATCACCAAGGCTGAGCCGAAGCGCTCCAGCGGCACCAGGCAAGCTGCCAAGGAAGCCGCCAAGGCGAAGCTTGCCGCGGCCGCTTACGAGGAGCCGTCCAAGTCGAAGAAGAAGAAGTCCGCGCGCGCCGAGAAGTCGGCCAAGTCGGTGAAGACGGCGAGCAAGTCGGAGCGCCGCCGCTCGCGGCGCGAGGTGGCGAGCTACGAGGAGCGTCGCGGCCGCAGCTACCGCGAGGATCGCGAGTACCGCGAATATCGCCCGCGCGTCGCCTACCAATCTGAGGGCTATTACAGCGGTGCGCACAGCGATGGCGCACGCAGTGCCGGTCAGACGATGTCGGACAACCTTCGCCCGCTCTGACGTCGGCGCCGTCACTTCGTTCGGAAGCGATTTCGCCATCGCTTCCGAACGCCCTTCTTGGGAAAGATCTCGTTTCGCCCGCAATCGCCGCGGGCGGCGGGCGAGCTTGTCTCGCTCCTAACGCATTTTCCGATCAGACGGGGCTCGCGTCACTCCATCCTCCCCTCGATGGGGAGGGTAGCATCGAGCGCAGCGAGAGGCCGGGTGGGGGGTGAAGAGCCAAGCGTATCGCCTGGTAGGTTTCTCCAAGTTCGATCCCCCACCCCCTAAGCCCTCCCCGCTAGGGGGAGGGCTTAGGGAGCGCGATTCTAGCGCAAATGCGCCGCTGGAAGACCGAGACCAGACCCGCCGTCTTCATACTTGAAGAACAGGTCGTACTCGGCCTCGAGCGTATCAAGGAACGTGGCGATGAGGTCCATGAGCGCGCCGAGCGGAATGCGCCGCGCAACAAGGAAGTCCTCTCCCGCGACCAGCGGCGCCGTATCGGAGATCGCCGGTGCATCGGCGGCGATCATGCCGCGGCTGCGTACATAGGCGAGCAGCCCATCGCCGGCATCGAAGTCCGCCGCGCTGATATCGGCACACTCCGCCACCGCGTCGAGCAGCACCACCGTGCCGGCGAGATAGAGCTGCGCCATCATGGCGAAGCGCTCCTCCGCCTCGGCGACCTCAGCCGCCCACTCGCGACCCTTGAGCACGCGCGAGATGAGCGCCAGCTCGAACGTACGAATGCGTTCGATGGCTGCGCGCTGCCCGGCCCGCAGTTCGGCGATCTCTTCCGCCTCGCGCGGCGCCGCTCCCGGCCAGATGTACAGTACGCTGGTCAGATCCTCGCCGGCGGCAAGGGCAGCATCGAGGTGCTCGGCCAGCAAATAGACGCTGGCCGGCGCATCGAGCCGCTTCGTCATATCCATCATCGCGTCCCCCGCGCGAAACATTCCGCGGGCATGCTGCTGCGATTCCCCTGGTGACGCACGAGCTATCCACCGTTCATCCCCAGGACGCGCCGGTGTGACATCGAAGTGCCTCGTACACCGTCATGCCGGCGCAGGCCGGGATGACGCATACCGCGTTTGCCTCAAGAAACGTGAGCGGTCCGGAGTGCATCGCCTCCGGGCCGCTCGGATTTGTCAGCGCTTATCGCTTTCCGCCCGGCTCACGAGCAGCCGCTCGTGCCGCCGCAGGTGTCGCACTTGAGGCAGGTGCCGTTGCGCACCAGCGTGAAGTTCCCGCACTCGCGGCACGCTTCGCCCTCATAGCCGCGGATGCGCGCTTCGGCCCGCAGATCGGATTCGCGCGCCTTCACAGAAACCTCGGCCCGCGTCACCGTCATGCGCGAGTACATCACCGAGCTATCGGCCTTGAGCGCCGTGGCGCCTTCGCTCACCGGGTAGAGCCCTGTCTCGCCCTCGACGGCCGGGAAAGACGCCGACACCACTTCCTCGGCAAACGTCTCGCGCATCTCGCTCGAGCGCCCCCCCGAGGCGAGCCTGAGGTTGCCGCGCATGAAGCCCTTCGACACGACCTTGCTGACCTGCTCGGGCAGATCGAGCGCCAGCGCCTCGTCGGTCTCCGCGTCCGAGGAGCCAAGGCCCGTCTCGCCGACGATCTCGCGCGGATCGACATGCGCGAGGTCGTGGCGACCGAGGTACGACACGGCGAGCTCGCGGAAGATGTAGTCGAGCACCGAGGTGGCGTTCTTGATCGTCTCGTTGCCGGTGACGAGGCCCGCCGGCTCGAAGCGCGTGAAGGTGAACGCCTCGACGAACTCCTCGAGCGGCACGCCGTACTGCAGGCCGAGCGAGATGGCGATGGCGAAGTTGTTCATCAGCGAGCGGAAGGCGGCGCCTTCCTTGTGCATGTCGATGAAGATCTCGCCGAGGCGGCCGTCCTCGTACTCGCCGGTGTGGAGATACACCTTGTGGCCGCCGACGGTCGCCTTCTGCGTATAGCTCTTGCGCCGGTTCGGCATCTTCTCGCGCTCGCGCAGGCTTGCCTGCTCGCTGGCTTTCTTCAGCGAGCCCTCGAGCTCGGCGACGCGCTTGGCAAGCTTCTCGGCGGCGGCAAGCGCGCGCTGCATCTGCGGCTTGTCGGAGGTGAGCTGCTCTGCCACCTCCTCCTGCTCGTCGATGTCCTCGCCCAGCACTTGCGCGTTGAGCGGTTGCGAGAGCTTCGAGCCATCGCGATAGAGCGCGTTGGCCTTGAGAGCCAGCTTCCACGACAGCATGTAGCTGGCCTTGCAGTCCTCGACCGTCGCCTCGTTGGGCATGTTGATGGTCTTGGAGATGGCCCCCGAGATGAACGGCTGCGAGGCGGCCATCATGTAGATGTGGCTGTCGACCGACAGATAGCGCTTGCCCTTGCGCCCGCACGGGCTCGCGCAGTCGAACACCGGCAGGTGCTCGGCCTTGAGATGCGGCGCGCCTTCGAGCGTCATCGCTCCGCAAACGTGCTCGTTGGCAGCCTCGATGTCCTTCTTCGAGAAGCCGAGAGCGGCGAGTAGGTCGAACGCCGGATCCTTCACCTTCTCGGCCGGGATGCGCAGCTTCTCGATGATGAAGTCTTCGCCCAGCGTCCACTTGTTGAACACGAACTTGATGTCGAACGCGCTTTCGAGAGCGGCCTCGATCTTCGCCAACGCCTCATCGTCGAAACCCTTGGCGCGCAGGCTCGAAGAGTTGATCGCCGGCGCTTGTGCGATGGAGCCGTGGCCGACCGCATACGCCTCGATCTCAGCGATCTCGCTCTCGCGATAGCCGAGCGTGCGCAGCGCCTCCGGCACGGCGCGGTTGATGATCTTGAAGTAGCCGCCGCCCGCGAGCTTCTTGAACTTGACGAGCGCGAAGTCGGGCTCGATGCCCGTCGTATCGCAGTCCATGACGAGGCCGATGGTACCCGTCGGTGCGACGACGGTCGCCTGCGCATTGCGGTAGCCGTGCGCCTGGCCGAGCGCGATGGCGCGGTCCCAGGCCCGCTTGGCAGCGTCGATCAGCGCTGCGTCGGGGCAGGCGGCGTGATCGAGCGGCACCGGCGACGTGGCGAGCTTCTCATAGCCGTCCTTGAGGCCGTACGCCGCCCGCCGGTGGTTGCGGATGACGCGCAGCATGTCGGCTGCGTTGGCATGGTAGGCCGCGAACGGGCCGAGCTCGCGCGCCATCTCTGCCGAGGTGGCGTAGGCGACGCCCGTCATCACCGCCGAGATGGCGCCGCAGATGGCACGGCCCGGCGCCGAGTCATAGCCAATGCCGCTCGCCATTAGCAGGCCACCGATATTGGCGAAGCCGAGACCGAGCGTGCGGTAGCGGTAAGACAGCTCGGCGATCTGGCGCGAAGGGAACTGTGCCATCAGCACCGAGATCTCGAGCACGATGGTCCACAGCCGGCATGCGTGCTCGAAAGCCGCCACGTCGAAGCTGCCGTCCTGCTGACGGAACGCCATCAGGTTCATCGACGCGAGATTGCACGCCGTATCGTCGAGGAACATGTACTCCGAGCACGGGTTCGAGGCGCGGATCGGTCCCGACTTGGGGCACGTGTGCCAGTCGTTGATGGTGGTGTGGAACTGGATGCCGGGGTCGGCCGAGGCCCACGCCGCATAGCCGATCTGCTCCCACAGGTCGCGGGCCTTCAGCGTCTTGTGCGGCTTGTTGCCGAGGCGCGTCTTCAGCACCCACTCGCCGTCCTCTTCGACGAGGTTCAAGAACTCGTCCGTGACGCGCACCGAGTTGTTGGAGTTCTGGCCCGAGACAGTGAGATAGGCCTCCGAATCCCAGTCGGTATCGTAGGTCGAGAACTCGATATCGCGATAGCCCTGCCTGGCGAACTGGATGACGCGCAAGATGTAGTTGTTCGGCACGTCGTCGCGGCGCGCATCCTTGATGGCGCGCTTCAGGGCCGGATTCTTGCTCGGATCGAAGCACGCATCGCCATCGGCATCGCAGTTGACGCACGCCTTCATCACGGCAGCGAGGCGCTTCTGGCAGATCTTCGAGCCGGTGACGAGAGCGGCGACCTTCTGCTCCTCCTTCACCTTCCAGTTGATGTATTCCTCGATATCCGGGTGATCGACGTCGACGACGACCATCTTCGCCGCCCGCCGGGTCGTGCCGCCGGACTTGATGGCGCCTGCCGCGCGGTCACCGATCTTCAGGAAGCTCATGAGGCCCGACGACTTGCCGCCACCCGACAGCTTCTCGTTGGCGCCACGCAGCTTGGAGAAGTTGGAGCCGGTGCCCGAGCCGTACTTGAAGAGGCGAGCCTCACGCACCCAAAGGTCCATGATGCCGTTCTCGTTGACGAGATCGTCCTCGATCGACTGGATGAAGCAGGCGTGCGGCTGCGGGTGCTCGTAGGCGGACTCGGAAACCGTCAGCTTGCCCGTCTCGTAGTCGACGTACATGTGGCCCTGGCCCGGGCCGTCGATGCCGTAGGCCCAATGCAGGCCGGTATTGAACCACTGCGGGCTGTTGGGCGCCGCCATCTGCATGGCAAGCATATAGCGCATCTCGTCGTAGAAGGCCTGCGCGTCCTCCTCGGTCGAGAAGTAGCCGCCCTTGAGGCCCCAATAGGTCCATGTGCCGGCAAGCCGGTCGAACACCTGGCGGGCGTCGCTCTCGCCGCCGTAGCGCTCCTCCTTCGGCATTTCGGCAAGTGCTTTGTCATCGGGGACGGAGCGCCAGGCCCATGACGGGATGCGCGTCTCCTCGACCTTCTTCAGGCGGCGCGCGACGCCTGCCTTGCGGAAATACTTCTGGGCGAGGATGTCCGCGGCGACCTGGCTCCACTGCGCCGGTACCATGAAGCCGTCGAGACGGAAGACGATCGAGCCGTCAGGGTTCTTGATCTCGCTTGTCGCGCGGCGAAATTCGATGAGGTCGTAAGGCGAGGTGCCGGCAGTGGTGAAGCGCCGCGTGATCTTCATATGTCCCCCGTATTCCAGTTTCCGGGGCGCCTACGCGAAACAAGGAAACGCCATGTGCTTTTGCTTCGTTGGCGGCGCGCGCAATTCTGCCGTCACCGAAAACGTCTTTCCGACGCCTTCGCCTGCCACCAACGCGATGTTTGGATTGACCCCATACTGAGCGCGGACCGGAGGGCCGCCGCGATGTCCAGGGAGGACATCCGCGACGACGTGGCCCGCGCTTCATCAAACTGTACGATTCGCGCCGAGGCGCCAAAGGGTTTGTATGTTGCGCGTCACACCCATACTAGATGTAGATGGGCGGCGGAAAGCTGCCTGAAAGAACGTGGATTTCCTGTGGGAGGCTTGGAGCGCTCGGCCGGACCGAAGCCCGGAAATTGAGGGGCTGGCGGGCTGTTGAGAAATGGCGCTGCAAAGGATCAAGCGCTGATCAGCCTAGGGCGATTCCACCACCCCGGAGTGTGGCGCATCTGCCGCGCTCTGGGACAGAGCTGCAGACGTTGCCGATCCGAGCCAGATCGGCGATGCTGCGGCCGCGAAACAGCGGGCACGGGACATGGGACTATTCAGCGAGATTTTCTCCTGGTGGGGCGGCAACACCTGGGGCACCCGGGTGACGATCTGGCGCCAGGGCCGGCTCGTCGGCAAGGACGAGTTCGGCAACCGCTACTATGAGCAGAAGAAGGGCGTCGGGCCTCTGGGGCGCCCGCGCCGCTGGGTGACCTATACCGACTTCGCGGAGGCCTCCAAGGTGCCCGCTGGCTGGCACGGCTGGCTGCACTACACGGTCGATACCCCGCCGACCGAGGAGAATTATCTCCCGCGGCCTTGGCAGCGCCCGCACCTGATGAACGAGACGGGCACACCCCGCGCCTATCGCCCGCCGGGCTCGATTCTGGGGCGTGGCGTGCGCCCAAAGGCAGCGGGCGACTACAAGCCCTGGCGCCCCGAAGCGTGAAGGTTACCGCCAGCGCCCCTACGCGTCGCCTCCCAACTTCGGCCCAACTCGCGGCTCAGGGAGGGGCGCGGCCGCATGGTGGCTTGCAGGGCGGCGTAAGACGAATGACCAAATCCCTCGTGATGGCACGTGCGCGATGCTGCGGCTGGGCAATGGCCGCGGCAGCGGGTGTCTTGGCGTGTAGCGCTGGATTGGCGCATGCCGATCGCATCGAGAACGGTGTTGCTGTTTTCTCTGCCCTCGACAAGGTCACCGCCCGCACCTCGAAGTTTGAGGTCAAGCTCAACGAGACGGTGCAATTCGGGGCGCTGAAGGTGACGCCGCGCGTATGCTACTCACGCCCGCCCGAGGAGCAGCCGAAGACGACGTCGTTTGTCGAGGTTGACGAGATTCAGCTCGACGGGCAGGAGAGGCGCATCTTCAGCGGCTGGATGTTCGCCGAGAGCCCAGGCCTCAACGCCGTCGAGCACCCCGTTTTCGACGTATGGCTCACCGACTGCCAGAAGCCGAAGGGCGCCATCGCCCAGCACAGCGGTGGCGGTGAGGCCGGTGTTCCCTCAGCCGCCGATGCGCCGCCGCCCGAGGAGGACGCGTTCGCGCCGCGGCGCCGGGTTCGCCGCTAGGCAGCCGCCGAGACTTTCCCTCAAATTTTCTCCGTTTCGATCCGTCGCGCCTCATCGCGCGCTTACCGGTGCGTGCGCTGGGCGTGGAACCGGAACCATCGCGCGGCATATTGCGAGCCGACGCGGAACCCCCATGGAGTGTTGCTCATGTTCTTCAGACTCACGACTTCCGGACCAATGCTCGCGCTCGGCCTTGTGATCGGTGCAGGAGCCCTCGTTCTGGCACAACCCGCAGCCGCCAAGATAAAGGTCGATGCCGCGCTCATGCAGACGCTCGATCCGGACAAGGATGGCACCGTCGATCTCAACGAGGTGAGGACGGCCGCCGCGTCCGAGTTCAGGAAGCTCGACAAGGACAACGACGGCACGCTCGATGCCAAGGAGCTCAAAGGCGTCCTCAAGAAGGGCGCGATCAAGAATGCTGATCCCGACAACGACGGCACGCTGGATCTCAACGAGTACACGGCCGTCGTCGAGAAGGATTTCAAAGCCGCCGACCACAACAATGACGGCAAGCTTACCGAGGCCGACCTCAAATCGAAGAAGGGCCGGAAGCTTCTGAAGCTGATCTAGCCTCACTGTCCGCGCCGGCGACTCCCGTTGGGGGGAGCTGGCCGGCGCATGGCCTATGCCTCGTTGAGCATGGCGGCCGCACGCGGCGCGAAATAGGTCAGGATGCCCGAGGCGCCCGCGCGCTTGAAAGCCAAGAGGCTCTCCATCATCACCGCGTCGCCGTCGAGCCAGCCAGCGTTAGCGGCCGCCTGCAGCATCGCGTACTCGCCCGACACCTGATAGGCGAAGGTCGGCACGCGAAATGTCTCCGCGACGCGGCGCACGATATCGAGATACGCCATGCCTGGCTTCACCATGATGAGGTCGGCGCCTTCGGAGAGGTCGAGCGCCACTTCGCGCAGGGCCTCGTCCGAGTTGGACGGATCCATCTGGTAGGAGCGCTTGTCGCGCTGCGCCTGCGCGGAGGCAAGCGTCATCGACGAGCCGACCGCGTCGCGAAACGGCCCATAGAAGGCGGACGCATACTTCGCCGCATACGCCATGATCAGCGTGTTCGAGTACGCGTTGTCCTCGAGCGCCGTGCGGATGGCGCCGACGCGGCCATCCATCATGTCGGACGGCGCGAGAATGTCGGCGCCCGCCTCCGCCTGCACCAGCGACTGACGCACCAGCGCTTCCAGCGTCTCGTCGTTGGCGATCTCCGAGCCGCGGATCAGGCCGTCGTGGCCGTGCGAGGTGTAGGGGTCGAGCGCGACATCGAGCACGATGCCGATGTCGAGACCCGCATCCTTCACCGCGCGCGTCGCCCGGCAGACGAGGTTCTCGGGGTTGAACGCCTCGCGCGCGTCGTCAGAGCGCAGCTTGGGCTCGGTGTTGGGGAACAGGGCAATGGCGGGGATGCCGAGCGCGACGGCCTGTTCGGCCGCGGCAACGATGTTGTCGATCGACAGCCGCTCGACACCTGGCATGGACGCGACCGGTACGCGCTTGTTGCCGCCGTCGATGACGAACAGTGGCCAGATGAGATCGTCGACCGTGAGCCGGTGCTCGGCGACGAGACGGCGCGACCAGCGCGTCGAGCGCGCACGTCGCAACCTTATGCTGGGAAAGGCGCCGAGCGGCGCGCTGCCACTGTGCTCGACCGGCGTGACGCGGCGTGCGGCTGGGCTAAGTTGCGGGCTGGGTTGACGCTGTTTCATGCATGCTGTCCCGGGCGACTGGCGCACACTCACCGCAAGACGCAGCCTTTGGCAAGCGCGACAACGTCTCAATCGCTCGCGTAGTTAGTCACAGATCTTCTTAATCTTCCGCTCCGCCATGTCGACGTGGAAGTGGTTGCGATGCATCTCGTTGGCTTCCGGCCCGAGGGTCGTGCCGAATATCCGGCAGGCGGCCGTGTGCGCCTCGCGCAGGAAGCGCGCATGCGCACCCTCGGGCGGCGCCGCGTTGGGAGCGACAACGCCGAACGCGGCTGCGGCCTTTTGCGAGCCCTTGACCGCCGGCTTTGCATCGCTGGCCTTGTTGTCGAGCGGTCCGCCAAGCCGCGCCGCGACCTGCTGACGCCGCAGGCCACCGGGCAGGATTGCGGTGACGACATCGCCGCCGTCGATACGGGTCGGCTTGAGGAGACCGCTCGCCAGGCTGGCCGAGGCGCCCGGCGCTTTGTCGGGCGCCGCCGTGGCGGTGGCGGCCTGCTGCTGTCCGGCTTTGTCAGCGCCAGCCCGTGCCAGCTTCTCCTCGCGCGCCTTCGCGGCCGCAATATCGCGATTTGTGATGCCCCAGTCGCTGAGGACAGAGACTTGCGCGCCCTTGTCCGTGACGAAGCCGCGGATGTCGAGCGCATCGACGTACGCGTGCTGGCTGAGCTTCTTGCCGACGCGGCCGAAGGCGGTGCGGCAGGAGTAGTCGCTCATCACCTGAATTGACGTCAGCCTGCCGCGCAACTGGCGCGCCGCGAGCGGCTGCAGGTCCTTGGATATCCATGTGTGCAGCGGGGCCAGCATGCCGCAATTGATGAGCGCGGCGGGCGTGAAGGTCACGTTGTCGAGCTTGCTGAGCCGGATCGGCGCGGGGTTGCCGCAGTCCCCTTCCTTGATCGGTGCCTCGTAGGATACGACGGCATTCAGCCCCTTGAGTGCCGCGGTGCAACTGGCCTTCGCGGCTTCGATCTCGGCCGGGCTCCACACGTCGGGGGCGGGCGGTGCTGCGGGGGTGGTGTTCGCTGCCTTTCGCTCTGGCAGGGGAGGGGTACTACCGGTCTGCGCTTTTTCGGTTGGCTTGTGAGCCTGGGCAAGAGCTATCGGGCCAGGAAGCACCACAAGTGCAACCACCAAGCCTGCACCGAATCGCAGCATCGTTCGCGTCTCCACCTGTTTCGGGTGTGGGCACGGCCTTCGAGACCAAGGGTGTATAGCGAATCAGCCGTACAAGTTTCTTCGTTATCGTGCCCAGTGTATAGGGGATTCCGTCCAATTGGTGGTCAAAGCGCGGGCCCTCGACCTTGCAGGGTAGAAAAGTTGTGCATCAGGATACGATAGCCTCGCAGATGCAGGCGTCCGGAACTGCCGACCAGCCGGTCGACGAACTCATGGTCGAGCAGCGCGGCTCCAGCGCACTGATCACCCTCAATCGCCCGCGGGCGCTGAATGCTTTGACCACAGATATGCGCGCCAAGCTGGCTGCGTCGTATCCGCGCTTTGCGCGCGATCCGCAAACCTACTGCGTCGTCGTCCAATCCGCGGGCGACAAGGCCTTTTGTGCCGGCGGCGACGTGCGCGAGATCGTGCGCTGGGGCCGCGGGGAGCGCGAGACCGCGCGGCGAGCGTTCAAGGATGAGTACGCGCTCAACTGGCTGCATGAGTGCTTCTCCAAGCCGACCATCTCGCTCATCGACGGAGCCGTGATGGGCTCGGGCGTCGGCATCACGCTCTACGGCACGCATCGGGTTGCCGGCGAGCGCTACCGGTTCGCCATGCCGGAGACGGCCATTGGGCTGTTTCCCGATGTCGGCGTCGCATGGGCGCTCGCCCGGCTACCCGACTCCATCGGCATGTACCTCGGGCTCACGGGCCGCGCGATCGGCGCACCGGACGCCTACGCGCTCGGCCTGCTGACCCACTGCATCCCCGCTGCACGTTTCGAGGAGGTCAAGTCCCTCCTGGCCGACACCTGGCCCGTCGATACGGTGCTCGATGAGCGCCACGTCGCCCCAGGACCCGGCGACCTGCCTCCGCATGCGCCGACCATCGCGCGCTGTTTCTCCGCGCCGAGCGTCGAGGAGATCATCTCGCGCCTGGACGCGACCGAGGGAGCAGAGCGCCAATGGGCGCAAGCCGTCATTGCAGACCTGAAGCTGCGCGCGCCGACGTCGCTCAAGGTGACGCACCGGCACATTCGCGATGCGCGCGCTCTCGACCTGCGTCAGACGCTGGCGATCGACTATCGCCTCGCCTGCCGCTTCCTCGACGGACACGATTTCTATGAGGGTGTGCGCGCAGCCTTGATCGACAAGGACGGCAACCCCAAGTGGCAGCCGTCAACGCTTGATGCGGTGACGCCTGCTATGGTCGAAGGCTATTTCCAGACGATGGGTGCCGATGAGCTGGCACTGCCGACGCGCCAGCAAATGCAGGCCGCACGCGTATGACGTGCGCCGCAGCCCCCATGAAACAAAGGGCTTCGCCGACACCCGATTACTACTCTTTTACTATGGGTATTTAGGTGACTTTTAGTTTTATGGCTTACCTGTTGGCATAACCCGGAAAAACAAAATTACCGGGATCGGCGTCAAACAGTGTGAGGCAGTTATGAGTGTTGCGCTCGATGTGGCGCGCCATCGTGCGCCAGTGCAGACTGACAGTTTCCGTTCCGAATATCTGCAAGCGTTGCGTCTCGTCGAAAGGCTGCATCGGTTGCTGCTCGATGTGATCAAGGACGAGTTCGATCGCCTTGGCGGTGCGGACCTCAACAGCGTCCAGGCGCTGCTGCTCTACAACATCGGCGATAGCGAGTTGACCGCCGGTGAGCTCAAGACCCGCGGTTACTACCTCGGCTCCAACGTCTCCTACAATCTGAAGAAGCTCGTCGACATGGGCTATCTTCACTACAAGCGCTCGGAGACCGACCGCCGCAGCGTGCGCGTCAGCTTGACCGAAAAGGGCAAGGAAGCGTGCGAGGTGGTGCAGAAGCTCTACCAGCGCCAGCTCGGCTCCGTGGAGACGGTCGGCGAGGTCTCGGAGGAGGACTTCCGCAACCTCAACAAAGCTCTCGTCCGTCTCGAGCGCTTCTGGTCGGACCAGATCCGCTATCGCCTCTGATCGGCGCCTTCGAGACCCAGCGATTTGGCAAGGAGCCGCCGGGATACCCTCCCGGCGGCTCCTTCCCGTTTCTGGGCATGGTGCACCTGCGCGGTGGGTAGCTTGCGTTGCAACCGACGCCCGGCATACCTTGGCCCTCGCACGCGCCGCGAATATCTCGAGCTTGCTGTGGGTTGCGAGAGGCTCGCAGGCGCCGGCCGAACAACCATTCGGTGCCGCGAGGCGGGAGGACTGCCGTGAGGTCGACGAGGGGGAAACGGACCGCTGCGCTCTTGGCCAGCGGCGTCCTGTTGCTGACGGTCTGCGCCCCGGCGCTGGCGCAGGACTACCTGCAGTTCGGTCCCGTCGGCGAGGGGCCGTCGGAATACAACCGAACCTACGATCGCAGCTTCATCCGCGAGTGGCAGGCGAATCCGCCCAAGGGCTACCCGACGGCCGCCAAGGCAAACATCGCGCCGACCAAGGCGGCAGTCGCTCGCTATGAGGTGATCGTCGCTAGCGGCGGCTTTCCGCTCGTCCCCGACGTCGAGCTCGAGCACGGCGCTTCCGACCCGGCGGTCGCCGTGCTGCGCCGTCGCCTGATACGCTCGGGCGACCTCGCTGCCGACGCCGGGACATCCGAGCACTTCGGCTCCGATCTTGACGCCGCCGTGAAGCGTTTTCAGGCCTCCAATGGCCTGGCGCCGACAGGGGTCGTCGACAAGCGCACGCTTGCTGCGCTCAACGTGCCCTCGCAGGTGCGGCTCGCGCAGCTCAAGACCAACCTCACCCGCTTGAGCGATCTGAGCAACATCGTCGGCAAGCGCTACGTGCTGGTCAACATTCCTGCCGCGCAAATTGAGGCGGTGGAGAACAACGCCGTCGTGCAGCGGCACTCGGGTGTCGTCGGCAAGCCCGATCGTCCGACGCCGCTGCTGCGCTCGACCATCACCGATCTCGCCTTCAACCCGATGTGGACGTTGCCGCCCACGGTCATCAAGGAAGACCTCATCCCCAAAGGCCGCGACATGCAGAAGGCCGGCGGCAACGTGCTGTTGAAGTTCGGCATCGACGCCTACGAGGGCGGCAAGAAGCTCGATCCTGAATCGATCGACTGGAGCTCGTCGCGCCCGCTGTCGCTCTCCTACAGGCAGGCGGCGGGCAAGGACAATCCGCTCGGGTTCTTGAAGATCAACTTCGCCAATTCAAGCTCCGTCTACATGCACGACAGTCCCAAGGAGTCGCTGTTCGGGCGCAATTTCCGAGCCGCTAGCTCGGGATGCGTGCGCGTGCAGAATATCGACGAGCTCGCGACCTGGCTCTTGACCGGGCAGGGAACGGCCGAGCAGGTGGCGCATCTGAAGGAGAGCGGTCAGACGAAGATGGTGCGGCTAAAAAAGCCAGTGCCACTCTTTTTCGTCTACGTTACAGCCTGGGCGACGGCCGACGGCGTTGTGCAGTTCCGCCCCGATGTTTACCTAAAGGACGGGGTAGGCGAGGTCGCTGCCGCGTACTAGATGTCGCGGTGACCGGTTGACCGGTATCAAGGCCCTCAGGGCCGGCTTCATCGAAGTTTGCTCCGGACGTTAGTTGGGCGGCGCGACAATAGACACGTTGCTCGCCATGGCCTGCCGGGTGATGTTAATACAAAGACGATAAACGGAAAAAAGCGCCTAGGGGAGTGAGAGCCGGCTGATGGATTACGCAAAGAAGTTCAAGGATGCTCTCGACGCTCTCCATCGTGAAGGACGCTATCGCGTATTCGCCGACCTGAAGCGTCGGCGCGGCGAGTTCCCGTCGGCTGAGCACTTCACCAGCTTCGAGTCTGCGCACCCTATCACGGTCTGGTGCTCCAACGATTACCTGGGCATGGGCCAGCACCCGTCCGTGCTCGCGGCCATGCACGAGGCGATCGACACCGTCGGCGCCGGCTCCGGCGGCACGCGCAATATCTCTGGCACCACGCACTATCACGTCGAGCTGGAAGCCGAGCTTGCCGACCTTCACGGCAAAGAGGCGGCGCTGCTCTTCACCTCGGCCTATGTCGCCAACGACTCGACGCTCGCCACGCTGGCGCAGCTTCTCCCTGGCCTCGTCATCTTCTCCGACGAGAAGAACCACGCGTCGATGATCGCCGGCATCCGCCACGGGCGCGGGCCAAAGCGCATCTGGCGCCACAATGACATCGAGGATCTCGAGGCGCAGCTCAAGGAATACGATCGCGCCACGCCGAAGATCATCGCCTTCGAGAGCGTCTACTCGATGGATGGTCACATCGCCCCCATCGCGGCGATCTGCGACCTCGCCGAGAAGTACGGCGCCATGACCTACCTCGACGAGGTGCACGCCGTCGGACTCTACGGCCCGCGCGGCGGCGGCATCGCCGAGCGCGACGGCGTCATGCACCGCATCGACATCGTCAACGGAACGCTGGCCAAGGGCTTCGGCGTCATGGGCGGCTACATCGCGGCTTCGCGCGACTGCTGCGACGCGATCCGCTCCTACGCTGCCGGTTTCATCTTCACCACCTCGCTTGCCCCGGCGATTGCCGCGGGTGCGCTGGCCAGCATCCGCCACCTGAAGGCGAGCGGCGTCGAGCGCGCCCAGCTCCAGGAGCGTGCCGCCGAGGTCAAGGGTCGCCTCATCGACGCCGGGCTGCCGGTGATGACTTCGCCCAGCCACATCGTGCCCGTGGCCATTGGCAATCCGGTGCACTGCAAGGCGGTGACCGACGCTCTGCTCGAGCACTACGGAATCTACGCCCAGCCGATCAACTACCCGACCGTGCCGCGTGGCACCGAGCGCATCCGGCTGACGCCTTCGCCGGTGCACAACGCGGCCCAGGTCGAGCAGCTCATCGCTGCCATGACTGAACTCTGGCAGGCCTGCCCGGTTTCGCATGGGCAGTACGTGCGCTTGGCAGCGGAGTAGTCCGCCGACTGCACTTTTGGGCGGGGCTCGGCCGCAATCGCGCCGCACCCCGGCAAAAAATCGCTAGTTGGAAACCGCGTTAGGCTGTACGGGTTGAGCCCGGCGGGGCGCCCCCCTACTATGGTAGGAGATTGGCTGCCGCCCGCCCGCAGCAACCTTTTCACCGTCCGCAAACCCAAGGATAACCACGTATGTTGAACGCCAAGGCCGAGCCCTCGAAGAGCGGTTTTTTCTCCGCCACCCTCGCCGAGAGCGATCCTGAAATCGCCGATGCGATCAAGAAGGAGCTCGGCCGGCAGCAGCACGAGATCGAGCTGATCGCCTCGGAGAACATCGTCTCCAAGGCGGTTCTCGAGGCGGCCGGCAGCGTGCTCACCAACAAGTACGCCGAAGGCTATCCGGGCAAGCGCTATTACGGCGGCTGCCAGTACGTCGACGTCGTCGAGCAGCTCGCCATCGACCGCGCCAAGAAGCTGTTCAACTGCGGCTTCGCCAACGTGCA
>Ga0164243_10004873_pt1 | contig 20759 bp, 15 predicted proteins | sample OricompcompostOP_FD_108781 | JGI IMG/M metagenome (GOLD analysis project Ga0164243, IMG submission 108781) | Organic Plus compost microbial communities from Emeryville, California, USA - Original compost - Organic plus compost (OP) | ecosystem: Engineered > Solid waste > Mixed feedstock >...
AAGCAATGTCGTGCGCATCAAGTTCGAGGACGACGATCCGAAGTTCGCCGCCGAAGCGGCGAACGCATTCACCGACGCCTATGTGCGCACGAGCCTCGAGTTGCGGCTCGATCCGGCCCGCCGCCAGAACGTGTGGTTCGACGATCAGCTCGGCACGATGCGCAACACGGTGGAAGAGCGGCGCCAGAAGCTGTCTCAATACCAGCGCGACCACGGCATCATCGCGACGGACGAGCGCCTCGACGTCGAGAACTCACGGCTGAACGATCTGTCGCGCCAGCTCGTCGAGGCGCAGCGCGTGCAGCAGGACGCGCAGGCGCGCCAGCGCCAGGCGCAGAGCGGGAATACGAGCGAGCTGCCCGAAGTCATGAGCAACGGCCTCGTGCAATCGCTCAAGGCCGAGCTCGTGCGCGCCGAGGCGAAGCTCGCCGAGCTGAGCGAACGCTACGACCGCAATCACCCGCAGTATCAAATGGCGAACGCGGAAGTGCGCGCGCTGCGCGACAAGATCGCGGCGGAGACGAACAGCGCGACGGCGTCGATCGCTCAGGCCGTGCAGATCGCGAATCGCCAGGTCGCGAATCTGCAGCAGGCGTTCGATGAGCAGAAGGCGCGCATCCTCGAGCTGAAGCGCCAGCGCGACGAAGTGTCCGTGCTCAGCCGCGAAGTCGAAACCGCGCAAGGCGCGTACGACGCGATGCTGCAGCGAGCGAGCCAGGTGCGGCTCGAAAGCCAGTTGGACCAGACGAGCGTCGCAGTGCTGGACCGCGCGGCGGTTCCGGCCGCGCCTGCGCCGCCGGGGCTCGTGCTCAGCGTCGTGCTCGCCGCCGTGTTCGGCACCATGTTCGGCACCGCGCTCGCGCTGCTGCTCGAAATGCTCGATCGTCGCGTGCGTGACGGCGACGAGCTGACACGCCTCGCCGGATTGGAAGTGCTCGCCGAAGTGCCCCGGCTGCGCGCGAGCTTCCGATCGCCGCGTGCGCGCCTTTCGTACGGACAGAAGCCACCCGCGCTCGAAGCGAAACCCATCTGATTCACGAGCCACCACCCGCTGGACGCCCCATGGCCATCAATCCATTACCGCCTTCGCAGTCGGGCACGCCTCATCGGCAGATCGGCGAGCTCCTGGCCGAGGCCGGGCGACTGACCGAGCACGACATCCGTCGCGTCATCGCGCTTCAGCGCAAGAAGGGCCTGCGCTTCGGCGAGGCCGCACGCAGCCTGGGGCTCGTCAGCGATGACGACATCCAGCGCGCGCTCGCGCGCCAGTTCAATTACACCTATATCCGCCGCGGCGAGAGCGGGCTGAACCCGATGCTCGTGAGCGCGTATCAGCCGTTCGGGCTGCCTGCGGAGACGTTTCGCATCCTGCGCAGCCAGCTCGCACTGCGCTGGTTCGATCACGGCCGCAAGACGCTCGCGATCGGCGCGGCGCGCGGCGGCGCCGGGGCGAGCACGCTCGCCGCGAATCTTGCGGTGAGCTTCGCCCAGCTCGGCGAGCGCACGCTGCTGCTCGATGCGAATTTCCGGCGCCCGACTCAGCATGCGTTGTTCGGCATCTCCGCGGAAGTCGGTCTGGCCGATGTCCTGATCGGGCGCTGCACGGTCGACAAAGCCGTCGTGACGATCGCGCAGCTCAACGGCCTCGCCGTGCTGTGCGCGGGACCGGTGCCGCCGAATCCTCACGAGCTCTTGAGCAGCCGCGGTCTGCGCTATCTCGTCGATCTCGCGCAGGAATGCTTCGACGTCGTGATCTTCGATACGCCGCCGGCGCTCGAGTACGCCGATGCGCCGATGATCGCGGCGCGCGCGGGCGGCTATCTGCTCGTCGCGCGCCGCAACCAGACGCGGCTTGCGGACGTGGAAGCGACGAAGGCGCGGCTTGCGCCCGCCGGCGCCACGATCCTCGGCTCGGTCATCAACGACTGATCGTCATGACGATTGCGCTGACGGGCCGCTCGGTCACGAATCGGCAAACCGCCGAGATCCTCGCCGAGCCCCGCTACGATCCCATTCACGGCACGACGCTGCCGAGCTGGCAGACGCGGCTCATCGTGTTCACGCCCATCGTCGGCACGACGCTGCTGGCGAAGTTCGGCCTGCCGCCGTTCGCGGCGTCCGGCATCGGACTCTTGTATCCGCTCACGTTCGCGATGCTCGGTTACGGCTTTCTCACCGGCCAGCTGCAGTTCGAGCCGCGGCGTCTTGCGTTCTTTTTCACGATGCTCGCGACGCTCGGGCTGGCCCAGGTCATGCGCCCCGATTCGTTCTCGACGACTTCGTTCGTGATGATGACGGCATTGACGTCCACCTACATCTTCACGACGCGCACGCTCGCCGTGACGACGGACGATGCGCTGCGGTTCTTTTGCAATTTGACGCTGCTCATCGCGCTGCTCGGCATCGGTCAGTTCGTCATTCAGTTCGCGGGCAACGACGCGCTCACGTTTCCGATCGAAACGTTCGTGCCGCAGGCGTTCCAGACGAAGGGCTACAACAACATCACGCCGCTGTTCTACGGCTCGCCGCTGTATCGCTCGACGGCGTTCGTGATGCTCGAGCCTTCCGTGTTCAGCCAGATGTGCGCGATCGGGTTCATCGCAGAGCTGTGCGGGCGTTCGCGCTACGTGCGGCTGGGCATCTATGTCGTCGCGCTGATCGTCGCGTATTCGGGCACCGGCCTCATGATTCTGGCGGTGTCGCTGCCCATCCTCGTCCTGATGCACGGCCGCTGGGACCTGATCGGGCGCGGCGTGTTCCTCGTCGCCTTGATCCTGCTGCTCGCGGAGCCGCTGAACCTGACGGTCATCACCGACCGCTTCGATGAGTTCCAGCACACCGGCTCGAGCGGCTTCGCGCGCTTCGTCGGCTGGCAGGATCTGTTCGCGGATCGGCTGTGGCCGTCGACGACCGCCGCGCTGTTCGGCCACGGCGCGGGCTCGTTCGAAAGCGCGTCGGTCGGCTACACCGCCGCGCAGATGGCCTTCACGAAGATCGTGTTCGAGTTCGGCGTGCTCGGCGCGCTCGTCTATTTCGGTTACGTCTTCTTTTGCATCTACAGCAACGGCGCGCCGCGCATCCTGCAGATTGCGATCACGGTCTGTACGTTCATGAACGGCGCGTATTCGCCGACGCTCACCGGGCTGCTGCTGAGCCTGCTCCTGTGGCCGAACTCGCGCCGGCCGGCCGCCGAGGTGCGTCATGCAACGTGACGCACGCATCGACGTCATTCGCGGCGCCGGCATCCTGATGATCGCGCTCGATCATCTCGGTGCGGTCGCGGAGCTGCTCGCGCCCGGCCGGTTCGCCGTGCCGTTCGTTACCTGGACGCGGATCGGCTGGTCGAGCGCGGCGGAGTTCTTCGTCTTCTTTTCCGGCTATCTGATCGGGCTCGTGTATGTGCGCACGCTCGAGGCGCGCGGGCCTTGGTTGCTGCAGGCTCGCGCGGTGCATCGCAGCTGGCAGATCTACGTTGCAAACCTGCTGACGCTCTGCATCGTTCTCGCGATGCTGTACGGCTCGCCGCTCGGCAGTGTTGCGCTCGTGAACGCCGCGCAAGTGAATGAGCTCGTCGGGCCAGCCGCGGCAACGAAGTGGGTCGGCTTCCTGACGCTCGAGTCCGCGCCGATGTTTTTCGAGATCCTGCAGCTCTACGTCGTGCTGCTGTTGGTAGCGCCGCTGTTCCTGCTGCTCGCGCGCGTAAGCATGCTCGCGGCGCTTGGCGTATCGGCGGCGATCTGGGTTGCGGTTCAGCTCAATCCGTCGATCAACCTCGGCACGTGGCATTTCAATCCGTTCGCGTGGCAGCTCGTCTTCGTGCTCGGCATGTTGTGCAGCGTCGGCAAGGTATTCGATCGGATCGCTGCCGCGGTGCGGCGTCGCACTGTTATCGTCGTGAGCGGCGCGCTCCTCGCATTCGCGTTGGTGCTCAAGGCGTTCGACAAGTCGGGTGTTGCCGTGCCGTTGCTAGGCACGATCACGATCCCGGCGATCGACAAGACCGCGCTCGAGCCGCTGCGCCTTCTGCATTTCCTCATATCGGTCGTGTTCGTCATCAGCATCATGCCGCGCAGCGCGCGCGCACAAGGCTCCCTGCCGATGCGCGCGGTCGCCCGCATCGGCCGTCACTCGCTCGAATGCTTCTGCATGAGCACGGTCGTCGTGTACGCCGGGGCAGGGCTGCTGCGGAATACTTCCAGCATTACGACTTTGAACGTGCTGCTCACGGGCGTCGCGCTCGTGTTCTCGATCTGCGCATTCGCCATGTTCATGGAGTGGGTGCGCTCGGAGCCGTGGCGCGGCGAGCGCGCGAAACGTCCGTCCGTCGCGCGTGAGACGCGTGAGGGCTCGACATCGCTGCCAAGCGGTGCGGTGCGTTATGCGCCCGCCGGGCCGTCAACCATCGAGGGTCGCTGAATTGGCCGTCACGCTGCTCATCATCGCCGCCGCCTGTACGCTGATCGCGATTCACCCGTTCGTGACCTATCCGATCTCGTTGTGGATCGTGCGTAAGCTGTTCGGCCGCTACGTGGGACCGGTTGCGAGCGGCGAGCCGCCGCTCAGCTTTGCGATCTGCATGTGCGCGTACAACGAAGAGCGCGTGATCGAGGCGAAGCTGCGCAATCTCCTGGCGCTCAGGGAGCGCGAGCCGAATCTCGCCATACATATATATGTAGACGCCGCGACCGATCGCACGAGCGCGATCCTCGCGCGCTATGCGGACACGATCGACCTGCACGTCTCCGGCGAGCGCCATGGCAAGACTTACGGGATGAATCTGCTCTCCGCGCGCGCGAGCGCCGATGTCCTCGTCTTCACGGACGCGAACGTGATGCTCGATCCCGAATGCCTGCAGGATTTGCGCCGCCACTTCGCAGACCCGCAGATCGGCTGCGTCTGCGGCAATCTCACCTATACGAACGGCGATGCGTCGGTCACGGCCGCGTCGGGCTCGCTGTACTGGCGCTTCGAGGAAGCCTTGAAGCGCCTCGAATCCGCGACGGGCTCGATGATGGGCGCGGACGGCTCGGTATTCGCGATCCGCCGCCATCTGCGGCGTGCGCCGCCCGATCACATCATCGACGACATGTACGTGTCGCTCATGACGATCGTCGAAGGGCATCGGTTGATCCAGGCGCGCGACGTGCGTGCGTTCGAGGAATCGGTGACGCATTCCGGCGAAGAGTTCAATCGCAAGGTGCGCATCGCCTGCCAGGCGTTCAACGTGCATCGCCTGATCTGGCCGAAGCTGCGCAAGCTCGATGCGCTCACGCGCTACAAGTATCTGTCGCACAAGTTCCTGCGCTGGCTGTCGATCTATTTTCTCGGCGCCGCGGCCATCTCCTTTCTCGGCGCCTTGCTCCTGCTGGATCAGGCCGCGCTCGCGGCTGCGCTCATCCTGTGCGCCGTCGCCGCGTACGCCCTGGGCTCGCGTTGGCAGGTGAAGCCGTTCGCGCAGCTCGTCGATCTGATCACGGCGCTCGCGGGTGCGGGAGTCGGGGTGTGGCGCTCGCTGCGCGGTGAGCGATTCCAGACATGGACGCCCGCGGCGTCGATCCGCTCGGGGGCGAGCCGATGATGCTCGCCTCACTTGCACGCGCGATGAGCGTCGGCGCTGTAGTTGCGCTGCTCACGATGAGCTCGGTTGCGTCCGCGCGCCCCTCTGGTGATGCGCGGTCCGTGCCGCTCGGCGTCTATCTCGGCGCGGGCTGCACCGGCGCCGACCGAGTGCCGAAGTTTCGCGAATGGCTCGGGCGCGATCCTGATCAGACGCTCGAATTCATCGCGTGGGATGTCTTGAAGAAGGGCACGACCTGGGGCGTGAAATGCTGGTCCAAGGCCGGGCGCAAACGCGTCGTGTATTCGCTGCCGATGCTGCCGCCCGACAAGTCCGCAACGCTCGCGGACGGCGCGGCCGGCACGTTCGATGCGATGTTTCGCGACTATGCGACGAAGCTCGTTCAGAACGGCTACAAGAACGCGATCATCCGCATCGGCTGGGAATTCAATGCGGACTGGTATCCCTGGGCCGCGAAACAGGATCCGCAAGCGTGGATCGCGTACTGGCGGCGCATCGTGACGGCGATGCGCTCCGTGCCGGGCGCGGCATTCAAGTTCGATTGGAGCGTCGCCGGCGGCTGGAGCTCGTTCCGCGCCGAGCAGGCGTATCCCGGCGATGACTACGTCGACATCATCGGCCTCGACTTCTACAACAACTTCAGCCGGCCCGACGTCACGCCCGAGGAGCGCTGGAAGCAGCGCATGCGGGCGCCGCACGGCCTCGAGTGGCATCGCCGGTTCGCGGCCGAGCACGGCAAGCCGATGTCGTATCCGGAGTGGGGCACGGGCAAGGGCAGGGATACGCACGGCGGCGATGACGATCCGTATTTCATCGAGCAGATGGCGCAGTGGATCAGCGCGAACGACGTCGCCTACCACAACTACTGGGACTTCAAGGCGCCGATCTTCGATTCGCAGCTGTCCGACGGACGCCGCCCGGCCGCAGCCGCAGCGTTCGTGCGCGCATTCGGTGGGGCGCGATGAAAGACACGCGCGCCGAGTTCAATGTCACGTTGAACGGCTACCGCGGCCTGTGCGCGATGTTCGTTTTCGTGTTCCACCTCGGCAGCGCCGGCGTGATCGCATGGCCAGGCGGCAGCCTGCTCGCGGACGCGGGCTACAACCTCTGGGCATCGCTCAGTTACGGCGTCGATATGTTCTTCATGATCAGCGGCTTCGTGATTCTCGGCAGCCTGCTGCGGCACGATCGCGTCGGGCTGTTCATCCAGGATCGCATCGTGCGCATCTTCACGGCCTGGATTCCGGCGCTCCTCGCCGTGACGGCGATGTGCGTGGCATTGCGTCTCAAGGTGTTCGCGGACGTGAGCTTCATCGAAGGCTTCTGGATCTTCCTTGCGAATTTCTTCTTGTTGCCGCCGCTTGCGCCCGTGCCGCTGATTCATATCGGCTCGTGGAGCCTCACGTACGAGTGGGTGTTCTATCTCACGGCGGCTGCGGGCGCGCTCGCTCATCGGCGCGCGCCCGGCGCGCTGTGGGCGACGGCGGTCTGGGCCGTGCCTGCCGCGCTGTTCATCTGCATGTATCCGCGCGCGATGTTCTTCGTGACGGGCGTGCTCGTGTTCAAGTATCGCGATCGGCTCGTGCCGTACACGCGCTGGCTGAAGTTTCCGCTCGTGAGCCTGCTCGTTTTTCTGATCGCCTGGCGCTGCATCGGCATCGACGACGATGCTCACGCGACGGACACGCTGACCGCATTCTTCGCCGATGAGCGCTGGCTGTTCGCGCTCATCGCATTTCTCGCCTCGCTCCACATGTTCGCGTGCGTGTGCCTGAACAGCAGCCGGCAGGTCGCATTCCTGAACGGCAGGACGTTTCAGTTTCTCGGCCGCATCAGCTACAGCTTCTATCTCTGGCATGTGCTCGTGATGTCGGCCGCGAAGCGGCTCGCGATCACATACTTCACGCCGATGTACGGCGAGACGATCTCGTTCGTCTCGTTCGCGCTGTTGTCCCTCGGCGTCGCGATTCCAATCTCGTGGCTGTCGTGGCGAGTGTTCGAAGTGATGCTCGCCCGTCGGCTGCGCCAGGCGCTGCACCGCCCTCCGGTCGTTGCTCGCGCGGTAAGTGTTCCATGATGGCCATCAGCGAAAGTACTCGCCAGATCACGCAGCCGGCCGCGGCGAAGCCGCGCATGAAATGTCTGTGGATCGGCCGCTACATGCCTTATCCGCTCGATGCCGGCGCGAAAGTGTATTCGGCGAAGCTCGCCGAATCGCTGGCGGCGGCCGGCGCGGGCGTGCGCTTTCTCGGCTTCGGCCGCGCGGAGGCTGCGCCGCCCGACTGCGGCGTCGAGTACGTTCCGGTCGGCAGCCCGCAGCGCAGTCAATTCGCGGCGATGTTCAGCCGGCTGCCGATTGCCGCGGCGATCGACTCGACGGGCGCGTATGCGTCGCTGCTCGAAGAACAACTGCGTGCGGAGTGGGATGCGATTGTGTTCGACGGCTACGGCACGGGCTGGGCCTTGCCGCGCTGTCTTGCGTACGTGCGCGATCAAGCGGTCCGGCGCACGGTGCTCGTTCACATCTCGCATAACCACGAAGCGGCGGTGTGGCAGGCCATGGCGCGCGAGGCGCGCGGCTCGATGGCGCGGCGCTTCGTGCTGTGGCAGAACGCGCTCAAGGTGGGCGCGCTCGAACGGCGCGTCGTCGCCAATGTCGATCTGCTTTCGGCGATCTGCGACGAGGATCTCGCCGCACTGCAAGCGAGTCTGCCGTCCGATCGGACGATCACCTTGACGCCGGGTTACGCAGGCCCGGTCGTCAGCGAGCGCTTCATCGGCGACTGGACGCCGCGGCGCGTCGTCGTCGTCGGCTCGTTCCGTTGGCAGCCGAAGCAGGAGAATCTCGCGCGCTTCGTCGAAGCCGCGGACCCGGTGTTTCAATCGCACGACATTCATCTCGACATCGTCGGCGATGCGCCGAGCGAGCTGGTCGCCCGATTGCAGGCGCAGTCCCGCTCGACGACCTTTCATGGCTTCGTCGAGGACATGGCGCCGTTCCTGAATCAGGCGCGCATCGCGGTCGTGCCTGAGCTCATCGGCGGCGGCTTCAAGCTCAAATTCCTCGACTATTTTTTTACGCGCGTGCCGGTCGCGACGCTCGCGGGCGCGGCGGCGGGGCTGCCGGCGCCGTTGCGTGACTCGATGCTCACGGGATCGAGCCTGGCCTCTCTCGTCGGGGACATCGTCACGAACATCGATCGCATCGATCGACTGAACCGGCTGCAGGATCGCGCGTTTCACGTCGCGCGGAGCCTGTTTCGCTGGGAGGACCGAGGCGTGCGCCTGAAACACGCGATTGCGCATCTGCAGCACCAATGGGCACAGGGGCGCAGCGCGAGCGGCCTCGAGAATTGCGCGCAGCGTACGGTTTGAACGAAGGGCAAAACGATGGATCAAGCAGAACGCTGGGCGCGCGAGCGCGAGTTTCACAATCACCGGTTCGCGGACGACAGCGAGCGCGAGCAGCGCACCGGGCGGTTCTATGCCGCGATCGAGTATGGCTTCGCGCTGTATCGGCGCCGCGCGATGGAAGAGGCGCGCCGGCGCACCGTGCTCGAATACGGCTGCGGCAATGCGAGCCTCGGCTTCGAGCTCGCGCCGATCGCGAAGGAGGTGATCGGCATCGACATCTCCGATGTCGCGATCCAGGATGCGCAGCGCATCGCGGCGCATCGGCGTCTTGCGAATACGAAGTTCGTCGTCGACAACGCCGAGTCCATGCGGCAGCCGGACGCGTCGGTCGATGTGCTGATCGGCAGCGGCATCGTGCATCACCTGGACATCGCCCGGTCGATGCGCGAAGTGCGTCGGGTGCTGCGCGATGGAGGCATCGCGATCTTCGCGGAGCCGCTCGGCCACAATCCCGCGGTGAACTGGTATCGCGCGCGCACGCCCGAGATGCGCACTCCGGACGAGCATCCGCTGCTCGCGCGCGACTTGCGTGAAATGGCGCGCGAATTCCGTTCGACGAAGGTGACGTACTTCGGCCTGGTCGCACCGCTCCTCGGGCTCCTGTCCGCGACGACGGATCCGAACAAGCCGCTCACGAAGCTCATCTGGGCGCTCGACCGTGCCGTGTGCCGTCTGCCGCTCATCCGGCGCTATGCCTGGTATTGCGTGATCGAGCTCAGGGCGTGACGGAGTCGCATGCAGTCTTGATGGATGCGAGGCCGGAGGGCGCCGTGACGGGCGCCACTCAGGAGCGCCGCTGGCTGTTCATCGACGGCGCGAGCGCCTTCGGCGGACACGAAGTGATGTTGCTGCGCTGGCTCGAAGAGCTCGCAGCACAGCGGGCTGCGCAATGCTTTCTGTTGGCGCGAAGCGAGTCGGTGCTCGCGCGTGAGGCGGTGCGCAACGCGACCGTTCTCGCTCTACCGAAAGAGGGCACGGGCGCGATTGCCCGCTGGATCGGCGCGGCGCGCGATGCCGCGGCGACGATTCGCGCCGTGAGTTCCATCAGGCCGCAGCTCTGCGTGATTGCGGAAGGGTGTTTGTTGGCCCAGCCGCTGTTCGCCGTCCTTGGGCGCCTGCTTCGCTGTCGCGTCGTCATCTACGTGCCCTTGGTGCAGACGAGCGTGAGCATGGGGTTCGGCAGCGGCCGGCTGCGCGATGCGCTCGTTCGCCGTTGGTACGCGCGTGTGCCGCACGCGTGGGTCACGATCACCGAGGAGCAGGCAAAGGATTTTCGCCAGTGGGCGCGCGTTCGGCGGCCGATTTTCGTGCTGCCGAATACGGTGGCCAGTGCGATCGAGAATCACGGCACGGAAGTCCCGTCGTCCGGGTTGCGGTCATCCCGACGCAAGTCGGGATCTCATTCGGCACCCAGCCATGCACCGTGCCAACCGCTGTCCCGACTTGCGTCGGGACAGCGGGGGGATGAGCGGCTGCACATCGTCGTGCTCGGCCGAATCGAGGCGCATCAGAAAGGGCTCGACCTGCTGCTGGCATTTCTCGCCGCGCATCCCGGCTTCGGCGCGGGGATGACGGTCACGCTCGTCGGCAGCGGCCCGTATGAAGCGGAGGTGCGCGCGCGCCTGTCGCAGGATGCGGCGCTCGCAGCTTGGGTTTCGGTTCAGCCGTGGTCGCCGACGGTCGATGCGCTCACGGCCCACGATGTGCTGCTGATGACGTCGCGTTACGAGGGCGTTCCGCTCGTGATGCTGGAAGCGATGGCGCTCGGCGTGCCGGTCGTCGCGCCGGATCTCCACGGTACGCGGCCATTCCTGAATGAGGCCGACCTCTTTCCCCCGATGGATATCGAAGCTGCGTTCCGACGCCTCGAGCGACTGGCGGACCCGACGGCGCGAGCCGCAGTCGCCGAGCGCAATCGTGCGCACTTCGAGGCCTCGGCTTCGAGTGCGGCATTTGCGGCGTCCGTGAGGACGCTGAGCCAAAAGCTCGAGCTGCTCGCGCCGGCCTCGCGGCGGCGGAGGCGCGCGTGATGCTCGTGAGCATCTACATGCCGACGAAGAATCGCGTGGCGCTGCTCGAGCGTGCCGTCGAGTCGGTGTTGAGTCAGACGCATCGCGAGCTCGAATTGTGGGTCGTCGATGACGGCTCGACGGATGGGACGCACGAGTACTTGCAGCGCGCGAGCGCGGCGGATCCGCGGTTGCATGTGTTGCGGAACGAGCAGTCGATGGGCGCGCCGCGTGCGCGCAATCTCGCGATCGCGAACGCGCGCGGTGAATTCATCACCGGCCTCGATGACGATGACAGCTTTCATCCCGAGCGCATCGAGAAATTGCTGGCTGCGTGGCAGCGGCACGAGCGGGCCGGCAGCCGGTTTTCATGCTTGTTCACGCAGGATCTCGAAACGTCCGCGGGCGAGGAGCGATGCTCGTGCAAGCCCTCGAAAGTCGAATACGAGGATTTGTTCTTTTACAACTTGATCGGCAACCAGATCTTCACGCGTCGCGAACGCCTCATCGAGGCGGGAATGTTCGACGAGCAGATGCCGGCGTGGCAGGACCTCGATCTGTTCATGCGGGTCGTGAGGAAGTTCGGCCCGGCACTGCTCGTCGATGAGCCGCTGTATGTGCTCGAGCTCGCGCAGTCCGGCGATCGGATCTCGATGTCGTCGGCGCGTGTGAAGGCGGCGTATGAGCGGCTCGCGGCGAAGGTCGCGAATCACGCGCCGGTGTTGCGGCAGGGATTGTTTCTGCAGCGCTTCGGCACGTTGTATGGCTATGGATTTACTGCCGCCGACTGGCGAGCGTTCTGGCGCTTTGGGCTGCATGCACGGACATTGAAGCGGCTGGCCGGCATTCTCGTTCGCCAGGCCTTCGCCGCCCCCGTCGTCCCGACGCAAGTCGGGACCTCATTTGGCACGGTGCCAGAGGCGACCCCGACTTCCGTCGGGATGACACAGGCCGTGGTCGCCACGACGAAGAGCTCGGTCGCGACGCCGAAGCGGCCGCGCGTGCTCATGTTCCCGAAGCACGGCGACAACCCCTACTTGCGCACGCTCTCAGACAGCCTGGAGCGCCGCGGCGCGCGCGTGGATGACTTCACCTTCCAGCGCGCGCTCGAATCCCGCTACGACGTCGTGCACATCCACTGGCCGGACCTGCATCTGCAGGCGCGCTCGCTGCTGCGATCGTTGGCGAGACACGTTCGGCTCGCGGGATTGTTCATCGTGCTGCGCGCGCGCAAGACGCGCATCGTCTGGACGATTCACAACTTGAAGCCGCACGAGCGGCATCATCGGCTCGCCGAGCTGTTGTTCCCGCTTTGGTTTCCGCGCCTCTGCACTCATGTCATCGCGCTTACGATGCACGGCCTCGAATCCGCGCGTGACATGTATCCGGCCTTGCGCAACAAGCCGGCGGCGGTGATCCCGCATGGACACTATCGCGGCGCCTATCCGAGCGCGCCCACGCGGGCGAGCTGCCGCGATCGGCTCGGCCTCGCGCATCGCTTCACGTTTCTGTTCTTCGGCAACATCCGCCCGTACAAGAACGTGCCGCGACTGATCGAGGCCTTTCGAGCGCTGCCGCGCAGCGACGTGCAGCTCGTAATCGCAGGCCAGCCGGGGCGCATGATGGAGGTCGAGGAGCTGAAGCGGCTTGCGGCGAACGATGAGCGCATTCGCTTGTCGTTCGAGTTCGTGCCCGAGGACATGGTGCCCCTGTACGTGGGCGCCTCCGACGTGGTCGTGCTGCCATTCGACAGCATTCTGAATTCCGGCAGCGTGTTTCTCGCGCTGTCGTTCAATCGCGCGGTGCTCGCGCCGCGCCTGGGGTCGCTGCCCGAGATTCAGGCCCGCGTCGGTGCGCGCTGGGTGAATCTGTTCGAGGGCCCGCTTTCGTCGCAGCACTTGCTGCAGACGCTGAGCGGCGGCGGCATCGCGGAGCACGAAGCGGCGGATCTCAGTGCCTACGACTGGGATGCGATCGGCCAGCAAACCCTGGATTTCTATCTGGCAACCGGCACGGCGGGCGGGCCGCTGCCCGCGAAGCGCGTCTCGGCGCTGCCGGACACTCGTTGACTCAACTTTCGGGAGAATCGCAATGCTGCGATCACACTTGCTCACGAGGACTTCATTGCGGCGAGCGGTCGCCGCGCTGCTTGGCGTCGCGTCGGCGGGGAGCTGCGTTGGTGCGCTCGCGGCGGCCGATGCCGCCGATCCGTTCAAGATCTTCGTCTCGGACCGCTATTCGTACGAAGACAATTTGTTTCGCGTGCCCGACAGCGTCCTGGCCGGCGATCCCGCGGCCGTCAACATCCAGAGCTTCGACGATTACGTGAACCGGCTCTCGGCCGGCATCGAGACGCGCGTCGATGCGTCGCGCCAGGTGTTCTTGTTGAACCTGCGCTTCGACGACGTGCGCTACAGCGAGAACGATTATCTCGACTACCACGGCGGCAGCGGCGATCTGAAATGGAACTTCGACATCGGCAAGCGCTGGTCGGGCCTGATCGATGCGCACTACGACCGCCAGCAAGCCGGCTTTTCGAATTACGAGCTGTTCGTGAAAGACCTCGTCGCAACCCAGTCCTACACGGGCGAGCTGCGCTTCAAGATCGGCTCGCGCTGGGCGCTGATGGGCGGCGCGACGATCGGCGATTCGAGCCACAGCGCCGCGGTGCGCAAGACCTCGAACATGGAATCCGAGCTCGGGCGATTCGGCATCGAATATCAGACGCCTAACAACAGTCTCATCGCGCTCGAGTATGCGTACATGGACGCGACGTTCCCGGAAGCGGAGCAGCTGTTCAATCGCGAGATCGGCTTCAAGCAGACGGTACCGGGGTTTCGCGCGCGGTATGTCTTTTCGGGGAAGACGCGCATCAGCGCGCGCGGCGGGTACTTGAAGCGCGATTACACCAATCCGGCTTCGGGCGATTACTCCGGAAACGTGTGGAACGTCACGGCCTATTGGGAACCGCGTGCGCAGATCTACTTCGACATCGAGGCTTATCACGAGCTGAAGGCGTACACCGACGCCGAGGCGGATTACTTCGTCGCGACCGGCTTTCGCGTCGCGCCGACGTGGGCGCCGACGACGACCATGAACTTCGAGCTCGGGCTCACGATGGAAGACCAGTCGTATCGCGCGGTAGCGACGCCGTTCTCGGACATCGGCTCGGGGCCGGGGCGCGAGGACGACGTGAAGTCCGCGGCGCTCACCTGGAATTACAACCCGCGCGATTATCTGAACGTGAGCCTCGCCTATCGATGGCTCGACCGCGACAGCAATTTCGAGCGCCGGCGGCATGATGCGGAGATCGCGAGCGCGCAGGTGAGGGTCAGTTTCTGAGCGCGGCGGCTGACTTTTGCCTCATTTCTCGCAGAAATGCCCCTTTGCCGGGAAGCAGATCAGGCCTATCCTTCGCGCATGAACGCCAATCTTCGAAAGCTGTCCGTGGAAGAGCGCATACGGTTGGTTCAGGATCTGTGGGATAGCATTGCCGCGGATCAAGGGGCGTTGCCGCTCACCCCGGAGCAACGTGCCGAGCTGGATCGGCGTTTGGACGCATATGAGCAGGATCCAGATGCAGGCCGTCCCGCGGAGGATGTCATTGCGGACATAAGAAAGAGGTTATGAGGAGAACTGTCCGGCTCAGGGAAGAGGCGGATAGAGACTTGGCTTCCGCTGCCATTTGGTACGAACAGCAGCGCGCAGGACTCGGACATGAGTTCCTGGACGAAGCGCTCAAGGATTTCCACCGAATCGCCGAGCAGCCGTCAAAGTATCCCGTCGTGTATCGGCATACTCGCCGCGCTTTGATGACTCGCTTTCCATTCGGAATATATTTTCGCGTCGAGCAGGCCTGCCTCGTCGTACTTGCCGTCGTCCATGGCAGTCGCCATCCACGTCATTGGAAAAGTCGCGCGTGATGGCAGATCGGTCGAGTTGAACCGGGCGAGTCAGCGCTTGTGCAATGCCTCGACCGTCCCCGTCAGCATCCGCTCGAAGAATCTCGGCCGATAACTCGCACGATAATCACGCGACCCATTCACCATATCCGCGAGCGGCTCGAATGCCTTGAACGTCGTCGTGGGCGTCGTTGTGAGTCCGTTCGGCCCCGAGCGTTGAATGAGCAGCGTGAGCTCGTTGAGGTGAATCAGAAAATCGGGCGGCAGCGGCTGCGGCCGTCCTGCGCGGAGCGCGCGCGCCATCTCGGCGATGCCGAGCAGCTTGTCTTGTGCGTAGATCTCACGGCGGCGCACCCAGCTCACGAATTTGTGTTTCAGCGAGCGGCCCACGTCGCGCTCGGCTTCGACCGCGTGCGATTTCCAGCGCCGCACGAGCGGCAGCCGGCGTCCGCCGATACCGAAGAGCTTGCCGATGAGCGGCTGCGAGCGGGCGGTGTAGGCCTTGCGCGCGCTCAAGCTGACGCGCGAGAAGCGCTCCAGATGCACGTGTGACTGATCGTGAAACGCATTGTCCGCCGTGATTTCGCCGCGGTCCCCGATGATGCGGAAACGATGGTCGCGCGGTGCGACCCAGCTGCATGTGATGCGCGCAGCGACGCCGTTCGCGAAGTTCAGACAGCCGACCGAAAAATCCGGCGTGTCCGGAGGCGACAGCGGCGTGGCCGTTTTCTGCTCGATGAGATTCTTCGAGAAAGCGGTCACGGAAAGCGCAGGGCCGAACATCGCGCAGATCCATACCAGGTGATAGCCGACGTGCTCGACGGTGCAGCCTTCCTGCAGCTCCTCGGCATAGGGGAACGGCGCGCCCGTCGGGCTTTGGACTTTTTCGAGATTCATGAGATGCGCGGGATTGTCGTCGAGCTCGGCATAGACGAGCACGGGCTTGCCGATCGCGCCGTCGCGGATCGCCTTCCACATCGTGCTGATCGAATCCGAGAACAGATTGCACGGCGCGCCCGTGAGGACGCGGCCGCTTGCTTCGGCGATCGCGAACAGCTCGCGTGTGCGCTCGAGGTCGGTCGTCAGCGGCTTCTCCGAGTACACGTGCTTGCCCGCTTCGAGCGCGCGCTTCGTCGTCTCGTAGTGTGAGTGAATGCTCGTGAGATTCACGACGGTTTCCACGCGCGGATCGGCGAGCAGCGCTTCGTAGCTGGGATAGACGTGAAAGCCGTAGTGACGAGCGACGACCGCGGAACGTGCGGTGTCGATGTCGAAGACGCCGCAGATCTCGATCTCCGGATGCGCCCAGCGCGTGCGCATGTAAATGTCGAAGACATAGCCGCAGCCTACGAACGCGATCTTCATGCGAGCTGCTTTCCTGTCGTGGCTTGGGCGCGAATCGATTCGCGAATCGTATCCGTCGTCGCGGCGACCGCGATGCTGTCGCTCAACGGCATCACTGCGCTTTCGAGCGCGCCGCCTTCGACGCACGCACGCACTTCGTCCGCCTCGTAGTGATAGCCATTCCCGGCATAGTGGAAGTCGAGCGGCCTACCGCGGCCGCGGCTCGATCGCCCGGTGCGCTGTGCGATCGTGTGCACGAGCGCGTGCTGCCGCAGCATTCCTTTGAGTCCGAACTGCGCTGCCTCGAACGGCCGCGGTGTCTCGGTCGAGACGGTCAGGCCGAACGGGCGAACGACCGACCCGCGCACGCCGATCATTCCGTGGCTGCCGAGCACGTTGAAATCGTCCGGCGCCCACGCGCGGATGCTGACGAAGAATGAGCCGATGACGCCTTGCGGATAGCGCAGCTGAAACGCGGCGTCTTCATCGACGCCGCTCGGGCCGATCGTGCCGGTTGCTTGAACGAACGTGGGCGTGCCGAACAGCCACTGCGAAAGCGAGAGCGGATAGGCGCCGAGATGCGCAAGCGCGCCGCCGCCGAGCGCCGGATTGAACATGCCGTTCGCAGCATCCGGCACTTGCGAGGTGCCGAAACTGCCCGAGACGAAGCGCACTTCACCGATGCTGCGCGCCGCGATTTTGTCGCGTAGCGCTTGCGCTGCCGGGAGAAACCGCGTCCACATCGCTTCCATCGCGAACACCGATTTCGCGCGCGCCGCAGCGGCAATGCGCGCGGCCTCATCCGCGCTCGTCGCAAACGGTTTTTCGACGAGCACTGGAATGCCGGCGTCGATGCACATGAGCGCGTGCGCGAGATGCTCTGAAGGAGGGGTTGCGATGTAGATCGCATCGACGCCGCCTTCGGCAACGGCCTTCCCATAGCCCTCGATTGCGCGCGCGATCTTCATGCCCGCGGCGAACTTCTGCGCCTTCGCGAGCGTGCGCGAAGCGATGAAAGTCGCCTCGGCATCGCGCGCGGTGGCCAGCCCGGCGACGAATTTTGCGGAGATCGCGCCGGTGCCGAAGATTCCCCAACGAAAGCGTGTCACGCGTGATGCCCTTTTCGCCAACGCGGTCATGTCGTCGCTCGAACCATAACAGCTTGCCTGAAGTTGTAGCCGCTCTTCGTGATCTCTCGGCCGCGAGGCGCGAAGTTGTCGCCGCTCGGGGACACCGGGGGTATCCCGCTGCGTTCGAATGTGTTTTGTCCGCGGGTGCGACTAACTGACGACGGCGGGGGATTGTTCCGGAAAGGACGTGACGTCATTCGACCGCACGCGGTCATCAATAAAGCCGTCATCCCGACGCAAGTCGGGATCGCAGTCGGCACGCCGCCGCGGCGGCCCTGTGCCGAGTGCATCGAAGGCGGCAAGCAGCTGACTTCTCCCGAGTGCATCGAAGGCCTCGGCAGCAGCGTCTGTCGTCGGGAAGCGATTTCGGGGACGCCGTAAATCCATCCCTGGGGCTTCGACGACCGCGTCCCTGCGGTCGACGACCCCGAAATCGCTTCCCGACGACAGACGCTGCGGCAGCTTCGATCAACTGCGCGAAGAGTGAGCACGCCACATAAGCTAGCGTTCCCCTCACCCGAAGGGAGACAGAGAGGGGGAGGGAATGCGCGCGAGCTCTTCCGAAGGCCCACGCGTGCCTCGCAGCTGGCAGCGCTCTCGTGCCAGGCTTACACGAAGCCCTGATCATGGTTGAGGATTCTCATGCGCGGCTACAGCGGCATTGACCTTTCAAGTTCAGCGTGCGTGCGATTCGTACGCAACAGTGAAGTCGATGGATCGGAGCAGCAGTTGTTCGAAGACGCTCGCCGTCGCGGCATTCGCTGCGTGTACGTTGCCAGCAGCGCTGAAGAAACTGAAGGAGTGTTGGCGAATCAGATTGCGGAGGCACTCGATCTCGACAATGCGCCTTACGAAACGAGACACTGGGTATGCCTGCTTGACGACCTGATTACACTGGCGCACAGAGAACCGGGTCTCGTTATCGTCGTCGACAACGCGTGGCTGCTCATGGAGCGGCGCCCAAATGAACTATGTGATCTTGTCGAGGCGTTTCTGACGCAGTTCCATCATTGGTTCGAGCAGCGCAAGCCCTGCTATCTCTGTTTCCAAATGGAAGCCAATGCTAACGTCGCATACTTTGTTCGCGCGTCGTCTCGCGACTGACCACTGAACCGTTCAGTGCTCGCGAGCGGGATCGATTGCGTGAGCGAATCATTGTGGCGTTGCGTGCCAGTGTTGAGTGAGGGTGAACTGATGGAGCTCGACTGCCCGAACTTGACGACAGGGTTGTTCGCCCGGTGCGGAGGTCTCCGTGGACCATATCGAATCTTTCATTCCACACCGAGATTCGCTTTGCCCAAATCTCCCGAGGAATTGACGTATGAGATTACGGAGTGAGCCCTCATACCGTATTTGGAACGCGTCGGCGCTGGCGGCAGCAAGGCGTTGGTAAACGATGTGAACTACGCAACTGGTCAATGCCGAATGCCCTGATGAACCACGATCTTCTAACCCGCCTGTACCTGCGGCAGTATGCGTTTCTGACGCGCAGATACCCTCGTCAGCCATCGTCGGTGATATTCCACTTTGCCACGCTTGGAGTGTCGGGTCTGTTGTCATTGGCCGTTCTCGCCGCCGTGGCATTGGGGTTTTGGGTCGCTAGCTACGTGCTCAACAGGCCTATCACTCCATGGGCGGCTCCTGATTGGCTCGTTGGGCTTGGGTGCTTGGGTGTGGCGTTCTTGCCCGGGATGATTGTCGACAAGAAGATGTCGCCGCTGCGCCTTGTTGCTGAAGACGTGATCACGTTTTACAGCACACCAAGACAGCGCTTTCGATGGTGGTTGGCGGTGCTCTCGATACTCCCACTTGCGGGCATCGTGGCGGCTTGTTTTGCGGCACTTCGATCGGGCGGCTGAAGTTTCCCGGTTGGCAGCGGCTGCAGTTGCTCAATGATCCGTGAATTAGATCGTCACTGGACAAGGTACGCAGTCGGTGCCGTCGCGACGCTAGCCGTGCATGCCATCTTCACGCATTCGATCATGCTGAAGATCTTTCCTTATGTACTTACCTTGCATCGAGGGTGGGTCAAAATTCAATCGGCGTTGACACAGTACAGACGCACTTATCAGTATCAGCACCAGTTACGGATTGTAGTGGGAGACTTGAGTGCGCGACTTCCGAACGGCGCTTGCGTTCCTGTACGTGCAGAGGTCATGACTTCTAATGTGTGGGGGATACAAAAAATGAAGTGGACTGCTTGGTCATGGGGTCTGATTGCGGGGCTCGCTGCTGCCCTCCCAGCGCAAGGCGATCCTCAGTGGATCGACGGTGGTCGAGTGACGAAGGTCCACGCAGGAGACGCCGGGGCGTTCTATTTCTCAACGGCGAATATGTACAACCCTATGCTGTGTACATACGGATTTCAGTACGCCGTAGCAGCAACGGCCGCCTCAGGCAACAGAGTCTATGCCCTATTACTTTCCGCTCAAGCAACCGGCACACCGATCTGGGTGCTTGTATCTGACACCACCTGTCAAGGAAACGCCTTCCCTCTCGCGATTTCAATCCAAGTAAAGGATCCAAACGTTCCATACTGAGTGATACGACGCTCGAACGACTTCACTTGCCAATTGCCTGCTGCGTCGGCGCACTGAGAGCGCCGATCGGCAGATCATGAATCGCTTCCGCTCGGCTCTGGTGTCAGGGCGCTTAGCCGGGACGATGATCTCGCGATAGAGCCTAAGGGTATCGGCAACAAGACCTTCGACCAAATTCCCATCGCTTTATCGGCCTAGCCATGTTCCTCTTGCTGCCGAAGAACCTGCGTAAAGATGACTGACGTCCCGCAGGATTTGCTCAGACTTGGGCTCGCTACCGAGCAAATCAGCGTCGATTGATCATGCTGACGCCGGTCGCACTTTCGTCGATGGTTTTCGAGAAAGTGATCTCTCATGCGTCCTTGCACTGGTCGTGGCACTAGCATTGCCGGCCCCACCGAGCCCAACCTTGTTCACGAACGCGCTGACGTTGCTTTCGAAGGCCGAGCGTACACACCAAGCGCACGTGAAGACGAAGACGACTGGCGAGCTCTAGCGAATAGCCGCGTGCCTAGTCCGGCAGCTCTGCCAATCGCTCCAGTAGCCGCGCATCCGCCGCCACCTCGATCCGCTCCGGCCCGCTGAGCCAATCGAGCGCTTCCTGCAGCGTCTGCGCCTGCGTCACTTTGCTTTCCGCCGTGAGCCGCTGCGGATTCGGATGGCCGCGCGCGTCCGCGGGGCGCGGCAGATTGCCGGCGAGATGCGCAACGCGCGCGACAGGATCGCGCGCAAGATGCCGCAAGCCGTCTTGCGGCGAGCGCGGCGCATTCGCGACGAGCTCATTGCGCCGCAGGATCATCGGATGCGGCGCCGACTCCTCCGGAATCCGAAAGATCGCGAGC